>Ga0307373_10000273_pt1 | contig 97114 bp, 96 predicted proteins | sample OX2MG_FD_202534 | JGI IMG/M metagenome (GOLD analysis project Ga0307373, IMG submission 202534) | Soil microbial communities from Risofladan, Vaasa, Finland - OX-2 | ecosystem: Environmental > Terrestrial > Soil > Coastal area > Acid sulfate soil | place: Finland: Risofladan, Vaasa | collected...
CATCGAAGACTGCTGCCGGTCCGCTCCACGCATCCCCACTCCTCCTCAACTCCACTACCGCCGACTGCCTATTCTACAGCATAGTCCAGTGAAAAACGATCTTTTTTCAGCATCCTGCTAGGGCGACCCCCAGCGTTCCCCTAATCACTAGTCCCAAAAACTGCATCTGTACGTCTTGCACGGAAAGGTTTTCTGTTACGCCCGCGTTTACTCCCACGTAGAAACTTGGTTGCGATCCGGGCGCTGGAGGAGGCGGCGGAGGAGGTGGAGGTGGCACGATGGTATCGCCGTTAATCTTTCCGCCGCCACCACCGCCCGACAGTCCCAACGGATCGGTCCAATTCATCGGGCTGTTGAATGAATACGCGTAGAAGTTAGCCTGGCCTCCATTGAGGCCGATCGGGTCGGGAGAGATGAACCTCTGCGCGATCGGATTGTAGTACCTCGCGCGCAGATTGTAGAGGCCGGTCGAGTCCGCCTCACGCCCGGTGTACTGGAGCGGGTTGGTGCTCGATGCGCCCGAGGTCGTCGTCTGCCCGAACGGGCCGTACGCGTATCCGGTACCGAGCGCGCCAGCCGAGTTCACCAGCCCGATCGTCGAGCCGAGGCCGTTGCGCAGCATCGCCGAGGTTCCCGACGCATCGGTCCGCCCGAAATTCTCATCCAGATTCAGCCCCGGCAGCATGTCGGCCACGCCTCCGCTCGAGTACTGCTCCTGCGCGATATTGAGCATATCATAGACGTACTGCGCGGTCAGGCCCGCCCTGGTCTGCCCGACCCGGCGCCCGAGCGCATCATAGGCGTAGCTGCTCGCCACGCCGCCGGCCGTCGCGGAAGAAAGCTGATTGCGCTCATTCCAGGTGTAGGCGTTGCCGGGGATCGACGGGTCGGTCAACAGATTGCCGAAAAGGAAGCGCCGGGCGCACTCCCGTCTATTTCAGGTTTCGGAGGAAATCGTGCGATTCGCCAGGTATGAGCGAGCAAGCAGGTAAAAGGCGGCGCCGGCGGCCAAAATTATCCAATTCCGGTTGGGATCAAAAATCCACAAGACCATCCATCGCGAGGGAGTCAACACCAACGCGCTAAATGCATTACCCAAAAAGTGTGCGGTCAGGCTGGGGACGAGATTACGCCGCCACAAGTACAGAAACGTCATGAATAGTATTATCGGCGTGACTTCGAGCAGGTTGTCAAAGGTGCGCCCCGGCACATGGAAAATCAGGGAGACGCAGATCGATACTACACTTGCGGCGGCCCGGCTGCCGGTTAGGACAATCACTCGCTCGATTATGTAGGCTCGCGTAGCTAATTCCTCGAAGAAAGCGCCAACCGCAACGGACCAAAGAACCCAGATCTCTTGATGGGGTATCGGGTGAGTCGCGGAAAGCGCTGCAAAATTCGTCGCTATCCAGTGGTGTAGGATTGAGTCTTGGTAATACAGGTAATTTATATAAAGCAAAAAGCCGCTCAGCCCTAACAGAAGGTCGGCGGATTTCATCCGTGAGAATCCTAGCGTCCGCCAGGGTCCGTTTTCCCAGAATCGCGCAATAAGGATTACCGCCGGGATAATGAAAAGATCGGGCGTAAGCATCCTGGAAAGCAGTGCGCCGTGGAGGCTATCGATAGGGCGCGCCAACGCCTGGTAGTTGTACGAGTCGAGCAGAATAACCGCTATCGAAAGCAGTGAAGGGAGCAGAATCAGCGCGACGGCCACGACGAAAGGAGCAACCTTTCCGCCCCGTAGCTCAGCCGGAGAAGCCCACCGTACTTGGCGCGATGGGTTAGGGTCACCGCGACACAAAGCGTCCTCCATAAATCACGGAATCGGCGGCACGGGCGTCGGTATAGCCGGAGTTCCGCCTCGCCATCCGTAGGGCGTAGACTGAATTGACGAACCGAGCGGATGCCTGAAAGATGAAAATCCCTGCACTATATTTACCGCGATCGCTTGCGGGCAACCTTGCGATTCGAGCTGCGTCTCAACTTCGTCGTTGTTCAGGCCGCTTTGTTTCATATAGGCAGCCGTTTCCTCCCAAGATAAATACTGCCAATTCATTGCGGGCGTTGCTGACGCGGTGGGCGCCTGTTTGGCTTGGGGCAGCTCGAGAGTGTTTTGCGAAAGTTGCACTTGCAGTATCCCTGAAGTGGGTGTTTGCCCCACAGCTGGCACAATTGTAAGGCAGTCTTCGCAGCCAACACTGACTCCGCTGCTAATCAATCCCAGCGGGTCGGTCCAGTCCATCGGCTGGTTGAAGACATACGCGTACAAATTCACCTGCCCGCCGGAGAGGCCGATCGGGTCGGGGGAGACGAAGCGCTGCGCGATCGGGTTGTAGTAGCGCGCGCGCAGGAAGTAGAGGCCGGTCGCATCCATCTCGCGACCGGTGTACTGGAGCGGGTTGGTGCTCGATGCGCCGGTCATCGTTGTCTGCCCGAACGGGCCGTACTGATATTGGGTTCCGAGCGCGCCGCTGGAGTTGACCAGCCCAATCGTGGAGCCGAGCAGGTCCGCCAGCATCGCGTAACTCCCCGACGAATCGGTCCGCGCGAAATTTTCGTCCAGCCCAACTCCCGGCAGCATGTCGGCGACGCCTCCGCTCGAGAACTGCTCCTGCGCGGCGTTGAGCCCATCATAGACATACTGGGTCGTCAAGCTACTGGCGGTCTGTCCGACGCGCCGCCCCAGCGCGTCATAGGCGAAGCTGCTCGCCACGCCGCCGGCCGTGGCGGAAGAGTATTACGATAAAATCGAGTTGGTTCCGGTCGGTGAGTACGTCCCCAAGCTTCTCCAGCATCGCGTTCATCGGATGGTCGAAGCCCCCGGCGATTTCATCGCGGGAACCCGGCAGACGATTTTCGGCGTCGGAGACGCGCGCATCGCGGTCCTGATCTGTTACGAATCGATATTCCCCTATCTGAGTCGGCGCGCGGTCAAGGCGGGCGCGAACGTCTTGGTGAACATTACCAACGATGCCTGGTACGGCCGCAGTTCCGCGCCGTATCAATTACTGGCGATGACTGTTCTGCGCGCGGTCGAGAATCGCACTCCGGTGGTCAGAGTCGCCAACACGGGAATCAGCGCGATTATTACCCCGCTGGGCCGCGTCGAGGGCGCCACTCGCCTCTTCACCCGTACGACCGAAATCGAGACGGTCGAATGGAAAAACGTCCGCGCATTCTATTCCGAAGCGGGTGATCTATTCGCATGGTTGTGCACAGCGCTGCTGGCGCTGGGGCTGCTCGCTTCCGCGGTGGCGTCCATTCGGCGCGGCCTAATCGCTACCCGCATGGCGGAGAACTAACCGCATTCGCACGCACTCGACACGGTTTCTATTGACCCGCGCGGAACCAAACCCACGGGTCGGATGCATCCGCGAAGACAGAAGCCGAGGGCTTGATTTATCTTTGGCGAAGAGCTAAAAAAGGGGTACCATACTTAGTTAGTCTGATAAATCATAAATTCTCGCGGATGGGACCGGGCGATCCCGACCGGACCGCGAAAAACTCAAAGGCAGGTGTAAGGCAATGGCACTTCATATTGGCAGCGTAGCGCCGGATTTCACTCAGGACTCGACCCAGGGTCCAATCAAGTTTCACGAATGGATCGGCAACAGTTGGGCGGTTCTGTTCTCGCATCCCAAGGACTTCACTCCGGTCTGCACCACTGAGCTGGGCCGCGTGGCCGCCCTCAAGCCGGAGTTCGACAAGCGCGGCGTCAAGGTTCTGGCGCTGAGCGTCGATGACGTCGCGTCGCACAAGGGATGGATCGGCGATATCGAGGACACGCAGAAGGTGAAGGTCAACTACCCGATCCTGGGCGACCCCGACAAGAAGGTCGCCAAGCTCTACGATATGATTCATCCCGAGTGGAACGACACGCTGACGGTGCGTTCGGTCTTCGTGATCGACAACAACAAGAAGGTGCGCCTGACCATCACCTATCCAGCGAGCACGGGCCGCAACTTCGACGAGATCTTGCGCGCGATCGATTCGCTGCAGCTCACCGACAAATATTCCGTGGCAACGCCGGTTGACTGGAAGCATGGGCAGGACGTGATCATCGTGCCCGCGCTGAAGGATCCTGCGGTGTTGAAGGAAAAGTTTCCGAAGGGCTACAAGGAAGTCCGCCCGTATCTGCGGCTGACGCCCGACCCCTCGAAGTAACCGCGCCGCCCGGGCGTCCGAAGAAAACAAAACCCGGCTCGAAAAAATCGAGCCGGGTTTTTTCATTGCGAAATGGCGCGGCGGCTATTGCGCCGCGATCGCACCGAGCAGCAGCTCGATATCGGGCGTTCCGAGGCCGGAGGCTTTGTCGTAGCCCACGGTGGCCTTGAATCCAGGTACGCGATGATTGGGACCGGATGATGCGCCGGAATGGAGCCCGATGAAAGTATTATTGCCGAGCGTCACGTCGCGGATTCCGGCGCCGCCGGCGGTCTCGATTGCATAGAGCTTCGGGTTGAGACTGCCGATTTTTCCGCCCGGGGCAGAGGTTTTCGCCGCCGCAAGCTGCGTGATTCCCGCCCAATAGGGCGTGCCGAGGCTGGTCCCGCCGATGCACGGGCTGCACGTAACCGAGCCGTTGACAGCATAATAAAATCCCGGATTGTCGGGCGAAGCCGCGAACGAAACATCGGGCACGTCACGGTGCTTGTCTCTTTTTATGAACGTGCTCTGATAAAGGGGTTTCTTGAAGAACCGGCTCCGTCCGCCGCCGCCCGCGCCATTGCCGCTTCTGGAGTCGTTCCAGACCGATTCCGGAACATCGCCACTATCGTTTCCGCCCGAGTAATTGGGCGTGAACTCCGTACCACCAACCGCCGTCGCATACGGATTGGAGGAAAGCTCGTTGACGTTGCGCGAGCGTCCCGGCACGCATGCGTTGGCCTTTTTGTCGAACGCCAGTCCCGCAGCGCCATAGTCGCCCTCGGCAATGATGACGGCCTGCCCTTGCGAAGCCGCCTGCGAGAAGAGCGGCGCAAGCTGGCTCGTGTAAAAGGTCTTGTTTCCGCCGCAGAGGCTGAAGCTGATACTGATCGCGCCGCAGACGCCATCGTTTACCGCCTTAACAGCGGCATCCAATAGTCCGCTGCCGCTGGGCGATTGCGAATCGTTGCCGATATATGCGTGGGTCGGCACTCCGGGAGCTGCCGCGTGCGAGTATTCGACATCGAGTAGCGCCTCGATTTCAGTATTACTGATGACGCCTGGATTCGAGTTCGGGAATACGCGGGTCAGATTGATCGGCTCGATGCCAAATTGCGTGTCAAACGCATCAACCGACTGATTGTCGAAGTCCGAAACCTCGATCAGCGCGATACAGGCCGCCCCGGTCCCATCGACACTCGAATTCGTCGGCGGAGTCTGATCGTAAAACGTGTAGAGATCGTTCGGACCAAAATGGGTGCCTGAACTTCCAATCGTCACGTTCGGCGAAGCCGTCGCAGCGGGCGCAAACTTGAGGTTCGGATGCGCGCGCAGGATATTCGACAGTCCCTCAATCGAGCCGACCAGCGGAGCGATCGACGCGGGAATCGAGGGGTCGCCAAGGTTCACGAACAGCTTCCCGCTCTCATCGGTGTGAATCTTCACTTTGAAGACCGACTCGGCGAGGCTTGCCGGCCCGCTGAACACTATTGCGCGCTTCGAGGCGCTGGCCGATTCGACCGTGAAGCCTTTGCCGGTCAGCCATGCCGAGACCATCGACAACTCTGACTGGGTGGGCCCGAACCGCGCAGCGAATTGGTCTGGCGTGAGCCACTGATGGTACTCGGGCGAGGATGGATCCTGCTGCGCGGCGATCAGCTTGCGCAGCGCGTCCTGATTGTGGAGCGCCAGCGATATCCGCATCCGCAGAGTCTTCGAGCCGGCAATCTCGGGACCGCTGGCGAAATCGGCGGCTTCGTCAGGATGATCGCCGACGATTGTGGTGGCCGCTTCCGACGCAGTCGCGCTCGCCGCCGGGTACGGCGACGAATTCTGCGCGCGCGCGGCGGATAGCGGAACGATTGCCACGGCGAACGAGATCGCGACGGTAATCGCGGCGATGTGGCGAGCGATTTGTTTTCTCTTCGTATTCTGGCTCGGTTGCGTAGGCATCAGATACTTTCGGCTCCAGCTTTGCAGGCGATTCGCGGTGATTCCCGTTCCTCAACAGACCCATTTTTGCGGCTGCGATTCCAATGGCTAATCGGGGGTTAGACGCATCCTGGCCTCTTCGCATTCATCCTTGACTGTTTCTCACTACATATAGTGAACTATCGCAACAATTTGTTCCTTGAGGCCGGCGCCGCCGCGAGCTGTGCCTCGAGCGCGCGTGCCGCGGCGTTGGCCGGCTCCAGCGCGAGCGTCTTTCTGCACTCGGCCAGCGCCTCGGCATCGCGACCCTCGGCGTGCAGGCTCTGCGCAAGTGCGGCGTGCAGCAAAGGGTTGGCGGGTGCGAGCGCGAGCGCGCGCTGGTACTGCACGATTGCGCCCTGATGATCGCCCTGCAGGTCCATGACCGCCGCGAGCGCCGCGATCACCTGGACCGAGCCGGGATTGCTCGCCACCAGCGCGGCGAGCAGCTTTTGCGCATCGGGGTAATCATGATGCGCCGCCATCAGGCGCGCCCGCATGAATGCCGCGTCGGCGGCGCTGTTCGGATCGGCAGCGGCGATCTTGAGCGCGGCCTCCGTGCCCGCGAGGTCGCCCGCCTTGTCCGCAATCTGCGCGAGCTGGAGCTCGAAAGCGGGTGGCACTTGAGAGCCCAGGAGCTTGAGCGCGCGCGCCATCTCGCCGTCGGCCTCACGGTAGTGGCCCTCGGCGGCGCGCAGGCGGCCCAGGTTGTAGAGATCCACCCCGTCGTCGGGATTGAGGGCGAGATCGATGCGGAACTCGCGTTCGGCTCCGGCATAATTGTGCGCGCCTTCGAGTAGCATCCCGAGCCGTCCGTGGCATAGCGTCGAGCCCGGATCTTCCTGGATACACTTGGTGAACAACGCGTATTCGTCGTGATAATAACCTTCGACGTTCCACGCCCCGGCGCCGTACGCGGCGATCACCGTCACCGCGACGGCGGTGGCCAGATTGCGCGTCTCGCCGCCGCGCTCGGCGTAGCCGGCAGCGATATCGCCCATCAGCAGCGCGATTCCGAACGCCGCCATGTAGGCGTAGCGATCCTGGATCAGCATCACGCGCACCAGTCCGCCCAGGTTCATGACCGGCGCGATCTCGAACAGCGTCCATAAGATAAGAAATGTACAAATCCGCCAGCGCTCCGACCTGCGCAGAATCAGGAACGCCGCTACCGCGAGCGCGCCCAGTCCCACGGCCGGCAGGTAAAAGATCGGCGACGTGACACGATCGGCGAAGCTGAAAGCGTGCGCCGGACCCGCCACCCACGGAATCATCATGATCACGGCGTAATGCGCCATCGCCGAGGGGATCGACATGAGGACCTGCGCGAAGGTCGCGTTGTTGCCGGGCGCCTTGTTGTTGATGAAGCCCAGCACCGCGATGCGCAGCGCCAGGTAGATCGCGGCGAGCACCAGATAAGGCGTGGTCTTCCAGATCGCATCGATCGCACGCGCCGCGAGCGCTCGAAACTGCACGCTGGGCCCGGACGCCGCCGGCGCCGCCGCGGGCGCGTCCTCGAGCAGAAACACATAGGCCATCAGCAGCCCGGGCAGCATCACCCCTTCCTCGTGCGACAAAAGCGCGCCGGCGAACAGCGCGAGCGAGATGGCAAGATACTTCAGCGGCGCGCGGCGGCGCTCGATGAAGAACCACATCGCGCCCAGATAGAACGCCGCCACCATCGGAAACGGTATCGCGCACGGCCACGCCGCTGCCTGCACGCCGATCGGCAGCACCCCGAACAGCGTGGCGCCCACGCACGCGCCCCATCGCCGCCGCGTCAGCGACCATCCGATGTGATAGAGCGTGTACACGGCGATGAGGTGCACCAGCACGATCGACACGTGCCATCCGGCCGGATCGAAGCCAAACAGATGGTAATTCAGGCCGAGCCATAGGTCCTGGAGCGGCCGATAGTAATTGCTCTTGGGAAATTTTCCGTTGGGGCGAAACCACCACAGGTCATGCCCAAAGGACTTCCACAGAAACGACCATTGCGCGATGAGCGGATTGAGATCGATCATCTCATGATCGTCGTACACAAACGCGTTGCCGAAGCATCGCAGATATACGAGCAGCGTCACGCCGACCGCGATCCACGGGCCGAGCACGGGAGAATCTAGAATCGAGCCGCGCGCGGCGGTTCGCCGCGGCCGCTCGGGCCGCGCGCTCGCCGCCGGGCCGGAAGCGCGGCCGGAATCTTTGTGGGCGGCGTTACGCGCCGCGCGCTTTTTTGATTTCGAGCTCAAGCGCAGACAATCTTACGGATTGATCGCCCCGCGCGCATCCCCGGGATGGCGGGGCGCGGGCCTATCTTCATGGAACCACACGGCTGGCCTGTGCGAGAGCATATCGATCCCGCCCCGAAGCACAAGGCCGAGCAGCCCACATAGACCGGCGGGACGCCGGTCCCACTGAACCCAGATAGCATGCTCCGTAGGACCGCCGTCTCGGCGGCCGCTGACGAGGCTCTTTGCCCGAGCGGCAACGGTGCGTTGACACGGGGGCGCGAGCGCCGGAGAATTGTCTTCAAATGGCGAGAATCACCGTAGAAGATTGCCTCGATAATATCCCCAACCGGTTCGAGCTGGTGCTTGCCGCCGCGCGCCGCGCCAAGCAGCTTTTGAAGGGCGCACGGCCATTGGTCGAGACCGACAACAAGGAAGTCGTCACCGCGCTGCGCGAAATCGCGGCCGGCAAGGCCACGATCGAAGCTCCCGCCGAGAAGTAATCCACGCGGTGGCCGCCCGGCGCGAGTTCCGCCCCCCGCGAGCGCGGACATTGCGCGGCTGAAAGCCACCCCTGCGCGAAGGTTGCGCACCACCCGCAGGCCGGATTCATCCAATGGCTCGCAAAGCCAGCAAGTCACTTCGACCCAAATCGCCGCGCAAAACCGCCGCTGCGGTGACCCTCGTACCGCCCGAGGACGCATCGCTGGCGGACGCCGAGCTCGACAATCCGGCCGCAGGGATTGCGGGCGACGACGCGGAACTCGAGCCGGTAATCGAGGTCTCGGATTTTCATCCGCTCGACTCCGCCGATTCCGCCGCTCCGGAAGATAACGCCGTGCGGGAGCTTCGCGACCCCGACGCCGCTTCCCACGATCACGATGACGACGGCGGCGCCTTGGTCACGGTCGATCCTCTTGGCCGTTACCTGGCCGACGTGCGGCGCTTCCCGCTCCTGACGCGTGAGGAAGAGACGGAGATCGCCAAGCGCTACCATCGCGACCACGATCCCGCCGACGCGTACCGGCTGGTCACCGCGAATCTTCGCCTGGTGGTCAAGCTCGCCATTCAGTTCGCGCGCGCCTCAAAAAACGTCCTCGACCTCATCCAGGAGGGCAACGTCGGCCTGATGGAGGCGGTCAAGAATTTCGATCCGTACCGCGGGATTCGCTTTCCCTCGTATGCGGTATGGTGGGTGCGCGCGTATATCTACCGCTATCTGATCAACAACTGGCGGATGGTGAAGATCGGCACCACGCAGGCGCAGCGCAAGCTGTTCTTCAACCTGCGCAAGGAGACCGAGCGGCTCGAGGCGCAGGGCTTCGCGCCGCAGCCGAAGCTGTTGGCGCAGCGCATGGGAGTCAAGGAAAGCGAAGTACGCGAGATGCAGGATCGGATGGCCCAGAGCGAGGTGTCGCTCGATCAGCCGACCGGGGCGGACGAGGACACGCGGCTGATCGACGTGCTGCCGGACCACGGGAGCAATCCGGAAGAGGCGGCGGCCGAGGGCCAGTGGCGCGAGTTCGCGCACGAGCGGGTCACGGAATTCGAGGCCACGCTGCGCGACAAGGAACTCGAGATTTTTCGCGCGCGGATGCTCGCCGAGTCGCCGGCCACGCTGCAGGAAATCGGCGCGAAATTCGGCATCAGCCGCGAGCGCGTACGGCAGATCGAAACGCGGCTCAAGAAGCGGCTCAAGGAATTTATAAAATCGAAGGAACCGGAGCTCGGCGGCTCCGGCCCGAACTGAAGAATAAGACAATCCACAGATTACACAGATTTCTCAGATTTCCAGATAAGATCGGCCTAATCTCTGTCTCCTTCCCGCATGGAGACGGTCGATTTTCTTCCAAACACCCCGTCGATGTCATCCTGAGCCGAAGGCGAAGGATCTACGCGAAGCGATTTTCTTTAGCACCGCCAATGCCTTTCGCACTAATCGCTGCGCGGAGAACCTTCACTCCGGCAGCCTCCGTTCAGGATGACGGACAAAAACTTGACGTTTATCGACAGTCTCCGCATGGGAAGGGGAATTTTGACCCCAAAACCCTTAATCAGTGAAATCTGTGTAATCTGTGGATTGTTTTGTTTTCCCTTACGCGGTGCGGGCGATCGCGGCTTCGAGCAGTTCGACGATCCGCGCCGGGGTCGCCAGGCGGATGAACGCGCCCAGGCGCGGTCCGCGCTCCTGGCCCAGGATCGCGCGATACATCAGCGGAAAAATCTTGCCGGGCTTATCGTAGCTGGCGCGTCCGAGATCGTAGATGGTTTTCTCGATATCTTCCGCGCTCGCGTCCGGATTCGCGCACAGAAAATCCGCCAGGCTTTTTAGCTGCGTACTTTCGGCGGCGTTGGGGGCGAAGGGGGTTTTGCCGGGCTCGATAAAATCCCGGTAGAAATTGAGCGTGCAGTCCATCAGCGCGCGGCCCAGCGCGCGGGTCTCAGGATCGCCCGCGATCGCCGCGTCGTAGCGGGTCAGGTAGTTCCAGATGAATTCGGGATCGGAGCTGCCGAGCGCGCCGACCAGGTTCATCATCATCCCGAAGGAAAGCTGCGAGTCGAAGCGGCGCGCGCTGGTGCTCTGGAGAACGAATTCGAGCGGCGCGTTGTGGCGCGCCTCGTGGTTGGGCGCGGCGGCGAACTCGCGCAGCGCGTCCAGGTATTCATCGACGTATTGGGGAATCGATTCGAGGAACAATTTTTTGGCGCGGCGCGGATTCTGGAGCAGGAAAAATTTCAGCACCTCGACCGGAGCGTAGCGCTGCCATTGATCGACGCTGACCCCGCGCCCGATCGATTTCGAGACCTTGTGCCCCGCTTCGTCCAGGAACATCTCGAACGCAAACCCCAGCGGCGGATTGCCGCCCATGATGCGCACGATCGGAGCCGACAGTTGCGCCGACGGAGTCAGATCCTTTCCGTACAGCTCGTAATCGACCGCGAGCGTGTACCACCTGAGCGCCCAGTCCACCTTCCATTGCGCCTTGGCCAGCCCGCCGAGCACGCTCTGCTCGCCGCTGAAGCCACAGCCCTGTTTGGCCTTGGCGCTGCGCGCGCAGGTGAACTCGACGCTGGCGCGCTCGGGATGATAGGCGGTGACCGAGCGTTCGACGATCTGGCCGCAGCTCGGGCATAGCGGCATGATCGGCGACCATCCGGCGCGATTTTCCTCTCGCAGCGTCGGCGCGACGAGCGCGATGATCTCGCGATGCTTTGCCAGGATGATCTTGAGCCCGGCATCGAAGCTGCCGGCGCGGTACATCTCGGAGGAGCGGATCAGCTCGTAATCGACCTCGACCGGCGCAAGGAAATCGCGCAGCAGCGACAGCATGTGGTCGGCGAAGCTCGGACAGCATCCGAACGGGTCTGGAATCCGCGAGACCGGCTCGCCCAGATGCGCCGCCATCGCCTCGCGGTTGGGCACGTTCTCGGGAACCTTGCGCAGGCCGTCCATATCGTCGATGAAGACGATAAGGCGCGAGGGGCGCGCAGGATCGCGCAGCTTTAGCGCGTGGCGCACATAGGAAGGCCGCAGCACCTCGCACATCGTGCCGAGATGAGGCAGGCCAGAGGGACCGAAGCCGCTTTGGAAGATGACAGGACGCTCGGGCGGATAGCCGCGCACGCGATCGGCCAGGCGCGCGGCTTCCTCGTGCGGCCATAGGTCGCTGCTTGCGGGAGCGGGGTGCGCGGATGGTTCGGGACCAGGTGCCATGGCATATGTTTCCTTGAATGAATCTGGCGGCGCTAGGACTGCTCGGGTTCGATACCGCGCAGGATGCGTGCGACCACGTCATGAATCCACGGGTCGATTTGCAAGTCGCGGTTTTTTTCCGAGGCGAGCCTGAGCTTAACCGCGCAATTGGCGCAGATAAAGCCCTCCTGCTTGAGGCCGCCGCTGTCCTCGACAGTCACGCGCAGGAGCCACTCGGGAGCGGCACGGCGGCACACGATACATTTGTCCGCGCTGGGCGGCGCTTTGGATGAAGAATCCTGTTGGGTCTGCATAGGGGTGCCTGATTTATAGCATTGATTCATCGCGCGAGGCTGTGGTATTTCCGGAAACCTCATGAAGCCCATGATGGGCGGCATTATCGCCTTCAAGCGCATCGCCTGTTTCGACGCACGCATCAAATCGATGTAGGCCGGGGCCCGCGGCGCCCGGGCGACGCGATCACATATGGATCAAACCGACACCAGACAAAAACTGCGCGAGTTGCGGGCGATCGTCAACGAAGGCGACCGGGTCGCGATTGTGCTGCAGGATGATCCCGACCCCGACGCGATGTCGAGCGCGATCGCGTTGCGCACGCTGCTCGGCCGCAACCGCCAGACCACGCCCTTGTTCAGCTTCAAGCCGGTGACCAGGCCGGAGAATCGCACGATGGTGCATCTGCTCGAAATCGGAATTTTGCCCGCGACCACCGAGGCGCTGGCGGGCTTTGACAAGATCGCGATGGTCGATGTGCAGCCGGGCTACTTCGAGGGCAAACTGCCGCGCGCCGATATCGTCATCGATCATCATCCGGGCTACACCCCCGGCGGCGCACCGTTCGAGGACGTGCGGGTCAAATACGGCGCGACCGCCTCGATCATGACCGAATACATGATCGCCGCCGAGGAAAAGATCAGCGAACGGCTCGCGACCGCGCTGCTCTACGGGATTCGCACCGATTCGCTGGCGCTGTCGCGGCGCATCACCGACGACGTGCTCCAGGCGCTGGTGCATCTGTATCCGATCGCCAACCTCACGATGCTGCGCCAGATCGACCGGCCGGAAATTCCGCAGAGCTTCGCCAAGGTGCTGGCGCGCGTGATGGGCCGGCTCGAAATTCGCGACCGCCTGATCGCCGCCAACCTGGGCCGCGTCGAGCGCGACGACATGATTGTGCAGATGGCGGACTTCTGCCTGCAATTCGAAGGCGTCGAATGGGTCGCGATCGCGGGCAAGCTCGGACGCGAGTTGGTGATCGCCGTGCGCAGTTACGGAACCGGACGCGACAACGCCGGCGAGGCGGCAAAAAATCTGTTTGGCGATATCGGCAGCGCGGGCGGGCATCGCAACATGGCCAAGGCCGTCATCCCCCTGCGGGCGTGGGCCAAGCGCGAAGGCACGACCCGCGACCGCGCAATCGAAGCGCGCCTGCGCGAGCTATTCAGCGCCGAGATCGCCGCCGAGTCGCGCGGCGCCAACTGAGCCGGTTGGCTTCGTTTACCTGCGGGCGACTTACCCGTATCTTGGATCGCGTGAGTGTGGCGGAGGCGACGGTCGAAATCAGGAATAAACTCGGATTGCATCTCCGGGCCGCATCCGCGTTGGCGCAGACCTCCGGCAAGTTCAAAGCGAAAATTTCGATCGGCCGCGGCAAGGAGCAGGTTAACGCCAAGAGCGTCACCAGCCTGATGATGCTGGGCGCGGAGTTGGGCGTGAAACTGCGGGTGCGCGCCGAGGGTGACGACGCACGCGAGGCGGTGAAGGCGATCGAAACGCTGTTTGAAGACCGATTCGGCGAGGAATAATGCCGCGCGCCAAATCCACCCCGAATCGTCGCCTTGATTCGCCACGATCAGTCGGTTATATCATCGAAAACCGTGGCTTCCGGCCAGTCGGCGAACCTGCCGGGACCAGATGCCTTTGCAGGCGTCGCCGAGCGACCCTTATCGCACCTCGAACGACCTTGAACCCCTGCTGCCTCGTGGCATCGCCGGACTCACCGCGAGTGTGAATGCCGGCCAAGCCAGTCTCCAAGGAGCCATCGCGCATGCCGCTTAAGGATTTTCTGTTCACTTCCGAGTCCGTCTCCGAGGGCCATCCCGACAAGATGTGCGATCAGATCTCGGACGCGGTCCTGGATTCCCTGCTTGCCGAGGACCCAAATTCGCGGGTCGCGCTCGAAACCCTGGCCAAGACCGGGCTCATCGTTCTGGCGGGCGAGATCACCAGCCACGCGCATCCCGACTTCGTGAGCCTCGCGCGCAAGGTCGCGCTCGAGATCGGCTACGACAGTGTCGAGTCGGGCTTCGACGGCAAGACCTGCGCGGTGATGATGGCGATCGAGCCGCAATCAACCGATATCTCGCAGGGCGTCACTGAAGGCGAAGGACTGCACAAGGAGCAAGGCGCGGGCGACCAGGGACTGATGTTCGGGTACGCCTGCGACGAGACGCAGCAGTTGATGCCGATGCCGATCGCGATGGCGCATCGGCTGATGGAAAACCTGGCCAAGATGCGCAAGGAGCGGCGCGTGAACTGGCTGCGCCCCGACGCGAAGAGCCAGGTAACGGTGCGCTACGATGACGGGCGTCCGGTCGAGATCACGGCGGTGGTAATCTCGACCCAGCACTCGCCCGAGGTCAAGTACGAAACGATCCGCGAGACGGTGATCGAAGAGCTGATCAAGCAGACGATTCCGGCCGAGTATCTGACCAAGCAGACCGTCTATCACGTCAACCCGACCGGCAGCTTCGTTATCGGCGGACCGCACGGCGACTGCGGACTTACCGGGCGCAAGATTATCGTCGATACCTACGGCGGCTACGGACGCCACGGCGGCGGCGCATTTTCGGGCAAGGATCCCAGCAAGGTCGATCGCTCGGCGTGCTACTTTGCGCGTTACGTGGCTAAGAACGTGGTCGCCGCCGGGCTCGCCAAGAAATGCGAGATCCAGGTCGCCTACGCGATCGGCGTCGCCGAGCCGGTCTCGATCCTTATCGACACGTTTGACACCGGGGTGATGCCGGACGCGAAGCTATCGGCGACGCTGCGCGAGCTGTTCGATTTTCGTCCCGCGGGAATTATCCGCACGCTGAATCTCAAGCGCCCGATTTATCAGGCAACCGCCGCCTATGGCCATTTCGGCCGCAAACCGCACGACGGACTGTTCCCGTGGGAGCGCATCGACATGGCCGAGCGCCTGCAAAGCGCGTTTGGCCTGGGCGCCAAGCGCTAACCGGCCGAGTCCGCCGCAACCTTGTTCTAAGAATTGGAGTAACGATGGGATCTATCGCAAAACGTAAAGTTATGCCCAAAACCCGCGCCGGCTCGGGCGCGCGCGATCACGACGTGCGCGACATGGGACTGGCCGCGGCGGGAAAAAAGCGCATCGAATGGGCCGACCGCCAGATGCCGGTGCTGCGGCGGATCCGCGAGCGGTTCTCCAAAGAACAGCCGCTCAAGGGCCAGCGCCTGGGCGCGTGCCTGCATATCACCTGCGAGACCGCCAATTTGCTGCGCGCTCTCAAAGCGGGCGGCGCCGAGGTTTTCTGCTGCGCGTCCAATCCGCTTTCGACCCAGGACGACGTCGCGGCCGCGCTGGTCGCCGAATTCGGCATCCCCACCTACGCGATCCACAACGAGGATCGCGACACCTATTACAGCCACCTGCGCTCTGTGCTCGACCGCCGTCCCACCATCACGATGGACGACGGCGCGGACCTGGTGAGCCTGCTGCACACCGAGTACAAGGACCGCGCCGAGGACGTCTTCGCCAGCATGGAGGAGACGACCACCGGCGTGATCCGGCTGCGCGCGATGGAGAAAGATCACGCGCTCAAGATTCCGGTGGTCGCGGTCAACGACGCCCAGACCAAGCATCTGTTCGACAACCGCTACGGCACCGGGCAATCGACGCTAGACGGAATCATCCGCGCCACCGGCGTGCTGATCGCGGGCTCGATCATCGTGGTCGGCGGCTACGGTTACTGCGGACGCGGGATCGCGTCACGCGCGCGCGGCCTGGGTGCCGACGTGATCGTGACCGAGATCGATCCGATTCGCGCGATCGAGGCCGCGATGGACGGGTTCCGCGTCATGAAGATGAACGACGCGGCCAAGGTCGGCGATATCTTCGTCACCGCGACCGGCGACAAACATGTGCTGGCCGCGCAGCATTTCACCGTGATGAAAGACGGCGCGATCCTGTGCAACTCGGGCCATTTCGACGTCGAGATCGACATGGCCTATCTGACCGACGCGGCCAAGGCGGTCGATCACGACGTCAACAAGAATGTCGATGCGTACCATCTGTCCAACGGACGCACGCTCTATGTGCTGGGCCAGGGGCGGCTGGTCAACCTGGCCTGCGCCGAGGGCCATCCCGCGCAGGTGATGGACATGAGCTTCGCGACTCAGGCGCTCGCCTCGGAATGGGTGGCGACCGGCGAGCAGCTCCCGGCCAAGGTGCACAATGTGCCGCTCGAAATCGAACAGGGCGTGGCGACGGTAAAGCTCGCCGCGATGGGCATCAAGATCGACGCGCTGACCGCCGAGCAGAAGAAGTACCTCGAAAGCTGGGAATCGGGCACCTGAAAACAATCCACAGATTACACAGATTCCACCGATTTTTTCAGAAGACAAACCGGCGGTATTCCAGCGACGGGGTTCCAAAGTTGAGCAACAGCCCAACTTTGAATCCCGTTGCTTTTAGATAGTTGATCACCTGAGATTGCTCCGTGCCGCTAAACCGGGCGAGCGCTTTCAATTCGACCACCACTTCATCGAAGCAGACGAAATCGGCGCGATAGGTGCTGTCCAATTCCCGCCCCTTGTAGCGCACAACGATTTCGACTTCGCGCCTGAACGGGATCGCGCGCGCTTCCATTTCGAGTGCGAGCGCCTGCTGATAGATCGGTTCAAGAAACCCATTGCCGAGCTCGCGATGAACCTCCATCGCGGCGCCGACTATCGCGTAGGTCCGTTCGTCCCCCCTATCCATCTGTGTAATCTGTGTAATCTGTGGATTGTTCGGGTTTTCTTGTCCTACGCTTCGAGCTTGACCGACGACCAGCGCCGCCAGATTTCACCGCATCCGACCGAAGCCGCGATCAGCGCGAGCGCGAGCACAAAGCGCCACGACATCGGATGCCATAGCGCGTCGCCCAGGAACGCGAACAGGATCGTCCCCGGCACCATCCCGATCATGCTCGCCCAAAAATAATCGCGAAAAGTGATCGGAGACGCGCCCGCGAGCAAATTGAGCGCGTTGTAGGGAATCACCGGAACGAATCTCAGGTAGAGAATGATCACGAAACCGTTGCGCGCGATTCTATCCAGCATCGCGTGAAACCGCGGTCCCACCACCCGCTCAACGAACGAGCGGCCCAGAAAGCGCCCCGCGCCAAACGCGATAATCGCACCCGCGTCCGCGCCGATGAGCGAGTACACGGACCCCCACACTGTCCCGAACGCGAGCCCGCCCGCGATCGTCATCACCGCGCCCGGCACCAGAAACGACGGCCCGACCGCGTACATCAGCATGTACACGATAGGCGCCCAGACCCCGGCCTCGAGCACCTCGCGCTTGATCAGCCGCGGATCGGTGAACCATTCCCTATGCGCGATCAGCAGCCACACCGAGCCGCCGACTATGAGCGCGACAATCGCAATCTTGACCAGGGTCATTCCGAGCGAGCCGGCGCCGCCGGGTTTGCGCGCAGGATTACCGATCGGACTTACCGCCGCCATCGAGGAGCACCTGGGTTACGCAGCGCCATGATACTTGAGAAAAGCACGGGCACGCGCCCGGTTGCAAAGCCCGCGCGGTGCGGTTGGCAAAAATCCGCCGGACGTTCCGCGCCCGGTTTGTCGTGCGGCGCCGAACGCACTAAAGTCTATAAATTCCAAATTACCTCGCCGCGGCGGCGCGCAAGGAACAATCCATCATGAATGAACTCAAGGACAAGGTAGCGATTATCACCGGCGGTGGGTACGGAATCGGTAAAGAGATCGCGATCGCATACGCGGGCGCCGGAGCCAAAATCATGATCGCCGCGCGCTCGCTCAAACCGATGCAGGAAACCGTCGAGGCGCTGAAAGCGCTCGGCGCCGCTGCCGCCTATGTCGCAACCGACGTATCCAAGGAAGCCGACTGCGCGAAGATGGCCGAGGAAACCCGCAAGGCCTTCGGCGGACGCATCGATATTCTGGTTAACAACGCCGGTATCGCTGGACCAACCAAGCGCATCACCGATATGTCGCTCGCCGAATGGCAGGAAACGCTCGATATCGACCTGACCGGCACGTGGCTCGCGACCCGCGCCGTGCTGCCCACGATGGACCAGCAGCGGGCCGGCGACATCCTGAACATCTCGTCGGGTGCGGGACGCCGCGGTTATCCGATGCGCTCGCCGTATGCGGCCGCCAAGTGGGCGATGATCGGGCTGACGCAGACCGTCGCCGCCGAATGGGGCGCGCGCGGAATTCGCTGCAACTGTATCTGTCCGGGCGCGATCGCCGGCGACCGGATCGAGCGCGTAATGCGCGCCCGCGCCGAGGCGATGAAAGTCCCCTACGAGCAGGTGCGCGGCCAATTTCTGTCGCAGGCCGCGATGAACAGGATGGCGACCGAGGCGGAAGTCGCCCGCGTCTCGCTGTTCCTGGTAAGCGCCGCGGCAGCCGGGATGACCGGCCAGACCCTCAACGTCGATGCGGGATCGATTATGAATTAATGCGTCTCGCGATCGCAGGTCAGACGCAGCGCCGGTTGGGATTCTTGGTGGCACAGGCTTTAGCCTGTGGAGTCCAACACCGGCTAAAGCCGGTGCCACCAAAGAAACTGGCCATCGGGTTGATGGCTTCGCTTGCGCTTCTCTTTATCAGCGTGCCCGCCAACGCGTTTGATTTCGAAGACGTTTGCCCCGTCCAAGCGCCGCCGAATTGGACCGCCTCGGCGTGGCGGACCCTAATCCTCGTCGTCATCCGCGTCATTCGCGCAGGCAGCGCAAAAGCTCCTGAATGGCATGTCCTTGCCGCCCGAGCGCAGAAATTGGCGATGGAACTTTCGCAGAGCCATGTGACAGTCGCGTTTCGAGTCGAATATCTCGCCGACCCAAAATCTTGATCGCGGCGCATGCCACTCTATGGACTCCGAGCAACTCGGACAGCCTTGAATTATCGGCGGCCCCATAAGGCACCATCGTATCGGTAAACCCACCGTAGGTGCCGCCAACAGGTCGCCATGCGCCACAGTTGGAAACTCCAACCTGCTCACTGCGTCATTTGCTCGGCGAACGTGCTCGTCTGCCTCGTCCGCTAACTTCCCCGCCAGAACCGAAGCCTTCCACGCTTGAGTCGCGGCCTGTTCGGCATGGTCTGCTGATCGCTCAGCGCGAGCGGCTGCGGTTTCTGCCCGCGTTGTTGACTGCTGGATCGTCGGTCCGCAGGAGGTAAGCAGGGAAAGCGCGAGCACGGCAGCGTAGGGGAGCTTCACCTCGGCGACTCGCCGCTCACGGTGGGTTTTCAGCCGCGGACCAATATGGACAGTTGTATGGACCATCCCATTCACTCTGAGCAGCATATGGCCGAGACTAGCTAATCCTAATCCGAAAATAAGCCACGCAGCAAGGCATGCACGATTCGGTGATAATGGGCTTCAGTTGCGGAGTTGACGGATGCGGAGTTGACGGAGAAGCGCAGGACCTGTCGCTCCGAATTGCGAGCCTCGCGCCCGTAGCGCTGCTCCTCGTCAGCGCCGCCGCCGCCGGGATGACCGGCCAGACCCTCAACGTCGACGCGGGATCGATTATGAATTAGCGCGCGATGTGGGCGTCGCGCACCGATGCGGCGAAGCCGCTTTGGCGCAGGCGCTCCGCGATTGCGCGCGCGAGCACGGGCGAGCGATGGCGTCCGCCGGTGCATCCAAGAGCCACCGTCAGATAGCTCTTGCCCTCGCGCCGGTAGAGCGGAATCAGGAAGTCGAGTATGCGGCCGGTCTCGTCGATAAATTTCCGCGCCTCGGGCTTTTGCAGCACGTAATCGCGCACGCGCGGATCGGCGCCGTCGAGCGGGCGCAGCTCCGGGACGAAAAACGGGTTGGGAATGAAACGCACATCGAGGATGATATCCATCCCGACCGGCGCGCCGTATTTGTAGCCGAACGAGACGATCGAAATCGCCATCCGCGAGCCCGCCGCCGCGCCCATCACGGTGGCCATCACGACTTCGCGCAGCTCGTGTACGGTGAGCGTGGTGGTATCGATCACGCGGCTGGCGCGATCGCGCATCTCGGCCAGCGCCAGGCGCTCGCGTCCGATACTCTCGGCCACGGTCGAGCCGCTTTCGGCCAGCGGATGCGGGCGGCGCGACTCCGAGTAGCGCCGCGCCAGAACTTCATCGGAAGCGTCAAGAAAAATTATTTCCGGGCGCACGCCTTCGGTTTCAAGCTGGGCGAAGATGCGCGGCCATTGCGGAAAAAACAGCCGCTCGCGCGCGTCGATTCCGAGCGCCACTCCCGCCAGCGCCGGGTCGAGTCCCGCCGCCAGGCGCAGCACCTCGGGCGCCAGCGCGACCGGCAAATTATCGACGCAGTAGAAATCCAGATCCTCGAGCACCCGCATCGCGGACGCCCGTCCCGATCCCGACACTCCCGTGACTATAATCAGCCGCGGCTTTACCGGCGTTCCGCTACCCGCTTGGGCCATCGTGCTGCCATCGGACGCGGCGCGCGGTCAAGCCCGCGCGTCAGTACTTCGCGTCCTCATCTTTGATCAGCTTGAAGATTTCGGACGCGCCGGGCGCGTTGAGCAGATGGGTGCGGAAGGTGTCGTCCTTGAGCAGGCGCGAGACCCGCGCCAGCGCCTTCAGATGCAGGCTCGCGGAATCCTCGGGCGCGACCAGCACGAAAAACAACTGGGTCGGATTGCCGTCGAGCGATTCGAAGTCAACGCCCTCGCGATGGCGCCCGAAGGCGCCCAGAATCCTGGTGACTCCGGGCAGCTTGCCGTGCGGAATCGCAATCCCGTCGCCGATCGCGGTCGAGCCCAGCCGCTCTCGTTCGAGTAGCACCGCGGTCAGATCGCCGAGCTTGATCTCGGGATAATGCGCGGACAGCGCCGCCGCCAGCTCGCCCAGCAATTCGGGTTTGGTGTTGCTCTTGAGCTCGGGCAGGACCATCTCGGGAGTCAGGATTTCAGTGATCTTCATTAGGCTGTCTTTTCAATTGGGTGATCCATCTATCGGCCGGAAATCGCGGCCGGATTTCGCAACGGGCCGCGGCGCGGCGATGGTCATCTTGCGGCGCATCGCGGCTGGATTACTCGCGCTCGACGTCAAAAGGTTCGATTTCCTCGGCCGCGCTCAACACTTCGCCGGTGGAGGGCGAGCGCGTTTTGCGCGCAGTGATTTTTTCGAGATGCCGCTTGAGCTGCCCCACCACTTTGTCCGCGAGCCTATCGATCACCACGTAGAGGTCCTTGGATTCCTGCTCCGCGGTCACCGAGATGCGCCCGGATTTGACAGTAACTTCGCCGTGCTGGCGATATTTGTCAACCGACAGAATCAGATGCGCAGCACAGGCCCGCTTGGCGTACTTGCCGAGATGGCTGAGCTTGCGCTCCGCGTAGCGCCGCAGCGCATCGCTCGGCTCGAGATGGCGAAAGGTGACGACCACGCTCGTCTGCGCCGCCGCGCGCGCGCGTGCGGCGGGCGTAGTGTGCGATTTGGCGGCGGCCGGGCGGCTCGGTTTTTTATTGCCTGGTTTGCTTCGCATAGGGCCTCGCAGCGGGTGCGGACTGACTATCATCCGATCTGTTTCATCCGCCCTGTTTCATCCGACCTGTTTGCGGTTGGCGGAGGGCAGGATGCCCAGCGCCTGGCGGTATTTGGCGACGGTGCGGCGCGCGATATTGATCTGACCCGCGCGCAGCAGCTCGGCGATCGCCTGATCCGACAGCGGATCGTGCGGCGCCTCGGCCTGGACCATCCCGCGTATTTTTTCCTTCACCGTCTCGGCGCTGACGTCTTCCCCGGTGGCGCCCTTGACCCCCGAGGTGAAGAAGAACTTGAGCTCGAAGATACCCTGCGGCGTGTGCGCGTATTTGTTCGCGGTCGCGCGGCTGATCGTGGATTCGTGCATCCCGATATCTTCGGCGACGTCCTTGAGCACCAGCGGCTTCAGATGGCTGACGCCATGATCGAAAAACGCGCGCTGGAACTTCACGATCGAGTTGGCGACCTTGAAGATGGTCTGCTGGCGCTGGTAGATCGACTTGACCAGCCACTTCGCCGAGCGCAGCCGCTCCTGCAGGTACGCGCGCGTCTCGGGCGCCGAATTGACGTCGTTCATCACGCGCTGGTAATAGCCCGCGATCCGCAGCCGCGGCACCGCGTCGCGATTGAGCGTCACCATGTAGTCCGAGTCGAGCTTGTTGATATACACGTCGGGCACCACATAGGTCGGCTCGGCGCCGCCGTAGTCGCGGCCCGGCTTGGGTTCGAGCAGCGCGATCACCTTGTGCGCCTGCCCGACCATCTCGACCGCGACCTCGAGATGCTTCGCGATCTCGCCGTAGCGATGCTTTTCGAGCAGGTCCAGATGGTCGCGCACCATCCGCGCCGCCAGCGAGCCTTCCATCCCCAGGTTCTCGAGCTGGATGAGCAGGCATTCGCGCAGATCGCGCGCGGCCGATCCCGGCGGATCGAAGCGCTGCACGCGGCGCAGCACGCGCTCGACGTTGCCCAGGTCGGTTTCGAGCTGCCCGGCCAGCTCCTCGAGCGGGGTTTCGAGATAGCCGTCGTTATTGAGGTTGTAAATTATCGTCGCGCCGATACGCTGATCGGACGCGCTAAGGCTCGACATCCTGAGCTGCCACATAAGATGGTCGTCGAGCGAGCCGCGCCGAATTGCGGTGTTCTCGAGCGCGCTGCGATGGTCGTCATCGTTGTCGGGCGGCGCGCTCTCCTGCCAGTTGTTCGAATAGGTCTCCAGGTACTCGCGCCAATCGAGCTTCTCGAGTCCGTCGTTCTCGCGCATCTCGATCGTGGCGTCGTGCGCCTCGGTTTCGAGCGCGCGAATCGGCTCTTCGGGAGCGCCCGCTCCGGGCTCCCAATCATCGATCGGGTCGTCGGTGGGGGAAACCTCGGCCTCGGCGCGGTCCGGCTCGGGCGGCACGCTGTCTTCGTCGGGAATCGGCGAGTCGCTGGCCGCTTCGGCGGGGCTCTGGTCGAGCGGCTCGAGCATCGGATTCTGCTCGAGTTCCGACTGCACGATGGTTTCGAGCTCGGGGAGCGAGAGTTGCAAAATCTTGATCGCCTGCTGCAACTGGGGGGTCATTACCAGTTGCTGGCGGAGTTGCAGATTCTGTCCGAGCTTTACCTCGAGCGCCATGTCGTCAATGCATCCCGGCCGGAGCGCTTCTTGTGTTCTCCGCCTGCGTCTGCCCCGGCGACGGCGATGACTTCGGAAAGATGATCGCTCGCGCGCCCTCGACCACGCTCTTGCCGGTGTCCAGATACACCGTTATCCGCCGCCCGGTAATTTGATCGGTGCTGTCATGCACTACGGGACTTCCGGTCAACACCACGGTGTGCTTGGTCTGATCGAGCACCGCGTGATCGCTGGTCTCCCATCGCGTGTCCTGGCTGATGCGTACGTTGCCATCGGCGATCATCTCGCGCACATCCTTGAAGCCCTGCCCGTAATTTACCCGCAACCGATCGCTCGTCAAACGTCCTGTTGCCTGCACGGCATCGACGTGCCCCGAAAACAGGACCGAGTTGCCTTTGTAATCGAGCTGCATCGTGTCCGACTTGATATTGATGGGCTGTTTGTTGTTCGAAAATTGAAATCCGCCGAACGCTCCGCCCGGCTCATGCTGCCCGCTTGATGGTCCCACCGACGCGACTTGGGTCGGCGCTTTTTTCGCCGCGCGCGGTCTCGACGGCAATGCCGATGCCGACGCCGATGCGGCGGCGGGCGGTGCCGCGTTGACGAAAGCTGGAGTGACCGCGGCTTCCGGCGCGGCCGTCGCCGCTGCGATTGGCGCCTCAGGCGGCGGGGCGCTCACGACCACCGGCGGCGGCATACTGGCGGAGGCGGCTGCAGCGTCAGGCGCCGTGGCGGCAGGCACGCTCGCGACCGATGGCTCCGCCTCAGGCGCAGGCACGCTCGCCACCGACGGCTCCGCCTCGGGCGCGGGCGCGCTCGCCACCGATGGCACTGCCTCAGGCACAGGAGCGCTCGCGACCGATGGCACTGCCTCAGGCGCAGGAGCGCTCGCCACCGATGGCTCCGCCTCGGGCGCGGGCGCGCTCGCCACCGATGGCACCGCCTCGGGAGCCGGCGCGCTCGCCACCGATGGCTCCGCCTCAGGCGCAGGACCGCTCGCCACCGATGGCTCCGCCTCAGGGACGGGCGCGCTCGCGACCGATGGCACCGCCTCGGGAGCCGGCGCCGTCGCCACGGATGACGCGGCCGCAGGTGCGGTGGCGTCGCCGGTATCGGATCCGTCGGGTGACGCGGACGCAGCGGGAACGCCACCAACTACCTTGATGGAATCACCACTCGAGTCGAACTCGTCAACGATATTGGGATCGACCGTCGATACGGGGGCGGGCGGCGCCGGCGCCGAAGCCTCAGTGCCGGCACGGATCGAATCGCCCACCGCCTCACCCGGCGCGGGCGCGGCGCCGGAATCAGATTGCGCAAAGGCGCCGGGCGAGAGCGCGAAGATCGCGATCGTCGCGGCGCAAATCGCACCGAGCAATCGCGCGGGCGCGTTTGTCCGACGCGCGGCGCGCTCAGCTCTTTTTGGGCTTGGCACTATCTTTACTCGGCGCAATCTCGGTGCTGACCTGCTGATGCAGCTTGAAAACTCGATTCTTGGGACTGCCGGTGAGCCCGGTTCCGGTGACCTTTACGCCTTGACCGACGATCGTTACCTGACCGTCGGCCGCGATCTTATCGGCGTCAGGCTCGAAGCTGGCGGAGTCCGTGCTAAGCACAAAGTCGCCGTAGCGGATGACCGTGCCGCCGCTCAAGTTGGCGCGGTTGACATGATTTCCATTCATGAACAGGAGCGCCTGCGGAGCGCTAATATGGACCTGCTTGCCGTCGGTCGAAGTCATGTCGAGAATCGCGCCTTTTAATTTTACCGCCGTGCGATCGGCCGAATAGCTGGCGTCGGCCGCGGTCAGGACCCACTGCATCTGGCCAGCCTTCATCTGGGTCCAGTGAAAGTTCTTCGCGTGGAGCAGCGAATCGGGCATCACACCGGCGATTTTCTGGGTCGCCTGAGCGTCGGCTCGATGCCGCACCACGTAGACGGTGACGGCCAGAAGCACTACCAGCGCCGCAGCTCCAAACGCAGCCAACGCCTTGGCGATAAACTTCAAGCTCATCGATTAGTTCCGTCCCTTCACGGTATCAAGCGGGTTTTTTCAAGTAAACCAAGGCTCGGTTTGAATGCGGCTACGGCGCGGTCAAGAGCGTCTTGCCACGCCCCGCGCGAAGTGATCAGCCCGCGACCCCGGATCAGCGCCGCGCGGCCGCCTCGCGCGCGCATTGATGGATTCGTTTGAGGTCGTCGAGCAGAGACGCAAGCTCGTCAAGCCGGTAGGAGTTGGGCCCGTCGCTGAGCGCGTGGTCGGGATCCTCGTGCACTTCCATAAAAATCGCGTCGATTCCAACCGCCGCCGCGGCCCGCGCCAGCGGCGCCACGAACTCGCGCTGGCCGCCCGAGTTCTGACCGCCCGCGCCGGCCCCCGGAAGCTGTGCCGAGTGGGTCGCATCGAAGACCACCGGGTAACCGAAGCCGCGCATAATCACAAGCGAGCGCGGATCGGTGACCAAGTTGTTGTAGCCGAAACTGAAGCCGCGCTCGGTCAGGAGCACGCGGCGATTGCCGGTATCCACCACTTTGGCCAACGCCGCGCGCATGTCCCACGGGGCCAGGAACTGCCCCTTCTTGATATTGACCGCGCATCCGGTGATGGCGGCGGCGTAAATCAGATCGGTCTGGCGCGAGAGCAGCGCGGGAATCTGCAGAATGTCCACGACCTCGGCCGCCGGTCCGGCCTGCGCGGGTTGGTGGATATCGGTAAGTATCGCGACCCCCGCCTCACGCTTGACGCGCGCGAGAATCTCGAGTCCCGCATCAAGGCCCGGCCCGCGAAACGACCCATGGCTGGTGCGATTAGCCTTGTCGAACGAGGCCTTGAACACATACGGAAGCCCGGCGCGCCGCGCGATTTCGGAAATTGCAAACGCGTGACGGAGACACGACTCGGCGCTTTCGATTACGCACGGCCCCGCGATCAAGACCAGCGCCGGGCCGCCGAAGACCGCGTCGCCCACTTTGACTGGCGCCACATTCATGACGCCGATCTGAGCTCCCGGACCGTCGCGCGCTTGCGCCCGCTCTGGGTGCGGCGCTGCACGGCGGCTCGAATCAGCCCGCGGAACAGGGGATGGCAATCTAGCGGGCGCGACTTGAGCTCGGGATGAAACTGGCAGCCGAGGAACCACGGATGGCCCGTTAGTTCCATGATCTCGACCAGCGCGCCGTCGGGCGAAGTCCCGGTCGCGATTAGGCCGGCCGCTTCGAGCTGCTCGCGATAGGCGTTGTTGACTTCGTAGCGATGGCGGTGGCGCTCGGAAATCTTCGCCTTGCGATAAAGGCTCGCGGCTAATGAGCCGGCCGCGATCACGCACGGCCACGCGCCCAGGCGCATCGTGCCGCCGAGTTTGTCGAGATCTTTTTGCGATTCCATGATGTCGATAACGGGATCGGGCGTGTCCGCCGAGATCTCGCGGGAGTTGGCGCGCTTGAGCCCGAGCAAATTTCGCGCCGCCTCGATCACCATCATGTGCAAGCCGTAGCAGATGCCCAGAATCGGCACCTGGGTCTCGCGCGCGAAGCGCACCGCGCGCATCTTGCCGTCAGTGCCGCGCGCGCCGAAGCCGCCGGGAACGATAATCGCGTCGGCGCCCTTGAGCCGCTCGGCGGGATCCTGCTTTTCGAGTTCCTCGGAATCGACGTAATCGATCGTGACCTTGGCTTCGTTCGCAATCGCGCCGTGCGCGATCGCTTCGTGCAGGCTCTTGTAGGAGTCGGCCAGATTGACGTACTTGCCAACGATCGCGACCGTGACCTGAGTCTTCGGGTTCTGGGCGGTTTTTACGATCCGGCGCCATTTCGAGAGATTCGGCGCTCCGGTCCAGATGCCCAGCTTCTCGCACACGCGCGCGTCGAAACCCTCTTCATGAAATCGAAGCGGAACTTCGTAAATGGTGGTCGGCACGTCAGGCGCCGCGATCACGCATCCTTCCTCGACGTTGCAGAAGTGAGCGATCTTGGCCTTCACGTGTTTATCGAGCGGCCGATCGCATCGGCACAAAAGAATGTCGGGCTGGATGCCGAGTCCGGTCAGTTCCTTGACGCTATGCTGCGTCGGCTTGGTCTTCACCTCGCCGGCGGTCGGGATGTACGGCACCAGGGTCAAATGGACATAAAGCACGTTCTCGCGGCCGAGGTCCCAGCGGAACTCGCGCACCGCCTCGAGGAACGGCAGGCTCTCGATATCGCCAACCGTGCCGCCGATCTCGACGATGCACAGATCGGCGCCCTCGGAGGCGGCAAGGATGCGGCGCTTGATCTCGTCGGTGATATGCGGGATGACCTGCACGGTCGCGCCCAAGTAGTCGCCGCGGCGCTCGTTCTGGATCACGGTGTCGTAGATCTGGCCGGTGGTGCAGTTGTTGCGCCGGCTCATCGTGGTCTGCACAAAGCGCTCGTAATGGCCGAGGTCGAGATCGGTCTCGGCGCCGTCGTCGGTGACGAACACCTCGCCGTGCTGGGTGGGGCTCATCGTGCCGGGATCCACGTTGATGTAGGGATCCATCTTGAGCAGCGTGACCTTGAGCCCGCGCGCTTCGAGCAGCGCGCCCAGCGACGACGCCGCCAGCCCCTTGCCGAGCCCCGAGATCACACCGCCGGTGACGAAAATAAATTTGGTTTTGCCGCGTTCCACCTTGCCCTCCCCTAGGTCCGCCGAGCGGATGCCGCGACAGCCCGGGCCTTGGCGAGGTCCTCGGCTGTATCAACTTCAAGCGATGGCGCCACGGAGGCCACCACCCGAATCGCGTAACCATTTTCAAGCGCGCGCAACTGTTCGAGCATCTCGATCCGTTCGAGCACCCCTTGCGGCATCGAGGCGAACTTAAGCAGAAATCCGCGCCGATAGGCATACACGCCAATATGGCGAAGCGCGCTCGCCGGCGCCGCGTCGCTATCGCGCGGATATGGAATCGGCGCGCGCGAAAAATACAGCGCGTCGCCACTGGCCGCGCACACCACCTTGACCTTGCCCGGATTGGTCCATTCGTCACGATCGACGATCGGCGTGGCAAGCGTGGCCATGTCGAGCGTCGAATCGGCGCGCATCGTGGCCGCGAGCGCGTCGAGATCCTGCGGCGCGATAAACGGCTGATCGCCCTGCACGCTAAGGTACACTTCGCCCGCGATCTTCGCTGCGACCTCCGCGATTCGATCGGTGCCGCTCGGATGCGCCGGCGAGGTCATCATCGCCTCGCCGCCCGCGAGGCGCACCGCGGACGCGATCCGCTCGTCGTCGGTCGCGACGATCGCGCGCGTAATCGAAGCCGCGCGCGCAGCCTGCCGCCATACCCGCACCACCATCGGCACTCCGTCGATCTCCGCCAAAGCCTTGGCGGGCAGGCGCGTCGAAGCATACCGCGCCGGAATGACGGCGATTACCGATGCGTCAGGCAGGTGAATTCTCCGAGGTATGGAATTGCGGGGTGCACGATCAAATTTATCTGTCGGAACAGGCGCCTGTCAATTTCGCCCCCGTGAACTTCCCACAGCCGCGCGCGCCTCAAGGGCGAGCCTACTCGCCCGGCAACGGCTGAGAGATGGGATCTCATGAAAGGCGCAACTCATCCATTTCAGCCCGCTGTGAAACTGCGGACCAAGCCGGGCTGGCACCGTGCAAAGGCGGGCCGTCCAGTGTATGTATGGGGCTGAATCGCGAGGGCCTTTTCCCTGATCACTCCGCAATTTCTTAGGTAGAGTCCGTCACAGGAAGCGGACAGACAGATGAACTCGGTCAACCCACAAACTTCCGCTTCATTTTTGCTAAGACCCTTCCCGCTTCTGGGTGTCAATGCTCCGCTCCTAATTTTGCTGGCAGCTGGCGGACTTCTGTTGCTTACCGCCGTTGTTCTTGGACGCTTCCTCTGGATAATTTCCGGAGAAAGTCGTCTGTACGCGGTCATCGTGAGCCAACTGAACAAGCTCAAGATTGCCAACCCCGTGATCGCAGGAGAGGGTCTCAGCCCTGCCACCTTCGACGCCGCCGGGCAGTTGTTCGAAATTTCCGAGCCGTTACGGGATGCTTGGCGCGGCTTCCAAAGGCAGGTTTTTGTCGTGCGCAATGGGTCAGGCGACGACCGGTTCTATAGTACCGATAGCGCCGATGGCGCCTTCAACGATTCCGCAGTAATCGAACCGCGCATCAACCGGAATTTTTATTCCTCGTTTCCAGGCATCATCACGGGACTTGGGCTGCTCTTTACGTTCGTGGCGATTTTGTTCGCCCTAAAGGAGCTGCATTTTTCAGAAACAGAGGTCAAGGGCGTTCCAGACCTTGTCGAGGGTTTGGCGGGCAAGTTCGTTTCCTCGGTCGCGGCGCTCTTTGCGGCGAGCGTCTTCTTGTTTTGTGAGAAACTGCGGCTGCCCAAAATCGAGAACAGCCGCCGGAGTCTTGTTGCCGCAATTGACGCACTGGTGCCGCGACGCACGGCGGCCAGCATTCTTGCGGATCTTCATCGAGACATCGCCGAGCAATCGGCGGCGTTTCGTTCATTCAATGCCGACTTCTCGCTGAAGCTAAGGCAAGGCTTCTCGGAGGGTATCGGCCCGCTTCAGCAGCGGATGGTCGATGCCATCGACGAACTTAACCGCCTGCTTCGCTCCTCCGAAGCTCAAAAGCAGGAATCGATTACGGGAACATTATCAGCGGCGATGGAGGAAATGCAGCGTTCTATCGCGAGTTCGCTCACAGAGATGGGAGCACGGTTTACCGACTCGCTCTCGGGAAACGCCACCCAGCAATTCGAACGGGTCGCCGCATCGCTAAACAGCACCGCGTCACTTTTGGAGAGCATGAACGCGCAGTTCAGAACCACGCAAGCGGCGCTTAATGAACTGGTCAGCTTTGCAAAGAATTCCACCACTGAGCAATTTGCGCTGGGCAAGGCGCAGACCGAAGAGCTGACCGCGGTACTAAACCGCCTGATGAACCAGATGAACGAGACAGCAGGCTCCTCGGTCGCAAACATGTCGGTCGCGATGGCGGCGGCGGCCCATGAACTTTCCGCTAAGGTAGCGGAACTGAGCGAGAAGATGAGCAGCTCGATGCTGGCCGCGACCGAGCAGGCGACGGGGGCGGCGGGCAAGGTAGTAGAGCAGGCAGGTAGTTTCTCAGCGCAAAACTCCGAACAAATCGCCCGCATGCTTGAGCGCTTCAAGATGCATTTCGACAAAGTCGAGGATCTTGGACTGCTATTGGACGGCACCCTCGCGCAGTTCAAGCAGACCCTTCCCGAATTCACCAGGATCGCAGGAGAGCTTCGCGCAACCATGGATCAGGTTGGCGCAGCCGCGGCGCGCACCGCTGAGAGCGCGACGGCGATGCGCACGGTTCAGGAGGCGATAGAGCGCGTCGCGGGACTGTCGCAGTCCCAGGTCGAACAGTTGGCCAGCGTCGCCCGGCAGACGCAGGCCGACATGCAAAAGTATCAGCAGACCTTTGATCAGGTCCGCAAAAGCGCAAGTGAATTGCTCGCACAGATTGCGCAACACCTGAACAACTACACACAAACTTCACGAAACGGGTTCGAGGGGATGGTCAAACTTTCCAACGACCAGTTCGACACGGCCGTTCAACGCCTTGGCGCTTCGATAGAGGAATTACGGGAATACCTCGATGACTTGAACGACCTGCTTGGGAAGCTAACCCCGCGCTTGAGGGCATAATCATGGCGTCGGAGAGTTCATCCTCGGTCTTGGCCAGTTCGTTTACGGACTTGATGACATCATTGGCCGTGATCTTCATCTTGCTTCTGGTGGCAATCACGCAGAACACGGTGATGGCATCCGCAGCCAAGAACCAAAAGACGAAGAAGACCCGTGAAAGTATCTTGGAGGAACTGCAAAAGCAATTCAGCAAAACGGGGGTTAACGTGAAGAAAGACCCAAACGACCCGCTTTCGCTATTGATCGTAGTTCCCGAACAACTCATGCGATTCACGGTCGACGGAACCGATTTAAGTCAGAACGGCCAACAGTTCCTTGACGAATTCATTCCAAGCCTTGCACATGTGGCCTGTAGCCAGAGGTTCAGGGATGAGCTCAACTCCATAGTAGTTGAAGGGCACGCAGATTCATCAGGTAAGAATCCTGAGCACAAAGACATACACAATATGGAAGTGAGCCAAGGCCGAGCAATGAGCGTCGTCCAGACCTCACTGTTGATTCTTAAGGAAAAAGGAACGGAGTCCAAGACTGCTTATCCTTGTTTCTTGAACCTGCTTTCGGCGACCGGTCGTGGTTCGAGCGACCCCATTTTATTAGAGGACGGCAAGGAAGACCTCGACAGGAGTCGGCGGGTGGTATTCAAGATCCGCGTTCGCTCTTTCGAGCAGAGAGAAGTGCAGACCAGCGAGGCGGCATTAAATACACTCCAACCTCCCGGTTCTCATGGCTTGTCCGGCGATTCAAATGGAAACCAGCCCAGCAAACATTGACCTGTTGGAAGCCCTCGCTTCACTGCGCATTGCGAACCATTCTCTCGCGCAGGAAATTCAACAGCCGTTTGCCGGAATTCCGACCGACAATCCGCGTCTGAAAGCCACGATCGAGTCTTTTCCAGAACGAGCCGCTAAACCACCCAAAGTCCCCGAAGACTACAAGCAGCAATGGCAGGATTTCATCGACAAGCGCCGCGACAGTCTTGAACCGCGCGCAATCCGTTACCTCTGCTGGGAACCCGATATCGCGACCGACCTCCGGTTCCAGAAATACCTCGAACGCTTTGAATCCGACCTGAGCGCCCGTTCTTTACAGGGATTAGTGCGATCATGCCATGCTCGATGGTCCTCCGATCTCGCTGGCGGGGCTGTCGCCGCCGATGTGCGCAGCCGTCTGTACCGCTTCAGCGGCGCCAACCGAGTGATCGCCAAATGGAAAGAAGGGCTTTCGCTGGTGCTCGGGTCGAAGGCCACGGGCGAGCTTGCGAAGTGGATCTTGGACGGTCGCAAGCCCATCAAAGATACCTGTGAGTTCTGGAAGCTGGAGGAGCAATCGAGATATTTGTTGCAAGCCGTCGAAGAAGCGGCCGCGGCATGTAGAAACAAAATTGGAGAGCACTCACTCTATAATCAATACATGGTCGGCGAGCTTATAGCGTGGAGTGGATGGCCGATCGAACGTTTCAAGAAGCTCGTCAACGACGTTATCGAGCGCACGTCTCCAAATACGGAATTCGCCCAGGCGCTCAAACGAATGGTACTCGGCGACAGCCGGTTAGGAGACCCGCGCCTGCCTCGCAATTCAACAAACTGGCTCGGTGTCAGAACTGAGGCGCGCAACCGGTTTATCGAATGGCTCTCAAAGGATGATATCGTGTTTTTCTTTGAGCTCGGCTTGCCAAAAGGCAAGGATCCCCAAGGGCGCAAAAAGTTTTGGCTGGACTATGTGGGCAACGTCAAGAAATCGCGCCCTCTGCTTTGCGACGACGATAGAGCCAGGCTCCAGAACGCAAAAGAGAAAGTCGGCAACTTTGGAAGAATAGTTGGAGAAACAAGTGCTTTCCTTCTCGATTTCGGCACGGTCATCGCCGTCGAATTCAGTAAAACGGGAAATGCCTGTTATCTCTACGAAAAGCCGGCGGCTGAAAAGGTAATCCCCGATTTCTGGAGTCCTAAGCCGTTTTCTGCGCCTAGCCTAAAATCCAAGCGGCTAAAAGCCGAATGGGTGAAGCATGATTCTCAGATGCGATGGCACGGCGATCTTGAAATGATCCTTGCGAGGTACGGGGTCCGTCAACGCCGGGCCGACTAAAGATGGAAGAAAAAAAGGACACATGGTTGCTCGCCGAGCCACTGGAAGGGGTTCGCCTGTTCGCCGAGGCCGACGGAGTATGGCTGCGCTCGGATGACCTTAACGCGGCAAACTCGGAGAATTTGCGTGCGCGCGGGACGCGCTCTCGGCTTGGACGCCTGCTTCCCTCGCTTCTTCCTCAACTTTTCGAGCTTGAGCTTGCAGAAGCACATGGCGGTGCGGTCAAGATTTCATATGCTGACTTGACGGCCCTGGCCAGCAAAGGCATCGACGCGTTCGATGAAATAGCTCCCTGGGCTCCATTCGCGCTTGAGCTTGGATCGACGGGAACGCTCGGTCGTGAGGATTTCGGGTACTTTTATCGATATTACTCCGGAACCCAGATCGTTCACCTTGACCGAATCGGCTGCTTTGTCCGCAGGAGGGGCACCGTAAACCGCCTGGACGATCAAACCTTCCAGTTGGTCGGCGCGATCGACGACTTCAACTCTTTGTCGGCGGAAAAGAAAGCGAGCGTTGGCGCGTTTATCGAGTTTGCCGAGATCAAAGGCTTGGGAGAAGGAATCGGCGCTCGGCTCGACACCTTTCTCGGTAAGGAACGTGTGCTGGTTCCAAATCACGTTGGTCTCGACCTAATTGTCGAGGAAGGCGACCGGATTACGTTTGCTCCGAAGGTCGATGGTGTCCCTGCCGAAACGATGCGCGCTGCCTTTTTGGCCTCCGATGATGTTGATGAGATATACGCACTCGACGACGGCCACGGCGGCCGGGTACGCGTCGTGCTCGAAGAGGATCAGCGCGAGTGTCTCCGTCGGATGCAGCGCGTCCGCCATTTGGGAGGAGTTGAACGCGCCGAAGTGCTACGCAATCCTGATGCCGTTTTCGACGGTGTCGGCAACGCAATCGAAATAGACCCAACATTCGGACCCAGGGTGAAGGGCATTGGTGATTTTCCTTTTGTCGCTCGACCGTATGTCCAGCGTTCCGAAACGGGCGTTTTCGAGACTCGAGAGACGGATGACGCTCCGCCATCGCGATCGAACGGCGGTCTAATATGCCAGTACAAAGACGGAACTGCCGAACGAGTTGAATTTGATTCGCTCGATGAAGTTCTGGCCCTCCAGCGCGAGGTGCAAGAAGCTAGGCGAAGCGGGCGAGGCACGGTAGAATTTCGCGGGAAGTCAATCGTGGCGGACCGTACGTTCGCCCAAGCGATCGGCCAACAGGTGCGTTGCCTCATGGGATCGGCTGTCCCGCCAGAAGAGGCAAAAGAGGCTCCATCTCGGCGTTATGTGCTCATATACGACAACGAACAAAACCTTGATTACAAAGCCAGCGTTTCAAAGGCTCAGCTCCGCGAGATAGAGAAGCAGGTCGGCAAAGTCCCCCGCGCTCTTAAGAAATCTATACTTAAGCCCCATCAGCTTAAGGGCCTCGGATGGTTGCAGCGTAATTTTTTGCTTGACCGCCATGGCTGTTTGCTCGCCGACGATATGGGTTTGGGGAAGACCCTTCAGGTATTGGCCTTCTTAGCCTGGCTGATCGAACGCGGACAGGGCGACAACAAACCGAAATTTCCAGAGGCTGCGCCATGGGACCCAATTGTGATTGTCGCCCCGCTGATGCTGGTCGATAGCGGCGGCCCTTGGCGCTCGGATATGCGCGAATACTTCGAGAACGACGGCTCAATCTTCAAACCCCTTGTTTGTCTTCAGGGAGACGAACTCCAAAAGTTGCGTAAACCAGGCGGCGGCAAGGAGACGGTAATCGGCGAGCCAGTTCTGGACCTCGACAAGCTGCGGCAATCGCGGGTGATCCTGACCAATTATGAAACCGTGACTAACTACCAGCATTCGTTTGCACGAATGAAGGAGCATTGGTCAGTTGTGGTGACGGATGAAGCGCATGAATACAAAACATCCAGCACCAAGATTTCTCATGCTCTGAAAAGTCTCGCGCCACGTTTCCGAATCGCGTGCACGGGAACGCCTGTTGAGACGAGCTTGCTGGACGTTTGGAATATTTTAGATGCTCTCGAACCCGGTGAACTCTTGGGCAGTGCAAAGGAGTTCACGGAGAAGTATGTGAAACCTCTGCGTGAACCGGCGGCGGAAACAGAGTCTCCGCCGATTCCCCTGCTCAAGAAGACGCTCCTGTTCGGCAAACCCGACGCATACCTTCTGAGGAGAGAAAAAGCGGAGCTCGGTGATGTGCTTCCGCCCAAACACCCCCCACACGAAATAATGTGCGACCTTTCGCCTCGACAGCGTGAATGGGATCGCAATCTCCGAAGTTTTAGGGACTCCGATGGAGAGAGCCGCCATTCGCTGGCGCTAATCGACCAATTAGTCAAGGTGTACCAGCATCCGGCGCTACTGACGGGTTATGAATCGCCCTCATCGAAGGAAGCGATCGAACAATGCCCCAAACTCGACGAGTTATTGAAGCTCCTCCGCAAGATTAAGGCTAAACGCGAGAAGGTTCTCATTTTCGCCCGCCTGATCTATATGCAAAACCTTCTTAAACAAGTCATCGACGCTGAGTTTGGGCTCGACGTGGGTATCGTCAGTGGGGCGACGCCGCGCCACCCAACGAAGCGGGGACTCCAAACCAGAAGCGCGACGCTGGAACAGTTCAAAGAACGCCTTGGTTTCAACGCGATCATTCTTTCGCCGGACGTCGCTGGTATCGGGCTGACGCTCGTCGAGGCCAATCACGTCATTCATTATGGCCGATGGTGGAATCCAGCCAAAGAAGATCAGGCGACTGACCGCGCCTATCGAATCGGCCAGACTCGCGAAGTTCATGTGTATTATTTGATCGCACGGGACCCCAAAGGAGAATTTCTAAGCCTCGATGAGATAATGCACGACTTGATTCAGCGCCGGCGCGCCCTAGCTGCCGAGTTCCTCGCGCCAATGCCGGCGGAAGAGGACCTCAAATTGGAACTTGCCGGCGAACTGTTTGACCAGCAGCCGGGGCCGGAAGCCGTCAATGCACTTTCGGACGAAGACGTGCGCCGCCTCCAGGACGATCGCTTCGAGGCGCTCGTGGCGGAAATTGAGAAGAAGCAGGGAGCCGATGTAATTTTGACACCGTTCACCCATGACGAGGGGATCGATGTGATTGCCCTGTGCCGCAAGGAAATCCGGTTAATTCAATGCAAGCACACGCGATGGGGCGGCAGCATTGACGCCGACGCAGTGGCTGAACTTTTGGAGGCAGTTGACGGTTACCGCGCGCGGCGATTGAAAGTTTCTACATCGAGTTACGTGCTTCGAGCGGTTCTCAGCACCAATGGAACATTGACGAAGCGCGCCTGTCAGTTGGCCAATGAACGCGGGGTGCTATTTGTCGAGGGCAGCGGACTTAAGCGAACGCTTTTGAACACACCGTGCTCGGCTGGAGAAGTCGAAGCGATGGAGCAGCGTAGGCTTGCGTCAATGCCTGACGTGCAGGCAGCGATCAACAGATTCCTTCAACACTGATGATCGCGTTGACGAGGAGCGCACCTTGGCACCGCAGCCGGGCAGCCTCAAGGGCCACTGGCACATCGTCCGCCCCCACTGGCATAGTGCATTGCTTCCTTGTGTCAGTGGCGGCCGACGGCCCGTCGGCCGGCTGGGCGATCAGCGGCAATGCGGGAGATCGGGATTTCCTTCGGCTCCGCGCAGAATACGCGCGATACGCGGCGCTATTTGCCGCGGATTCGGGTGCGGCGCATCTTGCGCAGGCGGGACTTGGCCTGAGCCGGGTTGTTACGCCGCTTGCGGGCGAGTTTGCGATTGCGGCGGTTACGGGTTCGCGATGCTACTTTCATTGTGGCTGTGGCTCCTGAACTCTATCCGCCTGATTGTATGTGCTGAGCGGGGGCGGATTCCAGCCGTCGTTCGCGCCGGCCGATTCCGGCACTCCAGCCGCAACCGGGCTGATCGCCGCGATCTCGGAGATCTCCTCGCCGCGATCGCGCGCCACCACCCGTCCCAGCGTCTCGCCGGTCGTGACCGGACCAGTGACAGAACTCGGCACCTGGTACGAGACCTTGAGTGAGCCGATGTCGCCCTTGGGCAGGACCACGGTCAGATCGTGCGCGGCGATCGGCTGGATGTATTTTCCCGAATCGAGCTGCACCTGCACGGGCAGCGCCTGTCCCGACTTGAGCAGCGACACCGCCGTGTAATGGTCGAAGCCCCACTCGAGCAGCTTGGCCGCTTGCGCGAAGCGCTGCTGGTTGGACGGCGCGCCCAGCACCACGGCGATCAGGCGCAGGTTGCCGCGCTTGGCGGTCGCCGTGACGTTGAAGCCCGCCTGAAAGGTGAAGCCGGTCTTGAGCCCGTCGCATCCCTCGAAGTGCCCGATCAGATGGTTGGTGGTGTGCAGCATGCAGACGCCGCCGTCGAATTCGGTCTGCTCGAGGCTCGACCAGCGCAGCAGATTGGTGGTCAGAATCAACTGGCGGGCGACGGTCGCCAGGTCGCGGGCGCTGGTGTGATCGACATCGTGCGCCGGGCGCGGCGGCAATCCATCGACGGTGCGATACTCGGTGTGATCCATGCCGAGGCCCCGGGCGCGCGCGTTCATCATGCGCACCGTCGCCTCGACCGAGCCGCCGACTTTTTCCGCGATCGCCACGGCGGCATCGTTGGCCGATTTGATCAGCGCCGCCTTCATCAGTTCGCGCAGCGGATAGACCTGGCCCTCGACCAGCCCCAGCCTCGAGCCCATCGTATGCGCGGAACGCTCGGAGATTCGCACTGGATCGTCTAGGTGGACGTGGCCGGCCTTGAGCTGATCCTCGGTGACCAAAAGGAGCATCATCTTGGCCATCGAGGCCGGCGGCCATTCCATGTCGTCGTTCTGGGCGTAAAGAATTTTCCCGCTGTCGGCGTCTTCGAGCAGCGCGCCCTTATAGGGCTGGACGGCGGTGCGCGAGCGCTTTCTCAGCGTGTGCGTATGATGATGATGGCGCACGGAGGCGCGAGCCGAGCTGGCCGAAAACGCGACCAGCGCGAGCACACCGATGGCTGCGGCGGCGGCCGGAAAGATCTTATTCCACCCGTTAGACTCCACCACCTGTTCCACCACCTGTCTCTTCCGTCACGCGTTCGCGGGTCGGAATTTCGATGCTCGTGTTAGCGCCCGCCGGCCAGGCCGCCGGGCACCGAGGTGTCGCGAACCTCGCCACGCTCGGCGCGCTCCAGGATGTCAAGATTGGCGCGCGCGGGCGCGTAATCCGGGTTGGCCTGCACGATCTCAGTCCATTCCTGACTGGCGCGCAGGTACTTGCCTTCCTCGGCATAGATTGCGCCCAGAGTGTTGTGCGCTTCCACCTGGTCGGGGTCGATCTGAAGCGAGAGCAGGATCTGCTGTTCGGCTGGCCCCAGCATCCCGCGGCGCTCGTATGCGAGGCCAAGATTGAAATGCGGCTCGGGGTGATCGGGACCGAGCAGCGTCGCCAGGCGCAGTACTTCGGTCGCGTCGCGCAATTGCCCGTTATCCAGGTAGAGCAGGCCCAGGTTAAGGAACAACTGCCAGTCATCGAGGCCGAGCCCAATCGCCGTTTGATACTCGCTGAGTTCGCGCTGATGCTGTCCCATCACGCCGTAGGCGAAGCCCAGATGATAATGCGCCAGAGCGTTGCCGGGATGCGCCTGAATGACGATACGATGGCGGCGAATGGCTTCCGGGTAGTCTTCCATCCCGAGGAAATAATCGGCCACCGGGTCACAGACCTGCGGATCGGCCGAATCCTGCGCGATATTGGCGCGGGCGATTGATCGCCACTGGAAAACCAGCGCGACGATCAAGACTAGCATCCAAGCCCGGCGGCGGAAAATTGACAACGTGGCTGCGCCTGCTCCCGTGTGAATTCAGGCGCTAAGTTGAAGTTAGCAGGAAAATCGATGCAATAAAAATGCGCGCGGCACTTTCGAGCGTTTTTCCGCGCCTGCGCCGCTAAAGATGGACGGGCGTCAGCGGCGATTTAGTACCGTCAGGACATGCCACCGGAGGGCGGCCGTGCGCCCCCCGGTGGTTTTTCGCGGGATCGTTACATCGTTACTTGGATGCCGGAGCGCCTGCGGCCGCGCCCGAATCCGCACCTGCCGCGGCGGCCTTCTTGTGGGCCTTGCGATGATGCGAATGACGATGCTTCTTCGTCATCTTGGCTGGCTTGGCCGCCGCCGCGGGTGCCGTCGCCGCGGAGTTGGGCGGCGTCCCAGGGGCCTGGGCGAACGCGGGAACCGCCATCGCGGCTGCAAACACGGCGGCGGAAAGAATCGAAAGGGTGCGCTTCATGGTAGTCTGATCTCCTTGAACCTTGGCGGCCCGTGATTGGGCCGAACTGTCGCAAAGCATATAGCGATTGCCGTGCCACCTGCGCAATGGGGTAAACCGCCCGGGAATCGAACCGATTCCCCGAACCTGTCCCTCCGTATCGACCAATCGGGCTACCCGGTTAACCGCTTTACGGTGATTGGCCGGCCCGACGCCGCTCGGCGTGCAACTCTCTGTACAGGACGAATAATTCTCGAAACGCGCGCGCCACCACCCACAGGTTCGCCCCACTCTGCTCGCCCGCGACTCGGGGCAGATGGCGCACTTCGACTTCCTTGATTCGAGCGCCGCGTCCCATCAGCCGCGCCATCAACTCGGTCGAAATCATCGCTCCGTGCGCGCGCAGCTCCATCCCATCAAGGAATTCGCGCTTGAACATCTTGAAGCCGCAATCGATATCGCCAATCGTCACGCCCAGCACCGCTCGCACCAGGATTGTCCACGCCTTGCCGTTGAGCCTGCGGATCAGATGATCGGCGCGGTGCGCGCGGTAACCGGCCACGACATCGTACTCGGGCATGAACGCGGCGAGCTTCGCGATATCGGCGGGATCGAACTGGCCGTCGCCGTCCGAGAGCATCACGTAAGGCATCGCCGCCGCGCGGATTCCCGAGACCACCGCGCCGCCGTAGCCGCGATTGACGCTATGGTTTACGGCCTTGACGTGAGGATCCGCGGCCGCCAGACGCGCGGCGATTTCGCCGGTGCGATCGCGGCTGCCGTCGTTGACGACGATCACTTCGTAGTCGGCGGCGACCTTCGGCAGTTCGGCCAGGTATCCGCGCACGACGCGCTCGACGTTGGCTTCCTCGTTGTGCGAGGGCAGGAAAACGCTCAATCCGGGAAGGCGTGCGGAGGTTGCCACGGGCGACGCTTCAGCGGGCGCGAGATTGCGGCGCCTCGCAGCGCAGCCACCGCGCATGCGCGCGATCAGTCGCCGAGTTCACGATAGCCGCCCCGGAAGAACAACAGCGGTTTGGCCTCGCGCGCCTCGGCCTGCTCGATCTCGCCCAGGTAAACCGTGTGATCGCCGGCGTCCATGCTGCCCGCAAGCTTGCACTCGAGATAGGCGAGAGTGCCATCCAGGATCGGCGCGCCATTGGCGCCGACGCGGTAGCTGACGCCCTCGAACTTGTTGCCGCCGCTGACCGCGAATTTCCGCGACAGTCCTTCTTGATCGGAGGCGAGAACGTTGACCGTGAAGACCTTGCTTTCATCGAAGCACGGATAGCTCTCGGCCTTTTTGTCCACGCAGATCAGCAGGAGCGGCGGCACCAGCGATACCGACGAAAACGCATTGGCGGTCAAGCCGTGCATCTCGCCCGACGTACGCATCGAGGTGATAACGGTAACGCCGGTGGCGAAATGGCCCATCACGCGGCGCAATTCATTTTTTTCAATCGGCATCGCAGAAACTCTCCGCGCGCGAATGCTATCAGACGCTTTCCAAGCCCGTCAATTTCGCGCCCGGCGGCGACAGATCAACAGCGATCATCTGGGCGCTCGGCTTAAGCCAGATCGCGATTTCTGAAAAATCTTCGGAGGGGTGAGGGGGCGCACGGCGCTCCCTGTGTCATTTCGGGCAGCGGTTGCCGAAGCGAGAAAACCCGGATCCGGGATTTCCCCCTGCGATCCATAATGACGAAAGCTCTCGCCACCCGTCAGGCCGCAGTCGCGCGGAATCACGCGCCTTTGCGTTCCCGGTAGAGCCCCATAAAGTGCAGCCTACGCTTCCCCTTCAATCGATGGGTTTCGCGCGGCAAGACGACGGGTTTTGAGCGCCCGACACAGGCCACGGTCTCAACCAGAAAGAACGTATTCATAGGACCACAAAGAAACCCCTTTTATTTCAGTTACTTAACCACTCAACCCCGTGAATTCGAATTCTAATTCACGGGGCTTTAAACGATTTAAGATGCCAATCAAGAAGTCGCCTCACCGTACCCTCCTCGATCCCTCGCGGGCAGTCGGTCGGCAAACCAAGTTTATCTCGCAACTCCTTCGCAAATTGCTCATTGCCAAACGGAAACAACTGAAATTTGAACAACAGGCAGAACCCACCTGCCTTGACGACCTCCCACACGTACGACTTCGGCATCCAGCGTGCGATGAAAAGTGGCCGCACTCCCAAGAATCCACACATCCTCAACTTTATCGCGAATTCTTGCGCGTCGATGTAAGCCAGCTTGTTCTTAATCTCTGTGCCATAGAAGAAACCGTCGCGATTATAAATCCTGTCCAGATCATGTGCCGACTCCTCCCAGCGCCTGCCGTTGAACTCCCGCGTCTCGGTCGCAACCGGCAAAAAACCCGCTCTAGCAAGCGCCGCGTCGAAGAGCAATTCCGCGTGATGACCGACGGCCTGAGTAAATACATGGCTGGAGTACCGCCCGATCAGCTTTACCGATTCCTGCGCCTTGCGACGCCAATACCGAAGCTGCTTCGAGAAAAAGAAACGCGCCGGACCACCCGCTGGCAACGGCACGAACTCCGACTCTATCACGGCGTCTTGCGCAAGCTCGTCGACCGCCCGAGCTGTGATCCAGTGAAAAAATCTCTTCTCAAAAAAAACCTGGAACTGCCGCTCGTAAAAAACGTCTTCGGGCCGTTCTCCGATCAGCTTGAGGATCTCGGCCTTCGCAGCATCGACGTACCCTTCTTCACTATCGGTCGACCGTCGCTGTCCATCATCGAACTCATCGTAGTCGTCTGACATCGGTGCACCGGCCGTAAGTGCGTGGTCCGTTCCGCAACGGGCGCCAACCTAGTTTTGGTTACGCATCGTTCGCTTAGGTGTCCACTCGATATGCACATCCAACCGCCCGCCTCCATCTGACACAGGAGAACACCATACCAACGCGCGCTCGCACTCGCACCAATGGACGGCAAACTGGCGAACCTTGCCGGGAAGGCGTGGCCATCGTTGACGGCTGCCGCCCGTTAAATATCGAGGTGCAGGCGCATCGCGTCTTCCGCTGCGCGCATCACGGCAGCGCTGAGCCTGCCTAGCGCGGCGCCTCGGATACGTTCCTTCGCGATGGTGCGAATCTGCTGGGCCTGAGCCTTCGAGGTTTTGGGCAGGCCACTATCTTTGGGCGAGAGAAGAATCTCGAAAGGATAAACCTTGCTGACGTTCGACGTGATCGGAAGGACCGTCACCGTGTTCGCCGCGCGGTTATTCGCCTCGTTGCTCACGATCAGCACGGGGCGGCGCTTGTTTATCTCGGAGCCAACGGTGGGGCTTAAGTCAGCGTAGTAGATCTCACCACGTCTCATCGCCAAGTCCGTCCGAGACCGTGCTCTCCCAGACCTTGTCCGACTTCGAACCGGCCTCTCGATAAGCCGCCTCGAGCTCCCGGCTTCTGAGCAGCTTGACCGCTTCCTCGAAAACCTGGGAGCGGTTCATCCCGCGCTTTTTGCGGTATTTCTCGACGAACCCGGCCAGCGAGTCGGGTATCGAGACGGAAAGTTTTGCGACGCTCATTGTCTTGATATCGTCCTACCAATGGTAAGAAACATCGTAGCACTTATGGAAGATGCGCGCGACCGCTCACTCCCATCCGGTGCGGTCGCGGGCGATTACCTGCTTGCCGCCCACATACACGTAACCGAGATCGAGCGACGTTAGCGGGCGCTCGCCGGCGCCGAATCTGACGCCCGCCAGCTCTGCGATGTACAGCGCATGATCGCCAGCCTCGAGGCTCTGCACGACCCGCGCCTCGAGTGAGACCGCCGCGAGCGCGAGCCACGGCACGCCGAGGTGCGGCGAGAGCGTGTAATCGATCCCCTCGAGATTGTCGGGGCGGCGCGCCTGCGCCGAGTAGAAATAATCCTCGAGTGCGCGGCCGCGCACGCCGACGACATTCAGCCCAAATGCGCCGCTGCGCGCGATTATTCCGCCGGTAGAATGATTGCGATCAACCGCCGCCATTATCAGCGGCGGCTCGCCCGAGACCTGCGTCACCCACGACGAGGACATCCCGTGATGCCGCGCGCCGTTGGCGACGGTCAGCACGTAGATGCCATTGGTGAGGGCAGCCATCGCGCGCGCAAATTGATCGTTCATGGTGTAATCTCTCCTCTTCGCCGAGCCTCGGCTCATTACATAATTGACGCGCGGCGGTGATGTTTTCAAAATGATTTGTGACGGCACGATGCGACAGCGGAGCATGACTTGCGCCTGAATCGAATCACGATCAGCGCGGCGGCGCGGATTGCCGCGATCGCTGTATTGTGCGCGATACTCGCTGGCCCCGCGCTCGCCGCTGAAGATTCCTCGGGGATCGCGCCCGGATGGGCGCCGCAGCCCGGCACGGCGGCGTATGAAGCCGCGCCCGCCGCATCGCAAACCTCAATATCCAGCGCGACGCCGTCGGCAATCGCAACGCCAGCGGGATGTTGCGCCGGGGCTCCGGCGCGGGACCACTATGTTTCCGCACGCGCGCTGAGCGCCGGGGAGCGCGATTATTACCATACCCGCGACGGGTCGTATCGGGATCCGTCGAACTGGGCGGTGATGGTTTTCAAGGCGCGTCACGAACTCGGGGTGTATTACAAGGGCCGCCTGTTCAAGGCATACCACGCCGTGTTCGGGCGCTCGCACGAGCACGGGACCAAGCTCTATGAAGGCGATCGGCGCACTCCGGAAGGGGTTTACATAATCAGCGGCAAGCATCCGAGCGCGCGCTGGCATTGGTTCCTGACCCTGGACTACCCCAACGCGATCGATCGATTGCGCTACGCCGCGCTGCGCGCCGCGGACGTCGCGCCGGTGTTGCGCGACGGCCGCGTCATCGGCGAGGGCGGGTCGATCGGAATCCACGGCACCGACGTACCGCTGCTGAATTCGGGTGATATTAACTGGACCACAGGATGCATCTCGGTGGACAATCGTGATGTGGCGCAACTGCATCGCCTCTTGCCAATCGGCACGGTGGTTATAATCAAACCCTGACCGCGCAAGGAGACCTGGCTGCGCGGATGGCGAAGGCGCAATCGCGCGGACGGCGCAGTGAGGAGTTGTGATGGACCAAAGCTCGGGGGTTTACCGGTTCGGCAATCTCGAGTCCGTGATCTTCGGCGCCGGCAAGCTCGGGGCGCTGGGCGAGGAACTCTCGCGCAGGGGTGCGCGCCGAGCGCTGGTCGTGACCGGCAAGTCGCTTGGCGCCTCACGCCTGCTCGAACGGGTTACGCGCGCGGCCGGAGCCGCGCTCGCGGGCGTGTTCACCGGCGCGGTTCAGCACGTGCCGGCGAAGACCGTCGAGGCGCTCGCGGCCGAGGCGCGGCGCGTCGGCGCGGATTCATTCATCAGCTTCGGCGGCGGGAGCCCGATCGACATGGCCAAGGTCGCGGGCGTGCGCCTGCTGAAAGACCGTCCCGCGCGCGAGACGGTTCATATCGCAATTCCGACCACGCTGTCGGCCGCCGAGTTCACCGCGTTCGGCGGGATGACCGACGAAGCAACGCGCCACAAGGGCGGCGCCGGCGACCCGCGGGTGCAGCCGCGCTGCGTGATTCTGGACCCCGAACTGACCGCCGAGACGCCGGCGTGGCTGTGGGCCTCGACCGGGATGCGCGCGCTGGACCACGCGGTCGAGTCCTCTTACTCGACGCGCCGCCAGGTCGTGACCGACGCGCTGTGCGCGCGGGCGATCGCGATGCTGACGGAGCATCTGCGGCCCTCGCTGGCGACGGTCGGGGCCGAGCAGATCGAGCATCGGATGCAGTGCCAGCTCGCGGCCTGGCTGTCGATATTCGGGATGACGAATACGCGGGCGGGAATCTCGCACGCGCTCGGCCATCAGATCGGTCCCTACTGGAACGTGCCGCATGGCTACACGTCGTGCATCACGCTACCGCATGTGATGCGGTTCATGGCAAACGTTGCGCCCGAGCGCTTCGGCGCGATCGCGACGGGCTTCGGGGTGCGCTTCGACGCCGCGAGTCCGCGCGCGGCGGCGCTCGAATGCGCCGACCGCGCGGCGCAATTTATCGCCCAGTTCGAGGTGCCGACGCGCCTGCGCGACGTGGGAGTGGCGCGGGCGGAGTTGGGCGCAATCGCGGCCGCGGTGCTGGCGGAAGTTGCGGCCTCGAACGTGGTCGGGCGCGAAGTGACCGAGCACGATCTGGTGGCGCTGCTCGAAGCCGCGTACTGAGCGGCTGGGTTGGGCGCGGAGGCGGAGGGTGGGACCACCATGCGAGCATTTTTGCGCGCCGCCTGCTCAATAGCCGCCGCCCTTGCGATCGGCGGATGCGGATCCAGCACCGCGCAACCGCCCCTCACTGTCACGGGTTGGCCGTTCCCGGTGGTCTCGCGCCAGGTCTATCAGGCGGATGCGCCGGTCGCCGTGATGACGCTCGCCGACCCAAGCGGCGGGACGCAGCGCGGATCGATCCGCGGGATAATTCACGGCTGGCCCTTCCCGCACGCCGACCCCGGCGGCGATTTCGGCGAAGGACTGTTCACTTATACGCTTGATTTCGTCGTGACCGATCGTGCCGCCGACGGGGCGCGGATGCCGCTGCGGGCGCGCGGCTCTCGCACCGTGTACTTCCATCGCAATCGCACCACCGGTTCAATCAATCAGTTCAATTCATTGGCCGCCGGGGAGCCGATCATCAGCGACACGGTCGAGATGTGGTTCGATTTTGATTCCTCGGCCAACGCGGTACGGATGACGGCCACGATGCGTCAGACCGGCGTGAAGGCCTTTGTCTGGAACAACGAGCGCGTGATGCCGCCCGAGTCGGATGAGCAAACCCTCGGGTTTCAGGGATATTACTCGACCGCGCTCGGCGGATACGTCTTCAATACCGTGCAGTGACGGCGATATGGCGGGCGCGGCACGCGGCGCAGCGCCGTAGCCTAATGCGCGCGGTCTGCCGGCAATCGAAAGCAGGCGGCATTCCCTGCGCCGCATCGCGACGCTCCGCGGCGAAATAGAGTCCGCACCCCTGGATGAATCCGCGGGCGAAGCCTGCTTCGAGTTCTTTCGGTTCCGGAGATAACCGTTGCTGGCGGTCGTGCAGTACATAGTTTGGGACACGCCGGGTTGAATCTGATGTACTGAAAAAGCAAGTTGCACTTTACAACCAGCTCGCAGGGAGACCGGAAGGAAATGAAATTGATACAACGCTTCTCAATCGGCGCGATGAGTCTTGCGGCCGCTATCGCAATCGGCGCATGCGGCGCCACTCACACCACCAAGGAAACGACTACTACTTATGTGCCGACACAGCCGGCTGAGGTTGTGGTGCAGGCTCCAGCGCCGGTTATCGCTCCGATGCCGCCGACCACCACCTCGACTACTTCCTCGGTCCGGAGCAGCGATTCGACAACTTCCTATCCAGGTTCGGGAACGGAAAGCACCACGACCAATCGCCGCAGCGATTCGACGACCGTTGCGCCTAGCAACTGAGCAATTTCCGAATCAGGTGTTTCGGAAGAATGGATATTGCCACGGATCGGTGGATATCAATGTTTAACCAGCGTTCAGCCGCGGATATTGGAAGGGTCGTATTGGCAGCCGTCGTGGTTGCCGCGCTGACCGGAACCCAGCTCATCGCAGACCGGGTGCGGGCCGCGGAGGGCTCCCCGGTGGAATCGAGCTCGGTTACGAAAGATAACGCCAGCGTAAGCCTCTTGGCTCATCACCATTACAATTCCCCGGCTGAACGCGCCAACGACGCCCTTATGATCACCGAGGTCGAAAGCGCGCTGGTCAACGACGGACTCGCCCAAGGAGCTCCGATCGTGGTGGATTGCGACCACGGCAAGATCCTGTTGACCGGGGTGATGAAATCATCGCAAGACGCGACGCGCGCTGGGAAGATCGCGGCCAACTCGCCCGGCGTGGTCGCGGTAAAAAATCAGTTGACCTGGAGCCAGTAAAGCTAGGGCCCCATCGGGGCGCCACCGACGCTATATGGAGTCTGGCCCAGCGTGGTCCAGGTCTCGATCGGCGGCGGGGCGTTTTGCGGCGCAAGGGCGGGACCGTCGGCGGAGACCGTGCCGCCCCCCGGAATCGGGACGGTAACGCTCGAGCCGTCGCCGCCGGGATCGGGGTCCGGCGCGGGTATCGACATATCCGGCGGCGGAGTGCCGCTCGGGCCGCCGTAGGCTCCTGCATCCGGCATCGGCGGCGGATAGTCCTGCGCCATCGCGGACGCGCGCTGAGTCGAAAGGGCCAGCATCGCCAGCGCGGTCACGGCCACGGCGATTTTACCAGCTATTGCGCCTGATACGGCGCGTATCTTTGATCGCATCACAAGACTCCCGGTGGACCAATCGCAATGGTCCGCCGCGGGCGCTGCCTTCGATCTATCGTGACACGCGGCCGCGCCGATGTCATCGGCCCGCGTGCCCGCGACATTCCCGCCGCCAAGGGACGATAGCCTTGCGCCCTTCAAACGCGATACTGATTGGGTACAATTTCGAGAGCAGGGATAACCTGCCGGGAGCATTCGCTATGAATTCCGAGCAGAACAAGGAACTCGTCAAGCAGACTTGGGCGGCGTTTGGCAAGGGCGACATCAAGTCCGCGTTCGCGAACATGGCCGACAACATCAGCTGGCTGGTACCGGGAAACATGCCGGGAACCTCGGGAGTCAAAAAGGGCAAGGATCAGATCCTGGAATTTATGTCCGGGGTTGGCAAGGTCTTCCCCGAAGGCCTGACCAGCGAATTTCAGCGCGTCTATTGCGACGGCGACACGGTGATTGTCGAGATGACCAATCGCGGCAAAGCCCACAACGGCAAAAGTTACCAGAACGAGTATTGCTTCATCTTCGAGATCGAGGCGGGGAAGATTCGCCGCATCCGCGAATACGTTGACACCCAGAAGTTCATCGATACGGTGATGAAATAGACTCGGCGGCGGACCGAGGCATAGGGTCATATTGACTTTGACGCGGCTCGATGTAGCTTGCTTGGGAAGAAGTCCGCAAAATAGACACGGTTCCACGGGAAGGATGCGCGCGCAGGCGCCCGCGCAACGTGATCGCGCGGGGCAGCATGGTCCGGCGCGCAGGTGATCGATACGGCGGCGCAACAGCCACAACGAAAAGGAATCGAGCTTCTGCCGTGGAGCGCGCTCACGCCCGGACAGAAGGCGGGGCGCGGCGCGATGATCCTGGTAATCGTGGTCATCGTGCTGGCGGCGCTGCGCGGAGTCGCCGGGATGTTGCCGGGACGCGGCCCAAGCGTGCAATCCCCCGCAGGCGTGGCGCAGACCGAAGTGATGCTGAGCGACGCCGACCGCAAGGACGGGATCCAGTCGCTGTGCCGTGTGTTCCAGATCTACGGAATCCCTAAATCCGACGCGGAAGCCGATGCCGCCGCGAAAAACGCGGCTGAGCTCTTCAAGCTCGGCGGCAATCAGCCGGCCGCGCGCAGCGCCGTGATCCTCGATCGCGTCGCGCACGAATTCAGCGCCAAGCAACTCACCGCCGCAGATTGCGCCGCGGCCGGGCAGCCGGTCAAGGCGGTATCCACCGATGAAAGCTCGGGACTTGCACCCGGGGTGGGCAGCGGATCGTCCGGCACGACTCCATGATCGTCACCCCGGTCAACTCCGGCCGCTGACTAGCCGCGTGGCGCGCTGCGTTTCATCCCCGCGTACACGATCGCGCCGGCGGCCGCGATTGCGAGCCCCGGCCAGGTGAAACGCGGCTTGACCACCAGCAGATCGAGCATCAACGCCGCCGCCGCCGCGATATAGGCTGCCGGCACGACGGGATATCCCCACGCGCGGTATGGGCGCGATGCATCGGCGCGCGACCTGCGCAGCACGAACACCGCGGCGACGGTCAGGACGTAGAACAAAAGCTGCGCGAAAATCACGTAATCGAGCAGGTCGGAGTAGGTCCCGCTGAGCGTCAGCACGCCAGCCCAAATCGCCTGGATAATCAGCGCAAAAGCGGGCACGCGATTACGGTTGAGCCGCCGCGCCGCCGCGAAGAACACTCCGTCGCGCGCCATCGCGTATATCACCCGCGCCCCGGTCAGGATCAACCCGTTGGCGCATCCGAACGCCGAGATCATCACCAGAATCGCGGTCAGGGTGGCTCCCGCGCGTCCCCACACCACCTGCATCGCGGCCGACGCGACGCGGTCGCTGGCGGCGTGCGAGATTCCGCGCGCGATCACGCTGGGCGCCGCCGCGACCCCGGCCGCCGGCAATTCGCACAAGTAAGCAAGGTTGGTGAGCACGTACAGCACGATCACGACGCCAGTGCCGAGCGCGAGCGCCAGCGGCAGGTCGCGGCGCGGGTTGCGGACCTCGGCGGCGGCAAAGGTTACAGACGCCCACGCGTCGGCGGAGAACAGCGTACCGACCATCGCGGCTCCGAACGCGGCCAGAAAACCGGCGTGCGGCGCTCCCGAGGCCAGGAACGCGCGGGCGCTGCCGAAGTTCGCTTGGACCGCAATCGCGTTGGGGAACAGCACGCATCCGACCACGATTATCAGCAGCAGCGAAAGAATCTTGGCGATCGTGAAACTGTTCTGGAGCATTCGCCCCAGATCGAGTCCGCGCAGATTGGCTGCCGTCAGGAGCGCGATCACGCCGATCGCGCCCAGCCTTTCACCCGAGATGCCAAAGCCGCCCGCGCTGAACCACAGCTCTGAGCCCAGCGCCGGCCACATCACGCCCGCAAACCGCGCGAACGCGACGGCGACCGCGGCGATCGTTCCGGTCTGGATTACCAGCAGCAGAGTCCAGCCGAACAGAAACGCCCACAATTGGCCGTATGCCTCGCGCAGATAGACGTATTGCCCTCCCGCCTGCGGCATCATCGCCGCCAGCTCTCCGTACGCGAGCGCGCCCGCGATTGTCATCAGGCCCGCGACGATCCAGGCGGCCAGCAGCGCGGCCGGAGAGCCGACTTGCCGGACGATATCGGCGGAGACAATGAAGATGCCCGAGCCGATCATCGACCCGGCGACGATCGTGGCGGAATCGAACAGCGACAGCCCGGCCCTTAGCTGGCCGTGCTCGAACTGGTTGGTGTCAGGCGTGGCGGCTCGCATGGCGAAGGCATCGCGGCGGCCGGCAGGAACTGGGCCGCTGCTTGGACGAGTCCAAGAAATTCGCCCGGACCGGGGCGCGGACCAGACCATCGCATGCACGGCGCCGCAAGGTTCGAGTAGCGCGGCCCGCGCCGTGGTTGGTGATGGGTTGTAGGCCGCGCGCCGGCGTTACGGCCGGCGCGCGGCGACTGACCATCAATCAGCGGTCGAGAAAGTTACGGGGTGGCCGGGCTGGCCGCCGCCCCAGGGCTCGACATATCGGCCGGGCTGGCAGCCGAACTCGCGGCATCGGACGCAGCCGTGGACGCAGCCGCCGAAGCCGCGGCTTCCGGAGCGGCCGGAGCCGGTTCCTCAGACTTGTTGCAGGCCGCGGCCCCCAGAAACATCGTGACTAGTGCCAGAAGCAGGACTTTGCGCATCGCTTCCTCCTTGGAATTCCTTGTTCAAGAATAGCGTACTAACCGAAGGCGCCGCAAAGGATATGACACGCGCGGAGCAACTTCAAGCGCGCCCGCGAACCGGGTTGCGACGCGGCGCCGCGCATCGCACCCCGGAGGTTTTTTGGGCGCATATTTTGACAGTTTGTATCGGTTCTGTATTATCAAGCGTGGACGAGGTTGATGGCGGGGAGGATGGGGTTTTGAACCAGAGGCGTTTTTCTCTTGCTGCTGGCGGATTTGGTGCTTGCGCGCGGGACCGGATTGTCGAACCTGAGCTCGACATGAATCGCGAGCGCCACCAGCCGCCGATATTGATCACGCGAATTTTCCGAATCGTACGATGGCTGATGCCGGAGTCGCGTCAGGTCGGGTCGCCGATGCGCTCGGTCGCGCGCGAGCTTGAAGAGATCTTTCCTTCGCGCGATAACTGAGCGTTATCGCTCGGCCTCGGCCTCGCGGCCGGCCGATGGAGGGCGCCTCCGATGGACCAAATTGCGCGCATCTCGAGCGGCACGCCGTGGGAACCAATCGCCGGATATTCTCGTGCCGTCCGCTACGGCGATTTAGTCGCGGTCTCCGGCACCACCGCGACCGACGAGCACGGCACGATCGTCGGCGCCGGCCAGATGTACGTGCAGGCGCGCCAGGCGCTGTCCAACCTCCGCTCCGCGCTCGAGCGGATGGGCCTCGGGATCGGCAACGTGGTGCGAACGCGGATGTTCGTAACCGATATTGGACGCTTCGCGGATGCCGCGCGGGCGCATCGCGAGTGTTTTGGCGCGACGCCGCCGGCAACCACGATGGTCGAAGTGCGGCGCCTGGTCGATGCGCGGATGCTGATCGAAATCGAGGCCGACGCTTACGCTCCCGAACCGGTTCGATCCGCGCCTGAGGCCCCGGTGAAAGTATCCGCACCGGTACCCACAGCGATTGCGAAAAAGCGCGCGCCAGCTCCCAGAAAGCCGCCCAAGCTTTCGGCCGCGAAAAAATCCAAGCGCCGAAAATAGCCGACGCGCGCGATTAGGGGAGCAGGGCTGCCGAGCGCACCAAGCCGGCGCTGAGCGCGGATTGATACGCATTGGCGGCGGCATTAATGTACGGCGCGGGATAAACGCCGACCAGTATCGTCGCGATAAGCGCAAGGCCGATCGCCGCGACCAGCGCGGGCTTCGCCGCCATCCGCGCGACTTCAAGGCCGCCCTCTTCCATGTACATCGCGACGATCACGTAGAAGTAGTAATACGCGGAAATCACGCTGTTCAGCGCCGCGATAATGACCAAGCCCACGTAGCCCGCGCCGATCGCCGCGCTGAAGATGTAGAACTTGCCCATGAAGCCCGCCAGCGGAGGCACCCCGGTGAGCGATAGCAGAAAGATGGTCATCGCCGCGGCCAGCGCCGGCGCGCGCCGCCCGAGCCCGCGATAGTCCGCAATCTCGTCGCTGATGCTGGCGCGACGTTCGAGCGCGACCACGACCGCGAACGCGCCCAGATTGGTGAACGCGTAGGCGAGCAGATAGTAGAGCACCGCCGAGCCCGCCTGCGGACCCGCCGCAGTCATCCCGACCAACAGGTAACCGGCATGCGCGATCGCCGAGTACGCCAGCATCCGCTTGATGTTCGTCTGCACAACCGCGATCAGATTGCCGACGGTCATCGTCAGAGCGGCCAGCACCCACAGCGCAGGCGACCAATGCAGGCTAACCGGGCCGAAAGTCACCAGCACGATCCGCACGAACCCGGCGAACGCGCCGAGTTTCACCCCGACCGCCATGAACGCGGTGATCGGCGTCGGCGCGCCCTCGTAAACGTCGGGGGTCCACATATGGAACGGCACCGCGGCGACCTTGAACCCGAACCCGATCAGCAGCATCGCCAGGCCGAGCAGCAGCAGATGATTGGACTCCATGTTGCTCATGAGCGCGGCGTGGATCGAGGCGAGTTTGATGGTTCCGGTGGCGCCGTAGATGAGCGCGATACCGTAGAGCAGAAACCCGGTCGAAAACGCGCCCAGCAGAAAATACTTCATCGCGGCTTCGCCGGAGCGTGGGTCGGTGCGGCGCAGTCCGACCAGCACGTACACGGCGATCGACATGGTTTCGAGTCCGAGAAAGATGATGATCAGGTCGCCGGCCGTCGCCATCAGCATCATCCCGAGCGTCGCGAACAGCAGCAGCGAGTAATATTCGGCGCCCGGCAGGAGATTCTCGCCCGCGTAATCCAGCGACATTAACACGACGAACGCGGCCGTTATCAGGATGACGAGCTGAAAGAATGCCGAGAAGCCATCGACCGAGATCGCGCCCGCGAACGCGACTCCGCTCTGCCCGACCAGCCCAAGCGCGAAGATGAACGCCAGGCCAAGCGCGGCAAGCGTGAGCCAGCCCAGCCCCTCGCTCTCGTCTTCATCGACGCGCACGCCGGCCAGCAGCACCGTCATCGCGGCGATCGCTATGATCACGAGCGGCAGGATCGGCAGCCATGCGAAATTGATCGCGGCAAGATTGAGCGGGGTCATTTCGCGGCCACCGTTTGCGCGGAAGTTTTACGCGTCGGCGCCGCCAACCGGGCAAGCCGGCGTGCCTGGCGCTGCGCGTCGAGGCGCGCCTCGGCCAGATGCACCGGTGCGAGCATCTTTTCGACCGACGGCTCCATCCGCTCGATCAGGGGGCGCGGATACAGCCCCATGAGCAGCATCAGCGCGAGGACCGGGATCATCACGGCGATCTCGCGTCCGGTCAGATCGCGAATGGTCTCGTTGACGGCTTTGGTGATCGGCCCGAACATCACGCGCTCATAGGTCCACAGCAGGTAGAGCGCCCCGAGCACGATACCGCTGACCGCGAACGCGGCGGCGACCCAGTTGCGCATGAAGGTTCCGAGTAAAATCAGAAACTCGCCGACGAATCCGTTGAGTCCCGGCAACCCGACCGACGAGAGCATCACCGCCATGAAGATCGCGGCATACACCGGCACGCTTTTCCACAACCCGCCGAACTCGCTGATCTCGCGCGTATGGCGCCGCATATAGAGCATCCCCACCAGCAGGAACAGTCCGCCGGTGGAAATGCCGTGGTTCAGCATCTGGTAGATGGAACCCTCGACGCCCTGCGGATCGAACGCGAAAATTCCCAGCATCACGAAGCCCAGATGACTGACCGAGGAATAGGCGACCAGGCGCTTGAGATCCGGCTGGACCATCGCGACCAGCGCGCCATAGATAATCCCGATCACCGCCAGGGCCAGGAACAGCGGCATCGCCTCGACCGCGACGGTTGGGAACAGCGGAATCGCGAAGCGCAGGAATCCGTAGGTCCCCATCTTGAGCATCACCCCCGCCAGCATCACCGAGCCCGCCGTAGGCGCCTCGGTGTGCGCGTCGGGAAGCCAGGTGTGGAGCGGCCACATGGGCACCTTGATCGCGAACGCCAGCGCGAACCCCGCGAACAGCCACCGCGCCTGGGTCTGCGACAGCGGCACCTGGTAGAGCAGCGGCAGGTCGAAGCTGAGCCGGCCGAAGGCGTGCCGCGCCTGAAGCACCAGGTAGATTATCGCGGCCAGCATCAACAGCGAGCCGACCATCGTGAACAGCACGAATTTAATCGCGGCGTAAACCTTGCGGCCGTGCCCCCAAATGCCGATCAGGAAGTACATCGGAATCAGCATTACTTCCCAGAACACGTAGAACAGGAACAGATCGATCGAGAGCAGCGCGCCCAGCAGCCCGGTTTCGAGCACCAGCATAAAAAAGCAGAACTCGCGCGGGCGCTCCTCGATATCGCCGCCGCCCGAGTACAGCAGCGAAAGCGAGATCAGGATGGTGGTCAGCACCACCAGCAGCAGACTGATTCCGTCAACCCCCAGATGGTACGAAATGCCGAATTTCGGAATCCACTGGTATTGCTCGGTGAATTGAAACTCGGCGGAATGCGGATTGAACGCGGCGAACAGATAGAAGCTCAGCCCGAGCGGAATCAGCGAGAAGATGAACGCCGAGTTCCACGCGGCGCGGCCCTCGCGCTGCAGCAGCACGAACAATCCGCCGAGCAGCGGCACGAATACTATCGCGGTGAGCAGTCCCCCGCCCATCAGTGCTTCACCAGGTAAAGGTAGTAGGCCACCACGCCGATCACGCCGAGCACGTAAACGAATGCGTAATGCTGGACGTTGCCGGTTTCCGAGCGCCGCGCAAGCTGCGCGCCCGCCTGCACCGTGATCCCGGCTCCGTTGACCGCGCCGTCGATCGCGAAACGGTCGACCCCGCGGTTCAGGATTACCGTCGCGATGAAGAACAGCGGGCGCGAGACGATCAGGTTGTAGAATTCGTCGACGTAATACTTCTCCATCAAGAGCTCATAGAGCGACTCGGCGCGCCACGCGATGATCGCCGGCAATCCCGGCATCCGGATGTAACAGATATATGCGAGCAGAATTCCAAGCATCCCGGCCGTCGTCGCCACGGCCGACAGTCCCAGCGCCGACGCCTCGAGGGCGGGCTTGAAGGTCCCGACTACCGGAGCAAGAAAACGCGCGAACGCGTCGCCCCACAAAAGCCCCTTCGGAAGCCCCACCCATCCACCCGCGATCGAAGCAATCGCGAGCACGACCAGCGGAATCGTCATCGAAGGCGGCGACTCATGCAGATGATGCAGCCGGTCGGGCTCGACGCGCGACTCACCGAAAAACGTCATGAAGATCAGCCGGAACATGTAGAAGCCGGTGATGCCGGCGGTCAGCACGCCCAGCAGCCACAGCCATACGTGGCCCGACTCGTAGGCGCCCTCGAGAATCTGATCCTTTGAGAAGTAGCCCGAAAACCCGGGCACCGCCGCGATCGCGAGCGTCGCGATGAGCATCGTCCAGAAGGTGATCGGCAGATGCTTGCGCAGCGCGCCCATCTTGTTCATGTCCTGCTCGCCGCCGAGCGCGTGGATCACGGAACCGGCGCACAGGAACAGCAACCCCTTGAAGAACGCGTGCGTCATCACGTGAAAGATGCCCGCCGCGAACGCACCCGAGCCCACGGCCAGGAACATGTAGCCGAGCTGGCTGATCGTCGAGTAGGCGAGAACTTTTTTGATATCGGGCTGGACGATCGCGATAGTGCCGGCGAAGAACGCGGTCAGCGCACCGACCGTCGCCACCACCGCCATCGCGTCGGGCGCGAGCATGTAGAGAAAGTTGAGCCGCGCGACCATGTACACGCCCGCCGTCACCATCGTGGCCGCGTGGATCAGGGCGCTGACGGGCGTAGGGCCAACCATCGCGTCCGGCAGCCATACATAAAGCGGAATCTGCGCGGACTTTCCGGTCGCGCCCAGAAACAGCAACAGGCACGCCGCGGTTGCGGTGCCGGTCGTGAGCAATCCGACGTGCGCCTGGATTCGGGTGAAGTCGAGCGTCCACACGCCGCCGCGCGCGAGCGCCGTGACGATTGTCAGCATCCCGAGAATAAATCCCGCGTCGCCAATCCGGTTGACGATGAACGCCTTGCGCCCGTTGTAGGCATATTGCGGATTGGTGTACCAGAACCCGATCAGCAGGTAGGAGCACAGCCCCACGCCTTCCCAGCCTACGAACATCATCAGCATATTGTTCGCCAGCACCAGGATCAGCATCGAGAGCGCGAACAGGTTCAGGTACGTGAAGTAACGCGCGAAGTCGTCGTCGTGGGCCATGTAGCCGACCGAGTAGAGATGGATGAACGCGCCGATTCCGGTGACGATCATGATCATCACCCCCGACAGCGTATCGACCCGCAGCGCGAAATCGACGTGAAAGCGGCCCGCTTCGATCCATGGCCACAGCGTGAACATCAACGCGTCGCCACGTGGCAGCGCCACGATACGCACGAACGCCCAGGTGGCCGCCGCGAAGGCAAGGAACATCACTCCCGGGCCAACGATATTCACGGCGCGGCGCCCCATCCGTGCTCCGAAAAATAGATTGAACAGCACGCCGAGCGCGGGGAACAGAAGAATCAATCCCAGCGCGGAAGACTCGAGATTCACCACCGTGGTCACCATCGCAGCATCGTCAGGTCGTCAGCGTGGACGGTCTCGCGGCCGCGGAAGACCGAGATGATTATGGCAAGTCCCACCGCCGCCTCGGCCGCCGCGACCGTCATCACAAAGAACACGATCACCTGGCCATCCATCGTACCCAGCCTGCTGCCGAGCGAAATGAACGCCAGGTTGACGGCGTTGAGCATCAGCTCGACCGACATGAACATGACCAGGATGTTCCTGCGGGTGAGAAAGCCCAGCACGCCGATCGCGAAGATCGCGGCACTGAGCGCCATCAGGTAGGGAAGCGGCGCCATCAGCGGACCTTTTGCGCGGCGATCGCCGCCGCGCGCTCCGCGAGTTCCGAGGCCGAGATGCGCCGCGCCAGGGCGACCGCGCCGACCACCGCGACCAGCAGCAGCAGGGAGGTCACCTCAAACGCGACCAGGTATTCCGAGAATAATTTCTGCGCCAGGCTGTCGATCGAGCCGTACCCGGCCGCGTGACCCGCGAATTTGACCTGCAAGTGCGGCGGCACCACGAAACTCATCAACTCCGCGGCCATCGCGGCGACCGCGATCGTGCCGAAGAACTTGAGCGCCAGGTGCCCGGTCGGTCCAACCTCGGCGCGCAGATTGAGCAGCCAGATCACGAACAGGAACAGCACCATGATCGCGCCGCCGTAAACAATCGCCTGCAGAAAGCCGACCACAATCGCGTCCTCGCCGATAAACAGCACCGCGATCGTGAGCAGCGTGACGATCAGCGCGAGCAGGCAATGCACGGGGTTGCGCTGGAGCACCACGCCCAGCGCCGAGATCAGCGCGACCGCGGCCAGAAACCAGAACAGCGCGAGCGGCATGTCAGTGTGCGCCTCCGGCTACCACCACGATGAACGCGGTGATGAGGATATTGACCAGCCCGAGCGGCACCAGGATTTTCCATCCGAGCCTCATCAGTTGATCATAGCGAAAGCGCGGCAGCGTCCAGCGGATGAGCCCCATGAACAGGCACACGATGACGACTTTGATCAAAAACGCGACGATACCCGCGATCGAGACCAGCAGCGGACCGAGCGCGAGGACCGCGCCTCCCGGCAGATGAAACCCGTCGCGATAGAGCCACGGCACTTGCCATCCGCCGAAGAAGAACGTCACCAGCAGCATCGCGATCAACGCCTGCTCGGCCAGGTCGGTCAGCATGAAGGCGGCCTGCTTGCCGCCCGAGTATTCGATCATGTAGCCCAGAATCAGCTCGGCCTCGCCTTCGGGCAAATCGAACGGCACGCGCTTGGATTCGGCGATCCCGGCGGTCAGGAGCAGGATGAACGCGAGCGGCTGCACGAAGATTCCCCAGCGCGGCAGCCATCCGAACCATACCCCGCCCTGCATCCGGACCATCTCCTGCAAGTCGAGTGAGCCGTAGGTCATGATGACCGCGATAATCGCAAGCCCCATCGCGATTTCGTACGAGATCATCTGCGCGGTCGCGCGGATTCCGCCGAGCAGCGCCCAGCGATTGTTCGAGGCCCAGCCCCCGAGCGCGACTCCATACACGCCGATTCCGATGGTGGCGAGCAAATACAACGCGCCGGCGTTGAGGTTGGTGGCCTGCAAGCCGAAGGTCCGCCCGCCGAGCGTGATCGTGTCGCCGAACGGAATCACGACAAACGTGATCAACACCGGAAACAGCGCGACGAATGGCGCCAGCGCGTGCAGAAAATGATCGGCGCCCTCCGGCACGAAATCTTCCTTGGTGAACAGCTTGATCGGGTCCGCGATCAGAGTGTTGATGATGCCCAGGTTGGGTAGCCCGAGCCGGCGCCCGAGCCCGGTGAATGACGCGCGATTGGCGCCCACGCGATCCTGGATAAGCGCGCTGCCCTTGCGTTCGAAATAGAGCAGGAAAATCGCCAGATGCAGCCCGACCATGATCATCAGGACCGCCTCGACCGCGCCGACTATCAGTTCAATCATCACGGGCGGCAAGCTCGTCGAGCAGCGCAAGCATGCTCGCTTCGGTCAGGTTCTCGTAGTACCGGTCCTGGTTGAGCTGCAGCATCGGCGCCGTCCCGCACGACGCCAGGCACTCGGCGCTGGCAAGCGTGAATTTGCCGTCGGCGGTGGTCTGGCCAAGCTCGATACCGAGACGGCCGCGGATACAATCGACGATCTGGTCGGCGCCACGCAACCGGCACGACAGGTTGGTGCATACGTCGATCAGGAATTTCCCGACCCGCTCCTGATGGAACATCGGGTAGAACGTCACCACCGCCTTGACGTGCGACAGCGGGAGATCCATGAGCGCGGCGACGTAGCGCTGGATGTCCTCGCCGACCCATCCGAACTCGCGCTGCGCAAGCCATAGGGTGGGCAGCAAGGCGGCGCGGCGGGTCGGATAATGCGTCAGCATTTCCTGATATTCCCGCAGCGTGGCTTCGGAAAACTTAAGCTCAGCCGATTCAGACATGGCGGCAGTATTACAAATCCTTACAACACTCGATGCCTGAGTGTTCGTGAATCTTATGATCTGTAGCTAAATTCCCGCAACCCTTCCAGAGGCGCAAGCCGATCCCGCGCCAGATGGCTCGAACTTGCCCTGCGGCTACGATACGGGATATCTATCGTGCGCGGCCGGGAAACCCTCTGCTACGCGGTCCCGGCGCGAAGAGCGATGCGGGTTATTGCAGGACAAGCGCATGGCCAGCGGCTCAAGGCGCCGCGCGGCCTTAACACCCGGCCGACCTCGGCGCGGGCGCGTGAATCAATTTTTTCACGGCTTTCGGTGCGGCTCGATTTCGCCGGCATCGCCGTGCTCGACCTCTTCGCCGGCAGCGGATCGCTCTCGTGCGAGGCGTTGTCGCGCGGCGCGGCGCACGCCACGCTGATTGATTCCTCGCGCGCGGCGGCGGCGGCGATCGCCGCCAACCTTGCGGCGCTGGGGCTTAAAGCACGGGCGCGGATCATCACGGCCGACGTGTTTCGCGGGCTCGATGATCTCGGCGCGGCGGCCGCGCGCTTCGATCTGATCTTCATCGACGCGCCGTTCAAGAACGATCTGAGCGCCCCGGTCCTCGAACGAATCGCGGCGGCCGGGCTGGTGGCCGAGGGCGGATGGATTGTGGCCGAGCAGTCCAAGCGCGCGGCTGCGGCGCCCGCGGCGCCGGCCGGACTCGAGCGCACGAACGTCGCGAATCTGGGCGATCATCGAATCGCCTTTTACCGGCGGCCCGACGCGGCGCCGGATGGGAGCTGATGGTTTCCGATGACTAGCAAACCTGGCGGACACACTACTTCGATCGCGGTATATCCGGGCACCTTCGACCCGATCCATTTTGGCCATATCGACGTGATTCGGCGCAGCGTGCTGCTGTTCGACGAGGTGATCGTCGCGGTCGCCTACAACCCGCACAAAGACGCGGCGCTGTTCTCGCCCGACGAGCGGGTCGAGATGATTCGCGGAGTCATCCACGACCTCGAGCCGCGCGCTCGGGTCGATAAATTCAGCGGGCCGGTGGTCGATTACGCGCAGGGTATCGGAGCGCGCGCGATCCTCCGCAGCCTGCGCGCGGTGACCGACTTCGACTACGAAATGAACATGGCGCAGATGAACCGGCTGATGAATCCCAACGTCGAGACGGTCTTCCTGTTCGCCAATCCGAGCCTGTTCTTCAGCGCCTCGCGGCTCATCAGGGAAGTCGCCGGCTACGGCAAACGGGTGCCGGAGCTGGTGCCCGAAGCGGTGATGAACCGGTTGCGCAAGAAGCTGGGCGTCGATTAAGCGCCGGTGCGGATGCGCGGAACATCTACGCAGCGGTTTTTTCGCGGCTAACCGGCCGCTACAATCACAGCGATCGCGGCGTGTGCGCGCGCCGCATTTTTTCCCTCGGACTATCGAACATGATCAAGCTCAATCGCAGAATTGCGGCGCTCAAGCCGTCGGCCACGATGGCCGCCGAAGCGCGCGCCACCGAAATGAAGGAACAGGGCATCGACGTCATCTCGCTGGCGGCGGGCGAGCCTGACTTCGACACCCCCGAACGCATCAAGGCCGCGGCTCGCCGCGCGCTCAACGAGGGGCGCACGAAATACACCACCGTGAGCGGAATCACCGACCTGAAAAAGGCGATCGCGCTCAAGCTCAAGCGCGACAATCAGCTCGACTACGAGACCAGCGAGATCATGGCTGCCGCCGGATGCAAGCAGGCCGAAGCCAACGTGATCGCCGCGCTGTTCGACGAAGGCGACGAGGTGATCATACCGACTCCGGCGTGGGTGAGCCTGGCCGCGATGGTCGGGCTTTCGGGCGCGACGCCGGTCCTCGTGCCTTGCTCCGAGGGCAACGGATTCCTGCTCGGCCCGGCGGATTTGGAGGCTGCGATCACGCCGCGCACGCGCGGGATTATCCTGAACTCGCCGTCCAATCCGACCGGCGCGATTTATACCGCAAGCCATCTGGCCGAGATCGCCAAGGTCGCACTCGACGCCGGCATGTGGGTGCTGTCGGACGACGTTTACGAGCACATCTCGTACGACGGATTGCCCGCACACATCTTTACCGTCGAGCCGCGGCTGCGCGCCAAGGGAATAGTCTTCAATTCGTTGTCGAAGACCTATGCGATGACGGGCTGGCGGATCGGATTCGCGGCCGGTCCAAAGGAAGCGATCAGCGCGGCGGCGCGCCTGCAGGGCCAGAACAGCGGTAATCCAAATTCAATCACGCAGTTCGCGGCGATCGAGGCGCTGACCGGACCGCAAGACGACGTGCGCGCGATGGCCGAGGAATTTCGCGCGCGGCGCTCGCTGGTCGTCGAGCGGGTCCGCGCTCTGCCGGGTTTCAGCCTGCCGCAGGTTCCGCAGGGCGCGTTCTATGCCTTTCCGAATATCTCGAAACTGATCGGCAAATCGTGCGGCGCGCGCAAGATTGAGGATGGCGACTCGTTTGCCGCGATCGCGCTTGACGAGGCGAAGGTCGCGCTGGTGGGGGGCAACGACTTTGGCGCGCCCCGTCACGTGCGGATTTCGTACGCCGCCTCGCGCGAGAATCTCGGCGCCGCGTTCGATCGGCTCGCGCGGATGCTTGCCCGGCTGAATTAGCCCGTTTGGGGCAGGCTCAGGGCGCGGCGACGCGAATCTCGAATCCGGCTTCGAAAGTCGCCCCGGGCGCGAGTGTGCGCATCCCCGCTTCGATTCCGCGCGCGGCCAGATTGAAGGCGTCAGGCGCGCAAGTGTACGGCTCCATCGCGACCACCGGGTTTCCCGGCGGCGCGTAGATCACGAAGTCCTCAAACGGCGCGTCGGCACGCACCTCGAGCGCAAGGCGCATCGCGGGATCCACCATCCGCGCGCACGGCGCCGCCGGGTCGCGCCCCGCCTCGAGCCTGAATACGTCGTCGTAGCTCTCGGCGCCGAGCGCGCGCGGCGCACGCAGATCGAACCGGCCTGCAACCGGCTCGGGCAACCCGCACGGAACCAGTCCCGCATCGAGCGGCCAGCGCAGTGCGGCTGCCGGCATCTGTATGGTCAACGCTTCGCGGCTGCCGCCCGGTGCGAGCGGCGCATTGAAATAGGGGTGAGCTCCGAACCCAAACGGCATCGCGGAGTCTCCCGAGTTCCGCACCCGGAATTTGATTCGCAAGCCGTCACCCACCTCGTAATCGATTTCGAGCACGAATGGATACGGCCATACCCGTGACAGACTCGGGTCCGAGGCCGAATCCAGCTCCATCAGGGCATAGTAGGGTCCCCGCTTAGTCACGCGAAATACCGAGTTCCAGATAAGCCCGTGAATCGCGTGGCCGCGTGCGGGCTCGTTGACCGGCAGCGCAATCCGGCGCTGCTCGAAGACGAACTCGGCCTGCGCGACCCGGCCCGGCCATGGAAACAGGATCGGTATTCCACTGCGGAACGGATGCTCGCGCAGGGCCTCGACGCTCGGCGGTGCGGCGATTATTTCGAGCGCCCCGACCCGGTAGCCGAAGCATTGGCATCCAAGCTCGGGCGCGATAACCACGCGCTCGCTCTGGGCCTCAAGGGTTACAAATTCCACACCCACGACTGTAGCCCGGGGATGCGCAAGGTTCCATCGCGCGCACCAAAGCGCACAGCGAGTGCGGCGCAGGCATCGTCGAGCGCGGAAATTTTGTTATTGAACCGCGATCGCCGACTGGGCGTCGCCCCGGCTTGAGACAGACAAATGATCGCGAAGCGGCCGACGCGGCGGAACGGCCGCAATTTGAAAACAAGTCGAGCCGCGCGGCGCGCAATCGCCCCCCGCCGCGGGCCGGACCACTAATGATCGCGCTGGCTCGGCCTTGCGCCGCGATCGTTGCTGCGCGCCTGCGCCTCGTTGACGCGAATCGGACGTCCCTTGATATCGCGTCCGTTGAGATTCTTGATCGCCGCCTCGGCCGCTTCATCCGAAGCCATCTCAACGAAGCCGAATCCGCGCGAGCGATTCGTCGCGCGGTCGATAATTACCTGTGAGCTATCGACCGTGCCGGCCTCTGAAAACGCGTCGTGCAGATCCTGGTCAGTCACCGTCCAAGCCAGATTCCCAACATACAATCTGCGGCCCATTAACTTCTCCCCGGCGCTGCTCCATTTCCTCCCGGCACTCCGAACGCTCGGCACCTTCCGGTGGCACTGAATCCGTACTGTGTCGGCGGGGGTGAATCGGACGGACAGGATTGACGGCGCGCACCTCTGAAAGTTGCCAGATTTTATAGCATCCGGCTAAGTGCAAAAATAGCTCCGACCGCCCCGGATCGGCTGAAATAGGGCTAACTCGGCGTTCACGACTGAGTCTCGGGAATCAGAAAGTACGCACCGATCCAGGCGCAGCGATGCCGCAAAGGCTATATTAATTGGCGAACCGGGCCCCCGGCCGGCGCGGGAACCGTCTCGAACCACGCTACCGCGAGCCGCCGCCGGATTGAATTCGAACGCCGCCAGCCTGTGCCGCAGCCTGCCTGCGCGATTTCTGGTGGTCGGGATGCCGCCCAATTATGGAGCATTTTGCCAGCTTTTGAGGCATATTCTCCGAGACCAAACAGCCCAATTCGAGCCCGGATACCTTCGCTTCTCCCGATCGCCCCGAGCGCGCGTCCGCAAGCATATTTCCAGTGCGATCAGACCGCTTGGGGCCTGGCTAGCCGACCCGCCCGATGGCCGGGGCCGGGGTGCGGGCGCACAGGTCTAACGATTAGAACTGCTCAAAAGTCGGGAGCAGACTAATCAGAATTTTTCCAGCAACCGGAGCCTTGGGGATCCTTGTCACCGCGCGGATCCGGACGCTGACCAATCACGCCCCGGCGGGTAACAGCTTGCTCGGCCTCTGTCCGTGGCGCGAAGCAAACCAGACATCCGGGTCCGGGGCATTTCGACTGCCTCTGGCGGATGCGGCGGAGCGTTTGTTCGGGGGGGGACGCATCGCCGCGACTCGCGCGATACGCGCGGCAGCGGCGGCAGCGCGCCGGATAATCGAAGCAACCCAATGTCCCAGCGCGGGTGGATCAATTGCGAACCGTGATTCCAAAGCGCACAATCGGCTTGGTAGTCCGGTCTTTATCCAATGCGATTGCGGGGCGCGCAATGAGAATCTCAGAGCATACCTATTTTGCTATCAGCAGTTCTCCGTCTTGTGGCAGGGATTCACATTGTGTAACGTTGGTCGAATAAGCAGTCGCGACGATAATGATCATAAGAATGATGAGGAGCAGATAAGATGCCAAGAAAGAGTGCGGTTGGGATTACATCAGCATTGAAGCAAGTGCAGCAGCAGGCACGCGATCTGTTGGGCGATCTGCACAAGCAGATTAGTGACCAGGAGACGGAACTCGCGCGCTTGAAGGAAGAAGCGGCGAATCTCAGCCGCCTGATCGGGCCCGTACCCGCGGTCCGCGCGCAGACCAAAGCGGCGGCGCCACGCGGAGGCGGCCGGATCAATTGGCGTACCATCCTGGCCGAGCTGCCAAAGCAGTTCAAAGCCGCCGATGTGCGCGCCGTGCGCGGGCTAAAGTCCAAGCGCCCGTCCGAAATCTTCGCCGCGATCACGCGATGGATCGAGGGTGGGATGGCCAAGCGCAAGGCGCGCGGTCTTTACGAACGTATCTAGCGGCGCGTACTTCAGCTCGTCGAGCTCAACTTGCCCGCAAGCGCTTGCTGCCTGGAAACAGGTAGCAAGCGTGTTTCCATTTGAGTAGCGGCCGATGTCTGTAAAGACGATCGAATGGCGCGCCGGCACGGTACGCATGATCGACCAGCGCCTGCTTCCTGGACGCGAAGTGATACGCACTTATCGTGACTATCGCGGGGTTGCCGAGGCGATTCGCACGATGGTGATTCGAGGTGCGCCCGCGATCGGCGTCGCCGCCGCGATGGGGATAGCGCTCGGGATGAAGGGCGCCAGCGGACGCGGCGCGGCGCGGCGCTTCGAGACGGTGGCCGCAACCTTGCGCGCGACGCGCCCGACCGCCGTCAACCTTGCATGGGCGATCGAGCGGATGCGCGCGGTGCTGGCTGCGAGCCTCGCCCTTGGCGCGGTGGAATTGTTTGGCCGGATGCGCGACGAAGCAATCGCGATCTATGAGGAAGATTTGGCGGTCAATCGCGCGCTCGGCCGCCACGGCGCCGCGCTGCTCGAGGACCCCGCGATCGTGCTGACCCACTGCAATGCCGGCGCGCTCGCCACCGCCGGTTACGGCACCGCGCTGGGCGTGATCAGGGCGGCGCGCGAATCCGGCAAACGAGTCAGCGTATTCGCCGACGAGACGCGCCCGTTCCTGCAAGGTTCACGGCTGACCGCATGGGAGCTGCACAAGGACCACATCCCCGTCACCGTGATCGCCGACAACATGGCGGCCACTGTTCTCGCGCGCGGCGGGGTGAGCTGCGTTATCGTCGGCACGGACCGCACGGCGGCCAATGGCGACGTCGCCAACAAGATTGGAACTTACCCGCTGGCGGTGATGGCGCGCCGGCATCGCGTGCCGTTTTACGTCGCGGCTCCGCTGTCTTCGATCGATCTGAATTGCCGCTCGGGCGCCGAAATTCCGATCGAAGAGCGCGCGCAAAGCGAAGTCACCGAGTTCGCCGGCAAAAGAGTCGCTCCGCGCGGTGTGCCGGCCTTCAATCCCGCGTTCGACGTGACTCCCGCCGAGCTCGTCAGCGCGATCATCACCGAGCGCGGAATCGCCCGCGCCCCGTACGGAAAAAGCCTGGCCGCGATGAAAAAACGCGGCTGACCCGCCGCGCGCCTTATCGCGTCAAGCCGCCCGGCGCGGGGCTGCTATTCATCCAGGTGATCTAGATATTCGGCCAGTCCGTAGCCGACCTTGTCGCCCCATCGCCACTCGGTCATACCCTCGGCGATCCGTGTGACCATCCCGGCACGCCGGTTGCGCAGCGGGATTATCGCCAGCACTTTGCCGGTGATTACGATCGGCTCGGCGCCGTCGTCAGTCCACGCGGTCACGCGCAGCCGGTCGTGAAGTTGTTGCTCGCCGGTGAATTCGGTCTGCACCTCCACTTTGCGGATATTCAGAAATGGCGCGCCCTTGCGCGCGATGAACCCGCCCGGGCGTTCGGTGCCGTCGCGATTGACGGTGATCGTCGCCATGCCTCCCAGCCCTTCATCGAAGTTCATCGTAAGCCAGCGATAGTACTTGGGCGCCTGCCAGTAGCGAGGGCCCCAGCTATGATCGCGCAGGCCCAGGCCGTCGATTTTGTACTCGGTTGCGCCGACCATCATCCGGCCGGTGGCGCGGCCGAGTTGCTCGAGATGTCCCTTGGCGAATTGCGCTTCGGCGTCGCCGTCGTCGCGCGGCGAGATCCAGGTGTCGCCTGACTTCTCGCGCAACTCGCCGCCCCAGCCGGGCGCGGTTGCGCGGTAGTCAATTTCAAGAATCGCGCTCGCGTACGGATTGTTCTTGAAGGCGACCGCTGGGTCTGCCATCTCGAGTGGATTCTTGAGCATGCAAAGCTTGCCCTGATAGGTGACGCGATGATGCTCGAAGGGCTTGAGCACCTGGAACTTGAGCCCGCCCGCATCGTGCGAATTGTTGTTGTCTATCTTGGGGCGCCCGAACATGAAGCCCACGGTGCGGTCGGGCAGATAGAAACACACCGTCATTTCGGCGTAGCCCTCGTTGGGGCGATTACCCAAGCGCACGAAACCGCCTGCGTGCCGCTCGCGATCGTAAAAATTGTAGTAGGCACTTTCGTTGTAGTTGGATTCGCCGGTATTCGGATGCATCAGGTCGTCCTGCTCGAGCAGGATCACTTTGCGCTCGGCCATCGAAGTCATCTCCATCGGAAATCGGCCGCACGTACGATCACGCGCGCCGTTCGATCTCATACCACGCGCCCGCGCGCGCAGCCTAACATCCGTTCACGTGCGCCGCTCGGCGCGGATTGCCAGATCCGCCTCCAGGTAGCGCGGATTCGCGATTCTGAGTTTGTCCTCGACGATCTGCCGCACCGCGGCAAGCACCTGCGCGCGCCATGGGCCGTGGTCGGCCTCGCCGGCGCGAATTCTGGCGCTCAGATCCTCGCCCATCCGCGCGGCGGCTTTGCCGACGTCCTGAAGGCCGTGAACGTGCGGGGTTTCGCACTTCAGCACGGTGGCCAGCGCGCGCAGCTCGGCGCGCGCAAACGGGTCCTCGTCGCGGATCTCGCGCGCGACAATCCGCATTACGTTGGCCACCACCCGGCTCTGAAACTGCACGCGGCCCTGGGTCGCCGTGACGATTTCGCGATCGACGAAATCCGCCGCCGCTTCGAGCAATTCGATTGCGCTGGGTCGATCCTGCATCTGGCTATGCTTCCGGTTAAAGCGCGCCGGGCGGTTGCGCGCCGGGTTGCTATTCGATCAAGTTGAGCAGCTCGAGTTCGGTCTCCGCGGTGCGCCGCCCGATACTGGCTAGCTCGACGCTCTTCACGAATCCGTCGATATGGGTGCGCGCCTGGCTGATCGTGATAATCCCCCAGCGCAGGTTACCGAACACCTCCCAGAAGCGCGCCGCCTCGGGATCGACCGCGACGCCGCTGGCCCGCGCGTAGGCGGCGAAAAATTCCTCGCGCGTGCCGAGTCCGCCCACCGGCTTGCGATCGTTGCCGAAGCGCCACGCCCGCACGCACATCCAGCCGAGATCCTCCATCGGATCGCCAAGATGCGCCAGCTCCCAATCCAGAATCGAGCGCACTCCCTCCGGCCCGAAGATCACGTTGCCGATTCGATAGTCACCATGCACCAGGGTCTGGCGCGGCGTTTTCGGAATCCGCTCCAGTAGCCATCGAAACGCGAGTTCGAAGGCGGGATGGGGTTCGAGCGCGAGCGCGCGGAAATTCTGTTCGTAGCGGCGCACTTCGGTCAGCGCGGCGTTGTCGCCCGGCGGCGCGAGAAAATCAAGCTGATGCCGATGCGGATCGAGATCGATCCGATGGATTTGAGCCAGGATCTCCGCAAGCTGGCCCGGCATCGCGTCTCGCGCGCGGGCGTACTCGGGGTCGCGCAGCAGGCGGCGCGCCAGAGTCTCGCCCTCGACGCGTTCCATGATGAAAAACGCCGCGCCCAGCACCGCCGGATCTTCGCTGACCCACAGCACCTCGGGAACCGCCACGGCCTCGCGATACGCGGCGCGGAGCACCATGAACTCGGCCCTCCGGTTGGTGGCGATCTTGTGCTCGCCCGGGTCGCGCCTGAGCACCAGGCCGCGTTTGCTGGTCGCGCCGTCTTTTTCGAGCACCGCGTCAAACGACCAGATCTCGCGCGAGGCGCCGCCCGCCATCCGGTAGAGGTTTTCTATTTCTACCTTCGCAAAGCCGCCTTGCTCGCGGATGAACCGCTCGAGGCGCTCCGTCATTTCCTGCTTTTCCATCGGATGGCTACTTGCGTCTATAGATTGCCGCGGCGCGCGCGCATGTTGATGAACCTCTAGCACGAAAGATCATGCGGGCGCACGCAACCGAGCGCGCGTGGCTGCCGCGCGCGAGGAATCCCGACCAACGCGTTGCGCATCGCGTCCTACTTGGCGGGCGGCAGAGCAGCACCCTCACCCGCCGCTTCGCGGCACCCTCTTCCGGCGGGGACCTTTGCGTAATTGCCTGAAGTGTTTGATTCCCTCTCCTTGGGAGGCTGTCGATAAACGTCAAGTTTAGTCTGTCATCCTGAATGGAGGCTGCCGGAGTGAAGGATCTCCGCGCAGCGATTAGTGCGGAAACCCTTGGCGTGGCTTAAGAAAATCGCTTCGCGTAGATCCTTCGCCTACGGCTCAGGATGACAGAAACCGAGCGCTTACGAAAAAATCGACAGCCTCCTTGGACAAGGAGAGGTTATCCACTTCGCCGTGAGGTAGTTACGCAAAGGTATCCGGCGGGAGAGGGAATAGAGAACGCGTCCGCGACAAATGCCACAAGTGGCGGGATCGTGGGTCAATCGGATTTCCTGCTCCGAGCAAACAACCTCGCGACCGGAAACAGAAGTTTAGCGACAAATTCAAAACTGAAATACGCGGCGCGCAGGTTCAACCCGTCGCAGGAAATGATCTGGAGGCAGAGAACCACGCACTCGTCACAGATGAAGACACCATTAGGACCGCTCACTATTTTACGAACTTCGGCCTGGGATTTCCCGCAGAAGCTGCAAATCACTTTTCCAGATTCGACTTGTGAAGCGTCTTGCGTCGCCGGCATCGCCTCACCTCCAGTTTGGTCTGTCCGCTAGCGCGACAGGAATACCGGGCACGGCGAGTTGCGCAGCACGAATTCGGTGGTCGAGCCGAGGACCATCTCGATTATCCTGCTATGGCCGTAGGCGCCGATAAACAGCAGGTCGGCGTCGTGCTCCTTCAGGAACTTGATTATCTCCTCGTTGGCGTGGCCCGCGAGCAGCTTGAATTCCGCCGGCGGCGTGTACGGCTCGAAGTACTTGCGCGCCTCTTCGAGCGTGCGCTCGCCGAGCTTCGGGTCGCGCGCGACCGTCACGACGGTCAGCGCCACGCCCAGGCCGCTGGCGACTTCCGCCGCCGCGCGCATCGCGCGCGAGGCGCGGTCGCTGCCGTCATAGGCAAGGACAGGGCGCGCGATCTCGCGGAACTTCATCGGAGCGATGAACAGCGGACGCGGGCATTTGCGCGCCACCGACTCGGCGGTCGAGCCGAGCAGGCCGCTCGAGAAGCGCTCGTTGACGCCGCGATGCCCGATCATCACCAGGTCCGCGCTCTTGGCGCGCTCGCAGATCTGGTTGGCGACAATCCCCATGTCGAGCACGGTTTCGGCCGCGATATTCTCGCGCTTGGCGGAGGCCGCGAAATCGTCGAGCACCGAGCGGCCGCGCGCGGTCAGCACCTCGCGCATCTTCGAGGAAAAGTCCAGATATGGTTCAAGACCGAGCGAACCTGATATATCATGGAAGAACGAACCTTCGATCGAAACGATATCGACGACATGAACCCCAATCAGGGTCGCGCCAAGGCGATGAGCGATATGAAAGGCGTAGGCCTGCGCGTTGCGGGAGTGTTCGGAGGAGTCGATGCCGACGAGAATTTTTTTGATCAACGGCCAGTCCTCCGTTTCAAGCTCCGCGATATCACGGCGCGCGGGTGAGCCTCAAGAGGCTAGAATAGGCGGGATGCGATGAACGAGCACAAGGAATCACGGCTGCTGGGGCTGGTGGAAGAACTGAGCGAGGCCGCCGGCCGCGTCGGGCTGGAAGTGCGGCGCGAGCGAATTTTGCGCGAGATTGGCTACCGCGCCCGCGGCGGAGCGTGCCGCCTGCGCGAAAAGGACCTCGTCATCATCGACCGCGAGCAGCCCGCCGCCGAGCAGCTCGAGGTGCTGGCCGATGCGCTGCGCACGCGCGACCTCGAGGCGTTATACCTCTCGCCGGCGGCGCGCCGTATCGTGCAGCCGGGAGCAGGAACTCAATAGGCGACCCCGATGCCGCGTCACGAGCATAGCGCCGCGCACCCTCGCACGGTATCCGGCAGGATGCCGCGGGCAAGCGCCGAAGATCGGATGAGCGCGTTCCATCTGCGGCTCAAGGATCGCGGGCTAAAATCGACCGGGCAGCGCGACGATATCGCGCGGGTGTTCTTCGCAATCGGCCGCCATATCAGCGCCGAGGAATTGTACGCCGAGGTCAGGAAAGTCAATCCGCACGTCGGCTACGCGACCATCTACCGCACGCTGCGGCTGTTGCGCGAATGCGACCTGCTGCAGGAGCGCCACTTCGACGAAGGGCAGGCGCGCTACGAGGCGACGGGAGAGCGGCATCACGACCATTTCATCTGCGAGCGCTGCGGCAAGATTATCGAATTCGAGAACGACAGTATCGAGCGCCTGCAAGAGATGGTCGCGCGCGAACTCAAAGCCGAACTGCGCCGCCACAAGATGGAGCTCTACGGCATCTGCGCCGACTGCCTCGCGCACGGCGAGCACTGAGGCCGGTGGCGGCGCGCCTGGCCGCGTCCCGGCTGAAAAATCGAACCTAAATCAGCGCTGAAAATTGCTCGACCGTGAGACCGGCCTGCCGAATAATCGAGCGCAGCGTGCCGCGCGGCACGTCGCCAGAATGATACGGCACTGTGATTCGAAGCTCCGGATGCTCGCGATGCTTCAACTGAACGTGGCTGCCGGTCGAGTGATGGATGAAGAAACCGGCTCTCTCAAGCGCGGTTACGACCTCGCGCGCCTTGAGGACCGGAAGCGACGGACTCAAATCGCGACCACGACCTCTTCGCGAATCGGCTGTCCCGCTGGCGGCATCTCGGGCGCAATCGCCGCGCCGTCTTTGCGGAGTCCTTCCAGATGGCAACGAAGCGCATCGCGCGCCATCGCGCGGGCCTCGTCGAGCGTCCGGCCGAATGTCACGATCTCCGGAAATGCCGGAAACACCACTGCGAAACCGCCGTCGGTCTGCGGCTCGAAATAGACCGTGTAACGGTAGGAGCGGTTTTTTGCCGTCTCTCTCACTTGATCGTTTCCCTTCGACTGCATCGAATTCCAGAGTGTCTTCGTCCACCCTGTGCCAATCGTCGAACAATCCCACGATACCACGGCCGCCTTGCTCGCCGCTATTGTGGGGGGCTTGGCTCGGTCCGGATACCGCCCGAAAAGCTTTCGTAGTATAAGGAAAGGCCTCGAAGAGCGGGCTCGTTCAGGGAGATCGATCAGATGGAGAATCGGCCGCGGATGCTCGAAGGGTATCGGGTTCTGGATTTCACGCATTACGTCGCGGGACCGACCTGCACCCGGATTCTCGGTGAGATGGGAGCCGACGTAATCAAGATCGAACGCTCGCTCGAGGGCGATCACGTCCGGCTGCTGGGCCTGGTCCGCGACGGGATGAGCACCTATTACTTTCAGCACAACCATTCCAAGCGCAGCCTTGGGATCAATCTGCGCGACCCGCGCGGCGCCGAACTGATCCTCAAGATGATCCCGAAGATCGATGTCGTGGTCGAAAATTTCGCGCCCGGCGTGATCGCCGAGATGGGCTTCGGTTACCAGGCGCTCAAAAAAATCAATCCTCGCATCATCATGTGCTCGGTCTCGGTCGCCGGCCAGAGCGGACCGCTCAGCTACAAGCCCGGCTACGATTATCTGGGCGCCGCGCTGGCCGGAATCAGCGATCAGCTCGGCGAGCCCGACGGCGCTCCGATCGTGCCGCCGATGGCGATTGGCGACGTATCGACCGGCGTGGCCGCCGCGATGGCGGTGGGCTTCGCGCTTTTGCATCGCGAGCGCACCGGCGAGGGCCAGATGCTCGACGCCTCGCTGCTCGACACGTACTTCCATATGCACGAGATGGCGGTGCCCGTGGTTTCGCTGCGGCCGGGAAAATTCACGCCCAAACGGGGAGGCGCGACGCATCCGACCGGCTCACCGTGCGGCGTCTTCAAAGCCCACGACGGATTCGTTTTCATTATCGTGCAACAGCACGAGATCGGGCGTCTATGGCGCGCGATGAAGCGGCCCGAGCTGGCGGAGGACGCGCGTTTCAAGACCAATCGCGAGCGGCTCAAGAACAACGCCGCGCTGCGCGAGATTATCGAAGGCTGGCTCGCGAGCTTTCCCGATCGCGATGCCGCGATCGCGATCCTCGACGCCGAACGCGTACCCTGCGCTCCCGTGTACAAGCTCGCCGAATCGATGGCGCATCCGCATCTGCGCGGACGCAAAACCGTGCGCCGGGTGAAAGACGCGGCGATGGGCGAATTCGATATCCCCGGTATGCCGGTCAAATTCTCCGCGTGGCCCGACCGCACCGATGTGAAGGCCTCGCGGATGGGCGCGGACAACGCGGCGATCGTGACCGAAGTCGCAGGCCTGTCCGCGCGCGAGGTTGACGAACTCGCGCGCGCGGGCGTCCTGATCGCGGCGCCCGCACCGGCGCCGGCAGTGAAGTCATGATGCCTTGAGTCTGATTCGTTCAGGAGGCGGTCCGATGATCAAATCGCGCGGTCTGCACCATATCAATCTCAACGTGACCGACCTCGAGCGCTCGCTCAAGTTCTATCAGCGTGCGTTCGGATTGGAAGTCCAGTCCTGGGAAGACAACCGCCGGATGGTTTTTCTGCGCTCGCCCGGCGCGACCGACACCATCACGCTCTGCCAGGTGGACAAGGGTGACCCCGTCGCTGGCGGCGGCGTGTCGCACTTTGGCTTCAGCCTTACGGAGAAGGACAAGTTGGATGAGGCGATCGCGCAGATCGAATCCGCGGGCGGCAAGCTCTTGAGCCGCGGCAAGCACGGCGGCCACTTGCCATACGCATACATCTCCGATCCCGACGGATACGTGATCGAACTCGGCAACGGTTGACCACGATCAGGTCTAGCGGCGGTGCGTACGCTCGCCGCGGCGCAGGTCGGCGGCGGCGCGCGGCAGAGCGTCGGGGCCTGCGCGATGCCGGTAGTTCATGTCGTTGCCGCAGTGCGGGCAATTGACATCCTTCCACTGCACGAATTGTCCGCACAGCGGACATCGGTAGTGATGCCGCGCCTTCCACCACAGCGCGAGCGCCGTTATCACCGCCATCGCGATTCCGAAAATCGTCTGATACATCGCGCGCGCCGATGCGTTAAGCCAGACCGTCCTGCAGCGCCTTGTCGAGCGCGCCGATATTGGTGTGATGCCCGGCCGCCATCACGGTCAGAAACGCCTTGAGCTGCGGGTCGCCGATAGCCGCGACATTTTCCTCGATCTTGCGGATTACCCAGCGCTGGCCCCGGTTGAGCAGTTCGAGCTTGGCGCGAAACTCGCCGGCCGCGCGCACCTTCTCGACGAAGTCGCCGGTCTTGTTCGACGCCGCTCCGCCCAAGCGCCGGACATGCGCCGCGAGTTCGCCCGCATAATAACCCTCATCGTGGCCGACCTTCTTCAGCATCTCGCGCAGCTCGAGCGAGCGCGCCTGCTCGGTCAGCTCGTGCAGCACGCGGCCGCCGGCGCGCTCGGCGTCGCCAAGCAGATTGAGGAGTCCCTCGAGTTGCGAATCCATCGGCGTCCCTCCTGAGGCATCTATAGCATCGGCACGATCGGGCAGTACGCGGCGCCGAAGCCCGCGCTCCCGCTTATCGCCGCGCGAATCATTTTTGCCAGCGGCTCGAGCGCGTCCGCCGGATTGGCCGCCAGCGCATGCGCGGCGTTGACGCGTCCGGACAGGAGAGCCTGCACGATTCCGGGCTGCTCGGGCAATTCCTCGATCGCGATTTCCTGGTTCGGGTCCAGCCGCGCCAGCTCCTTCACCTTGCGCAGCGCGTCGTCAAAGGTGCCGAGTGAATCCACCAGCTTGATCGGCAGCGCCTGCTGCCCGGTCCATACACGGCCCTGCGCGATCTGGTCCACGTCGGCGACGCTCAGATGGCGGCCATCGGCGACGATCTTGAGAAAGTACTTATAGGTGTCGCCCAGCATCTGGTTTTGAAACATCGCCGCCTGCGCGGGCGTGAAGTCGGTGAACGCGTCGAACATGTCGGCGTTGGCGCCATAGCTGATCGCGCCGCTGTTGAGAAACGCCTTCTGGGTCGCGGGCCCGAGGTTGAATTTGCCGCCCAGCACGCCGATCGATCCGGTGATGGTGCCGGGGTCGGCGATCAGCGCGGCGGCCGGCGTCGAGATCCAGTAACCACCCGAGGCGGCATAGCCCGACATGCTGATTACGACCGGCTTCTTGGCGGCGGTCAGCTCGACCTGGCGCCGAATCAAGTCAGAGGCGATCACATCGCCGCCGGGCGAGTTGACCCGGAACACGACTGCGCGCACGGAATCGTCTTCGCGCGCACTCTTGAAGGCGGCCACGATGTCGTCGGAGCCCATCGCGTTGCCCTCCGGCGACAGCATCGGATCGAATCCGCCCTGCCCGCGCTCGATCGCGCCCGAGCCATACACCACCGCGATCTTGTCACCGCCCGTGGTAAACAGCCCGAGTAACGATGCCGAGCCGCTGTAGGCGGCATAATCCGTCAGCTTGTGCTTCGCGCCGCCGCCGTGATGTTTGACGCGATCGGTGAACTGATCTTCGTACTCGACGTGATCGATGAGCTTGTCGTTAAGGCTCGCGGCGGCGTTGAGCGGCGCCAGATCCACGAACGCCTTGACGGCGGACGGATCGAGGTGGCGCTCGGCGGCTATCTGCGCGACGATCTGGTTGAACATGTCGCCGGCCAGCGCTTCGTCTTCCTCGCGCTGCGCGGGCGTGAAATCTTTTTGGGTGAAGATGTTTCCCGCGGATTTGTATTTTCCGATCGCGCCGAAGTTGGGATGGATGCCGATCCAGTCGAGCGTTCCGCGCGCGAATACCTCGCGAATACTCACCCCGGTGATTCCGAGCGACCCCTGCGGCATCAGCGAGACCTCGTTGGCCGCGGCGGCGACCATGTAAGGCAGGTTGCCCGGACCGAAATCGCCGGCGCTCTCGATATACGCCGCGGTCCATTTGCCGCGCTTGGCGAACGACTTGATCAGCGCGGCGAGCTCCTGCGCCTGCGCCAAGTCCATTTGCGGATCGACCACCTCGACCGCCAAACCGACGATCCGATGATCCTTCGCCCCGCGATCGATCGCGCGGCGCACGAAGTTGAGTGGGGTCTCGTCGTTGTCGATCAGCCCGAGCACTCCGTTGCTGCCGCGTTCGACCACGCTGCCGCTGAGCTTGACGACCAGCACGGAATCATTCGATACGCGATGCGCGATATACTGCGAGCCCACGATAATCGCGCCGAGCACGGCGATCGTGACGGCGGTTCGGATAATCCACTTGAGAATTTTTTTGAGCATTCGCCCCTCTGTGCGCGTTCGCTTGACAGCCCGCGCGTCCACAGGTTAGCCAACCATACCTTTCCCGCCGGGGCCAGAGCGCGGCCCCGGCTCGAAACGGCGGAAATATCCGATGAATGCCGCGCCGGCCAATCCTCCGAGCCGAGCGGATCACAGCCGTGGCCCGCTGATGCATCAGCGCGCCGCCGGCGGCGCGCATCGGCGGATCATCGCGCTGTGCTTCCTGGCCTGGATTTTCGACTTCTACGATCTGATCCTCTACTCGTTCTTGCTGGTCCCGATCGCGCGCGAACTGCACTTGAGCCGCGCCGATTCGTCGCTGGCGCTGGGCACCTCGTTCCTGATGACGGCGGCGGGCGGCGTAATCTTTGGCTTCATCGGTGATCGCTATGGCCGCCGCCCCACGATCGCGGCGACCGTCGCGCTCTATGGATTCGGCACGCTGTTGTGCGCGGCCAGCAATTCGCTCTTCGAGCTCATCCTGTTTCGATCGATAACCGGGCTCGGGATGGGCGGCGGATGGGCTCCCGGGCAGAGCCTGATCGCCGAGAGCATGCCGCCCGAGCGCCGCGCGCGCTACGCCGCCTATGTGCAGACCGGCGCTCCGCTGGGAATCCTGCTCGCCGCGGCCGTCAGCGGTTACCTGACCCCGGCGGTGGGATGGCGGCTGACCTTCGCGCTCTCCGCTCTGCCCGCAATCGCGATCTGCGCCGCAGTGCTGCGCTGGCTGCCCGAGAGCGACGTATGGCTGCGCACGCGCGCCGGCGCGGGCTTCGGATGGCGCGACCTTGCGATGCTGCGGCCGTATCGCGCGATGCTCGCGCTGCTGTTCGTGATCCTGCTGCTCGACAGCGAGGCGTACTGGTTCACCTATAGCTGGATGCCCGGCTACCTCGAATTGCATCGCGGCCTGTCGGCGCTCGGCGCGAGCCGGCTGATGATCAAGATGCAGGTCGGCGGCGTGCTGGGCTACTTCTTGTTTGGAATCCTGGCCGATCGGTACGGACGGCGGCCGATATTTTTCATTTTCGGGCTCATCATGGCGGCAGGGCTGCTGCCGGCGACGATTTTCTGGCCGCGCGCGGCGGCCGTCCCCGGACTCATCGCGGGCGCGATGTTCACCGCCGGATTCGGGACCGGAATCTGGAGCGGGATGGCGCCGATGATCTCGGAGCTGCTGCCCACCCGGGTGCGCAACACCACGCTCGGACTGCTGCTCAACGTCACGCGCGGATTTCAGTTCTTCACTCCAATCGCGATCACGATCCTGAGCGCGCACGTCGGCTTCGGATCAACCCTCGCGATCGGCGCGGCCTTCTCAGCCCTCGGCGCCGCGATGATCTGGCTACTCCCCGAAACCCGCGCCCGCGACATCACCGCGCTGGATCCCGCCTGAGCCGCGGCTTCGAGTGGTGACCAGCGGCGCGGGGGGAGCGGGGCCACGGCGCGCTCATCATGGCCACCATCACGGCGGCGGCGGGCGCGGCGCCGCGATCAACGGACACACCGATGCGGCCGCGATGGCGGCTGACGTGGAGGTCAGCGGCGGGGGGAGCGGAGGCTCCGGCGGCGGGGGCAGCGGCAACCTGTTGGTGTCTTTCGGGCAAGCGCTCGAAAGCTTGTGGAACGACATCTACGGCGGCCTCTTCGGCGGCGGTCCCAGCCTTCCACCCAACTACTTCGTCTTCCAAGCGCGCCTCGAGCGCGCGGGCCGGCATCCGCAGTACGACCAGATTATGAAGATCGCCAGGCAACTGATTCTGACGCAGGCTTCGCCCGTGTGGGAGCTGTTCTCGGGTCCGGGCACCATCCCTCCTAATGTTCCTCCGCTACTCCGCGCGGATTATTCCGGCCAGATTATCCCGGCTCAGGAAATCATCCCGTACGAGGGAGGCGGGGAATTGACTGTGCCGGGCGAGCCACAACTCCCATCTTCGCTCTCGCCCCGCCCGGTGACCTACAGTCGCTGTCTGGATGCCGCAGAGCACCCAACGCTGTGGGCGAACTTATGCCGGGATATGCCGAATTCCCAAACCATGGTGGGATGTTGGAAGGTCCTGCCTGAGAGTGTCCAGGAGCGGCGAGGCTTCTGCGCGGATTTGGTTGAAACCTGAGGAGATCAACGGTGCTTCGAAGTCAGAGTAACCTCCGGTCCGCCGGGCAATTCGTAGCTCGAAGAGTCCTGACTGAGGCAAACAAACCAGACCGGCAGATTGAAATATCAATCGCAAGGCCGCGTCGCGTGGGGCGCGAGGAATGGGAATGTCCAATTTCTATAAAGGGTCTGAATCCTTCCCCAACTACGCAGTCCGCCCACGGGGTGGACTCACTGCAGGCGCTCTTGCTGGGAATTAGATGGGCGTATCTGCTTTTGAAGCAGAGCGGACTTGAGTTTGCGTGGCTCGGCGACTCTGAGCTTTCCCCAACTGGAATCCCGCAGTTTGTTCCCGATGATTTCGGCAAAGAATTTGAGCGGAGGGTCGAGTTAGCGATCGAACGCGAAAAGCGGAGGTTCCGGAAGTTCAGATCCAAGGTTCTGAAGCGGCATTTCGTCGAAAGCACAAAAGGCCAATCGAAAAGGAAATCCGCTCCCCGAACATGAAAAGCGTGCCCAAGAAACGGCCCTGACCAATTACGGTACTGCATGTATTTGCGCGTCGCTCGCCGCCGCTCGTCGACGAGAGCGGTTCGACGATCGCGCTGGTGAATCCGGCAGCGCCGAGCTCGCCTCCGGCTACCACTTACACGTATGATCCCTCGGGGCGGTCGGCATTGAGCGGGCAGGCGAACAGCTATCCGTTCTTGTATCAGGGCATGGAGCAAGAGTTCACCGATCCGGCAACGCTATACTACAGCGGCGATGGAGAGTTCTACAGCGCGCAGATTAGCCGTGGCCTGTCGCTGGTCGGAGCACTGGACACCAGCGGCGCGGGGGGAGCGGGGCCGCGCCGCGCGCATCATGGCCACCATCACGGCGGCGGCGGCGGGCGCGGCGCCGCGATCAACGGACACACCGATGCGGCCGCGATGGCGGCTGACGTGGAGGTCAGCGGCGGGGGGAGCGGAGGCTCCGGCGGCGGGGGCAGCGGCAACCTGTTGGTGTCTTTCGGGCAAGCGCTCGAAAGCTTGTGGAACGACATCTACGGCGGCCTCTTCGGCGGCGGTCCCAGCCTTCCGCCCAACTACTTCGTCTTCCAAGCGCGCCTCGAGCGCGCCGGACGCCACCCGCTGTACGACCAGATTCTCAGGATTGCGAGGCAACTGATTCTGACGCAGGCTTCGCCCGTGTGGGAGCTGTTCTCGGGTCCGGGCACCATCCCTCCTAATGTTCCTCCGCTACTCCGCGCGGATTATTCCGGCCAGATTATCCGGGCTGGGTCGCAGAGCGCCATCCGCTCAGTGGCGTTCACACAGGAACCGCCGGCGACGGCCCCCGGGGCAGGGGGATGCCGACAGGCGGCGCGGAGGGAGCTGGCGGAATGTGTCGCCGTCTTTGAAGCCCCATCGGATATACCGAAAGCAGCGGCTATCTGGGGTTGTTTGGCGGGCGGTGAAGAATCTGGAGGCCTCGCTTGCTCTGGTTTTATAGCAATGGAGATTCCTTCGACGCTTGGCGAGGCTGAATGCATTGCTCAATATCGCATGAAGATTGTGAGCTGCAGATGATTAGGCTGTACGAGTGGTCGAAACGGCGGTGGCTGCCATTGTTGGGCGGCGTTGCATTCACTATAACGTGCTCTGCACTCGCATGGCATGCCGCAGCAATCAATCCGTCTTTCTCATCGGAACTACTCGTGGCGCTAGGATCAGCGCTGATCGTAGTAAGCGCCGTCTCTTTGGGTTTCATTGTGAGAGGACGCCATCCGTCGCGTGCAACGCGCGTACCATTGATACTGGGCCCCGTCGTCGGTTGTGCCGCCGGAGGGTTGGGCTCAATAGCCTTGGTTCTCTGGCCCGATTCGTGGGCGGCGCTCTGCCTCTTTGCGGTAGCCATAATCGGCTTCCAGGTGGCCGGGACTCTTGCGATCTTCGTTCGTGTGCGTGGCCGTCCGAGTCAGCGACCGAGTCAAGCATCGTAGCGGTGAACAGTCAGGAAAGGGTGAATTCGTATCTACTGGACGTTCTCTGACACCACGCCTCCTATGGGCACGAGGCGCTGGTCAATGCGGCGGTGCCGGGCTCGCCACCGGCGACCACTTACACGTATGATCCCTCGTGGCGGCCGGCATTGAGCGGGCAGGCGAACAGCTATCCGTTCTTGTATCAGGGCATGGAGCAAGAGTTCACCGATCCGGCAACGCTATACTACAGCGGCGATGGAGAGTTCTACAGCGCCCAGATTAGCCGTGGCCTGTCGCTGGTCGGCGCACTCGGCAGCGGCGGCGCGGGGGGAGCGGCGCCGCGCCGCGCGCATCATGGCCACCATCACGGCGGCGGCGGGCGCGGCGCCGCGATCAGCGGACACACCGATGCGGCATCGATGGCGGATGTCGCGGTCGAGGGCGGCGGCGGCTACTCGAGTGGCGAAGGTGGTGGTACTCCAAGCTCGCTGCCAGCGATTCTTGAGGATATCTACAACTTCTTCAATGGCCTTTTCGGCGGCGGCGGCTCCAGCCTTCCGCCCAACTACTTCGTCTTCCAGGCGCGGCTCGAGCGCGCGGGACGGCATCCGCAATATCCAAAAATTGACGGCGTGGCGATCGACATAGTCCTGAACCAAAGCCCGGCGGCCCCAGAGTTTTGCGCAGACCCGCACCCCTGCAATACGCCCCCGCTGCAGTATCGAAGCCCTAACGGGTCGCCGGCTTCTGGCATGACTCAGGAGCAGTTCGATCGATTCGTCGGTTCGATCGAGGTATTTTCGGTGGCGGGTTTTTTCGCCGGCTGCGCCGCCGGCGCCCCGGTCACAAGAGCGCTCGTGCCGGACGAGTACGCTGAGTTGAAGCCCGTTGCTGCCGGGTACGGCTGTATCGTAGGCGGCGTCGGAGGTGTTATCGGAGCCCTAACCTTTGCGTATCAGGCTGCGCGGGCCGGCACGCTTCCGCCGCCACAACCGGACGAGCCGCCCAAGGACGGGGAGGACTTGCCATAAGCTGCGAGCGAGGCGGCTGCGCCGGGCTCGACGACGGCCGCATGAGCGGCCAACTCTTGGGAGCGATAACATGTGGCAGTGGGTCGAATCACTTCTTGCGAAACCGGAAGACTCCGAGGTTGGTGCTAGGGCTTCCCTGCTGTTCCCGCTTGCTGGTGGGCTGATCGCGATACTGGCTGCGGCGCCAGCCATAAGGGCTTGGATGTACGCTAACTCCGGGAACCCACACTTGACGTTCTGGCGGCTGATTCTTCCCTTACCGGTCGCGGCCTTGGTCGGTTCGCTGCTCGGCGTAGCTGTCGGCGCGATCGTTGACCGCAGGGCCTCACTTAAGACGCGAATTACCATCCTGCGCTGCCGTCAAGTTCTCATCCTTCTGCTAAGCGCGGCGTTCATTGTCTGGTGCGCCTACCGCCTCCTCGTATACTCTGATCTGTTCACCTTTCTGGTATTTCTTCCGATATTCGTTATCCTCGGGCTCAGCCAGACGCGGTGGCGCCTGCATCTGCGTAGTACCTGAGCCCGGGCGGCTCCCGGCGTGCCACCCCGCGAATGGCTCGACGATCGCGCTGGTGAATCCGGCGGCGCCGAACTCGCCTCCTGCTACCACTTACGCGTATGATCCGTTGGGGCGGCCGGCATTGAGCGGGCAGGCGAACAGCTATCCGTTCTTGTATCAGGGCATGGAGCAGGAGTTCATCGAGGCTTCGACTGTCTATTATGCGGGCGACGGCGGTTCGCCGCCACGGCGACGTGCGGCCAGCATTGCGCGACGCAATGTGAAGCCCCGTGAGCTCGAAAGATACGGCTCGAGCGCTGCGTTTGCAGAACCCTTCGGTTCGTGGAACGCTGACTCGGAGTCCAGAATAGAAGTTCCGCTTTGGAGAAACCGTTATGTCACTAAATTCCGGAATTGTGCGGGAATGGAACTGCCTCAAACTTGCGGCGGCCGCGCTGGCTATAGTCACTTTCGCCGGATGCATGCCGGTCAGCGGCAATGCGCTCGGGTACCTGTATGCCGACACAAAGGGCCCTGTGACTGCAACCTCCGCCAAGGAGACCAGCGCCAGCAAGACCGGGACGGCATGCGAGCAAACGGTGTTGGCGTTGTTCGCGTGGGGTGACGCGAGCATCGATACCGCGAAGAAGAGCGCCGGAATCACGGAAATCATCTCCGTCGATCAGACCGCGAATAATATCCTCGGCATCTACGCGACTTACTGCGTCGTCGTCAAAGGAAACTAGCCCGGGGCCGGCGAGAGCCTGACCCCGGACGGTGCCGCGCGCATCATGGCCACCATCACGGCGGCGGGCGCAGGGGGCGCGAGGATCTGGCTGCCGGCCGAAACGCGAGGCCGCGACATCACCGCACTGGACGCGGGGTAGAGAGGCGATTTTTGGGCGAAGACTCGACATTAATCTCGGCTGTAGGAAGTTGTGGTTAGATGTGGTAGATTACCATCAAATGGATCGGGACTCTCGGTCGGCGTTCAGCCTCGGGTAACCGGGGCTGTTCGCTTTTAGGGAAAGACTTTCAATCCCCATCCTTCGATTTGACCGTTCGGACTTTTGCGAAACTTGGATTGGATTATCGGATAAATTCTAGCCTGTGAGCCGGGATTAAGAATTTCTTGTCCGATTGGACGTGCAATTAAATCTGCGAGCTGCATCCCTGTCGAATTGGACTGTTTGTGCGCGAATCGAATTTCAAACGGAAACGTACAGCTCCAAGAATTCGCACCTGCGCAAGTTCTCCTGAACGATAGCTCAAGGGCTCTGTCTTCCTTCGAACCTCGACTCTCCGCGATCACGAAGGTTCGCCGCGTTTCCTGTCCCTCGTCCTTTAAAAAACCGTACGCTCGCTCTAAGCAAAACCTAAGCGCGACTTCGTAGGGATTGTCGGGATTCTTGTACTGGTTGATCAGTGCCTGCTTGCGAATGACGGCCGCAATCGCCGTAAATGGAGCGTCCCGGACAAAAGCATTGAGGTCATTCAAGAATTTCGGTCCGCTTTGAGGGTGGCGGATGAAGGCGAATTCGTTGATTCTCTTTCGAATCTCGCGCTCGTGGAACACGACCATATCGTGTCCAAACGTATCGAATTTGAGCTGCAAAAGCTGCGCTATCAGGCGTGAATAAACCGACTTCTCGATCACGGAAAATGCTACCACGAAGATCGGATAATTTCGGTCGATTGAAGACAGACTATGGTCGCCGCTTTCGTCTACGTAAATGATGTAATCACTGTCAGCCACGCAATCCTCTTCTCTGTACGGGGTAGTAGATTGTCACAGATAGCGTGACCGTTCACGGTCACGGCGAGCTGCCCAGCGGCTTGCGCAGCACCGACGAATCGTCGAGATAGATGCGCGTGCCCAGGCGTGTGAGCTTGAGGGTCGCGATCGCTTCGACGCCTTGCAGCTCGAGGCTGGTGGTCATCGTGAAGGCGTGCGCGGCTCCCGCGTATGAGCTCTCGCCCGCGAGCGCCTCGGTCAGCGCGCGGCCGCTTGGATAGGCTCCTCCTGGACCGGCGTTGATCATCAGGCCGAGCAGATGCGAGATCGTCGGCGCCACGTCGAGATTCGCGGTCGGATTCTCGTCGAGGAACCCGCGCTTGAAGTCGGGGCCTATCGCGGCGCCGAAATTATGAATCTCGCGCGCGCCGCACGCCCCGTGCATCCCCATCCCTGTCGTCCATCGGTCGCCGGAGCCGGTGTCGGAATAGATGAGACCCTCGACCGGCCGCACCAGCGGCTGTGATTTGTTCGCGACCGACCGCTGCCCGTTGGCTGCCAGAGCGAACGCCGGAGCCTCGGGACCGGTGAAGCCGCGATTGGTTGCGTTCGCGGCCTCGGCGAACGAGATGATCAGGTCGGGCGAGCGCACGGCGTTGAACAGTCCCAGCGCGGACTGCGCGAAGGTGCCGTCGATCGAACCGCGATACGCGAGCGCCGCCGCGCTCGGATGATGGCCGCGTCTAGCGTGCGCGGGCGCCGGCGGCGGCGCCGCGCCGTCGCGCGAGAAGATCGGGCCGCACCATTCCTGCGCCTCGGCGAAGTTGACGATCTTCTGCAAGCGGTCTTCCAGCGCGGCGCTGGTCTTGAATTCATCGCGCGAGAGATAAACCAGATCGCTGCCGCCGCTGGGGGCGACCACGACGTCGGTCGAGCCGAGCGCCTGCTTGAGTCCCGCCGAGACCAGCAGCGCGGCCAGCGAGATGCGCAATCGGATCGTCGCGAAGCCGTGATCCGACACGACCATCAGGTCGGTGCGATCGGCGACGCCGCTCGACTGGATCGCGGCGCGCACCGTCGCAAGGTTATTATCCGCCGCCGTCAACGCTTCGAGCGCGGGCAGCGTGCCGAGGCCCGCGTGATGCTGGGTCAGGTCGGGATTGTGCTGCCACAAAACGATCACCGCGGGATGACCCGCGCCGACGGCGGTTTTCGCCGCCGGAATCGCGCGATCGGCTACCACGCGTGCGAAGTAGCGATCGCGATCCGCGTCGGAGACTCCCGTCGCCGCCGCCGGCGGCATCGCGGCGCTCAGCGCCTGCGCATCGGCGGGCGCGGCCGCGGCGTCGTCGGACAAGAACAGATAATTCGCATGCGCCTGGTGCAGCTCGTCCTGCCCGCCCGCGACCGTCAGCACCCGATCGTCGAACAGAAAAGCCGGACCCTGCTTGCCGACGATCGCGACGTAGCCGCTCTCGCGCGCGGCCTCCTGAACGACGGAATCGATCCCGAGCAGATTGCCCTTGAACGCGTCGGGAGCGTTCAGCTCGTCGAGCCGTTTGCTGTTCTCGAGCATCGCGGGACCGACCGCGAATTGCATCAGGCCGTCCGCTTGCAGGTTCACGCCCAGCTCCTTGAGGGCGGGCGCGAGATACATCGTGTCGGCGAAAATTCCGGTCACACCCGGCGGCGCTCCGGTCGCGAGCGTCGCCGCGTTGACCATCGTGACCGTCGGATATTGCGCGTGATGACGCGCGAAGCGCACGCCCTCGCGCTCGAGCGCGAACAGATTTGGCGTGTCGCGCTGGGTCACGAAGTCGGGCCGCAGGCCGTCCCAGACCATCAGGATGAAGATGCGCGGACGCGCGCGGGTGTCGGCCGCGGCGGCGCGAATCGAACTCTGCGCAGCGATCGCGAGCGCGACCGCGGCGAGCATCAGCGGACCAATGCGAACAGCTTTCATTGCATCGAGCATCAAAGCGGGCGCGGGCGCGTGAAGTCAATCGACCCGGCCGGCAGGCGGCGCGCCTTGGGGCGACGCGCATGATTTGGTAGCGTGAGATTTAGATACTGGAGGACGGTCATTTGCGTATCGCACTGCTCGGACAGGCCGCGTTCGCGGAGCGCGCGCTCGAAGCGCTGGTCAATCACGGTGAAGAGATCGTACACGTCTTCGCCCCCGCCGATCCGCCCGCCGGCCGCCCCGACGCGCTGGCGGCGAAGGCGCGCGCGATGGGCCTGCCGCTCGCGCAGCCCAAGTCGTTCAAGAGCGACGCGGCCTTCGAGCACTTCAAGACCACAGGCGCCGAGCTCGCGATCCTGGCCTTCGTGACGCTCATCGTTCCCGAGCGAATCCTCTACCATCCGCGCCATCAAGCGATCTGCTTCCATCCGTCGCTCCTGCCGCGCCATCGCGGCGCCAGCGGCATCAACTGGGCGATCATCGAAGGCGACCGCGAAACCGGAGTCACCTGGTTCTGGCCCGACAAGGGCATCGACACCGGCCCGATCCTGATTCAGAAGCGCGTTCCGATCGCCGATACCGACACCACCGGTTCGATTTATTTCAACACGCTCTTCCCGATGGGGATCGAGACGATGCTCGAGGCGGTCGATTTGATCAAGGACGGCCGCGCGCCCAGGATCGCGCAGGATGACAGCCTTGCGACCTACGAGCCGCCGTGCCGCGACGAGCACGCGAAGCTCGATTTCGCGCGGCCCGCGCGCGTGGTCTTCAATCTGATTCGCGGATGCGATCCGCAGCCCGGCGCGTTCGCGGAACTTGGCGGCAAGCGCGTGCGCCTGTATGACGCCGCGCTCGGCGCGTCGGCTTCCGGAGCCGCCGCACCCGGAACGATCCTCGAAATTGGCGCCGAGGCGATGACGATCGCGCTCGACGGCGCGACGCTCGTAGTCAAGCGCGCGCGGATCGATCCGAACCCCAAGAAGCTCGCCCCCGCCGAACTCGCCGCCGCCGGCGAACTCAAGGCGGGCGCGCGCCTCGGATAATCCCGGCAGGCCACCAAGGCACCAACCGGCCACTAAGACACCAAGGCACCAAGCAGAGGATCAGCGAAGCGCGATGTCCCTTCACGCGGCATTGCGCTACGATCGGTGGTGCATAGTGGAGAGACTTCGATGCGTCTATGCGTTGGTACCGCGAAAGGAATCGTGATTCTCGATCCGGATCGCGGCGGCGTCCCGCTGAGGGTGCTCGCCGATCCGACCGCCGTGTGGTGCATGGCGCAGGACTCGGCCGATCCGGCGGTGATATACGCGGGCGGCTTCGAGCACCTGCGCGGCAGGGGCACGCTGTCGCGTTCGTCCGACGGCGGCAGGACTTGGGCTGACATCTCGCCCGCCGCGGCGCGCGATGAGGAAATCTGGGCGCTGGCCGCGTCGCCCGCCGTCAAGGACCAGGTATTCGTCGGCACCTCGCACGCGCGGCTTTTGCGCAGCGACGATCGCGGCCGCTCGTTCCACGAATGCGCGGGCTTCCTGAAAATTCCCGGGCGCGAGCGATGGACTTTTCCGCCGCCGCCGCACATCCCGCACGTGCGATCGATCTCGTTCGACCCGCACGATCCGCGCACGATGTACGCCGGGGTCGAGGAAGGCGGAATCTTCCGCACCCGCGACGGCGGCGTCACCTTCGAGTCCCTGAACGAGGGGCTATACATCGACGTTCACACCGTCGCCGTCGATCCGGCCGACTCGCGCCGCCTGTACGCGACGACGGGACGCGGCTTCTACCTCTCGGAAAATGGCGGCGGCTCGTGGAGCCATGTCCGCGAGGGAATCAGCCGCACCTACACCGTTCCGCTTTTGGTCGAAGGCCCCGGCGGCGACACCGTCGTCACCGCGGCGGCTGCAGGTCCGCCACCGACCTGGTCGGGGGGCCATTCGGGCGCGGACGCGATTTTGTTCCGCAGCCGCGACCGCGGCGCGTCGTTCACTCCTGTCGCGGCCGAGTATGCGTGGGGGCGTGGGATGGTGATGCGGCTGCGGCCCGACGCCGAGCGCGGCGGATTTTTCGGAGTGACCACCGACGGCCACGTGATCCGCGCGCTCGAGGGCGGCGGCGCGGTCGCCGCAATCGCCGAGAAGCTGCCCCCCGCGCACGACTTGGTGATCCTGCCGTAGCAGGGTGTTGATATATGCCAGTTCCCGCGCAGCGGGAACTCTCCCGTCTGTTACGCCCTGCAGAAAACTGGCTGCCTTCCTTCATCTTCTCCCCCTGCGGGGGAAAAGTGAGAGGGAGCAGGAGGTTGAAAACGCATTTTTCAACCTCCTGCTAGCCGCTTCAAGCTCGAAGCGCACCGGATGGTCCGGCCACAGCCTCGATATGCCTGCGCGGGATCGTGGCCGGTTGTTGTATTGACGTGTCGATGTTATTGTCTACACATCTTCGCGAGGGTCGGCCATGCCGCTCAATATCCGAAACGAAACCGTCAATCAGCTCGCAAAAAAGCTCGCGGCGCGCCGTCATATCAACAAGACCGACGCGGTTAAACTCGCTTTGGAAAATGAGCTGCGCCGAATCGACCAGGCGCTGCCCCTGCGGGAACGGCTGCGCCCGATGCAAAATCGTATCGCGGCGCGACCCGCGACCGGGCTCGAGGCCGACAAGCCATTTTTTGACGAGCTAAGCGCAGACGCATGATGTTCATCGATGCGTCCGCAATCGTCGCCATCCTGACTCGCGAGCCGGAAGCCGACGCGCTGGCGGATATGCTCGAGGCCGCATCTGCGCCGATCACCTCTGCGATCGCCATCTTCGAGGCCGCGATCGGTATCTGCCGCACGCGCCACTCCAGTGTCGAGGAGGCCGAACAGGATGTTCGCGAGTTCCTTGAACTGGCGGAAATCGAAACGATCCCGATAACCGCCATGGAAGCGGATACGGCTTTGCTCGCGTTCGCCCGCTACGGCAAGGGAAGCGGGCATCCGGCGCAACTCAACCTCGGGGGTTGCTTCGCGTATGCGGCGGCGAAGAACCACCGGACCGCGCTCTTGTTCAAGGGACAGGATTTTATCCATACCGATGTCCGCGTGCCGGCTCGGACCCGATGACGGGTGCGCCGCCGCGCGCGTCACGACGCGATAAACTCGCGCAGCGCATTGAAGTAGCGCTCGGGCGCGTCGGCGGCGATTCCGTGGCCGGCGTTGGCGAAGCGCTCGAAGCGCACCAGATGCGCGGGCAGCTTCGCGGCCATTTGCTCCGAGTAGAACGGCGGCGTGATCGGATCGTCCTCGCCCGCGAGCACCAGCGTCGGGCATTGGATACGCGCCAGATCCTCCAGGTAGTCGAAGTTGTAATCCTCGTTGGCGCGGAACGAGCGCATCACCTCGAACTTCCAGAGCTGGCGCGCGTCGATATCGGCGTCGTAGGGCGCGCGCGTATAGAGCGAGCGGCAGTGCCGGACGAATTCGCGGAACTGATCGTGCGTGGGACTCTCGCTGCACAGAAAGCCGCGCGCCGCGTCGCCTGCCGCCTTGCCGCCCAGGCGCTCGAACACGGCGGCCTCGCGCGCAGGATCGGGACGCCCCGCGCGCGTGCTGCATAGGATGAGTTTTCCCGGATGCTCCGGATGGCGGGTCGCGTAGGCCGCGGCGACGAAGCCTCCGAACGACAGCCCGAGCACTATCGGTTTCTCGATTTCGAGCGCGTCGCAAAACGCCACGACATCGTCGCCCCATCGCGCCAGCCGCCAATCTTCGGGAGCGCCGGCGTCGCTGCGGCCCTGCCCGCGATGGTCCAGATAGATCACTTGCGCGATATCGGCGAGCGCTCCGTATCCGGGCTTGAACGACGAATGGTCGCCGCCGGGGCCGCCATGCAGGAGCAGGAGAGTAGGAACCTCACGCATCACGGCGCCGTCGGGACGAAGCTTGGCGCCTTCGACGTCGAAGAACATCTTGATGTCGCCAACCTGAACGCGCATCGCGCATCACCTCCGGAACGTGTGGGCCTGGGCGCACGATGCGCGCATCGCGGGAAATTGTCGAGCGCAGCGGCGCACAGCGGCCCCTGAAACAGGCGCGCAGGCGATGGGTTCATTTGAAAAATTTCGACGGTCACCGCAAAAATCTTCCGCGCAAGTGCTGCGGATTTTCGCTCGGACGGGAACTTCGTCACGTCGAATCAGAGACCCGGCTCTCGCACCCGCACCGTCAAGGATGAGAACCCCTGCGATAGTCTCAGCCCCAGCGGCGATCGCGCTCGCCAGAGGCCGCCCGATGCGGCAGCCCGCGGGCCGCCGGTGCGATTGCCCGTGAACTCGACCGTCCGCGCCCCGCGTCGCAACGGGCGGGCGATCGGGAGCGTGGGAGCTTGGTTCCATGCGCTCAATTTCGCACGAAGCGCGCTTGAGCATAAGGCTGAACAGTTCATCCCTGAACAAATCTGGCAAAAAACCTAACGCGCGTTAGGCGACGGAAATCGCCCCGTCATAAGCGGTTTGCGGCGCCGTTCTGCGCGCGCTTCGGCAGGCCTCGCTGAACCGGCGGTCCCGATGCCGCCGAATCCCACGCCCGTCATTTCGAGCGAGCGCACCTGATCGTGATCATCGGTGCGACGCGCGCCGCGTTGGTGGTCCCGGCGAGAAATCCCGGGCGCGGGGGCAATGCATGTGGCGCAGCTCACAGCATGGACGCCTCGGGATTTCTCGCCGAGCGTGCGGGTGCGACGTGAACTGCCGGCATCACAGCGATCGGAGGGTCTGGCTCGAAATGACGGCGCGATGTTTGGGTGGAACAACCAGTTTCGCGGATACCCCCAAGTCCACGCCCGTCATTTCGAGCGAGCGCGACCGATCGCGATCATCGAGGCGGTGCGCGACGCGCTGGCAGCCTCGGCGAGAAATCCCGGTTTTTTTCCGATCGGCTCAGGGTCGGTAAATTCATTGCTCATTAAGTGTTTGGTGTCATCCTCAGCGAGCGCTGCGCGAATCGAAGGACCCCGAACGCAAAGAACCCGCGGGGAACTAAAAAACGTTCACACGGAAGTGCCTGACCGCCCCATGAAACACGTAATCCAAGTTCCGAAGGATCAGATAGTTCGGAGCCTAAGGCCCATCCCGCGCTCAACGAAGCAAAACGAGAGAGGGAAGATTCTGCGCTCCGAGTGTGCGTGCTCTAATCGCCCTTCTTGAAGAACGCGTCTGTATCGATCCATTCGGGCTTAATCACTTGGACAATGCCCACTTCTACCAAAAAATGCGGGCCGGTAATGCATCGACAACCGATAGTCGGGAATCTGCAAGCAGCCGGAATCCGCTTCTCCTTTCGCTGGCCTTCATTCGTAACCACAGTATAGCCGAGAACCTTTGCTACTCCGATTAACCAAGGGTCAGCGGGGTCCGGGTTGCCCGTTCCAGTTTGTTCCCACAACCACCGAGCGTTGTTCCCTAATTCGTCAATTACTGCTTGCACTTCGGGTGTGTACTGATCTTTTTGTTTAACTTCGAATATCGAACGATGCGGCTTTAGCATATCGAGCGCGATCGGCCACTTCTTAAGCTCTCCGAAGACCTGACGAATAGTGTTCACGCGACCAGCACGGGCCATAATTATTATACGGTCGAATATCTTTTGCCTTTCCTTCAATTCGCAGATACGAACGAAAACATCTGTGTCGAGGAGATATTTGTAATCTTCATTCGACACTGGCTAATTCGCGATACCTATCGAGATATTTTCTCGCTTTTTCCATGCTGTTTGGACTCGGACTGAAGCCGAGCGCCTGAGACGCGTTCACTATATCAATTACTTCTCGGTCTAAAGCCCCTATCACGGATTCGGTATAATAGCCGCCAAGTTCGCTCAATCTGGTACGAACGAAATCCGTCTTTTGACCAGGACTTGGCTTAGAGCGGAGATTTCCCTTAGGATCGAATAGTTTGTTAAACCCTGACGACGCTTTGTTGAGTTCTTCCAATCGGATTGCTAGCGCCCGCGCACTCACTTTTAAGCGTCCCGCTGCGTTCCGGACGGTGCCTACATCCCAGTTGATGGGCTGATTTGGCCAGCTCGGTAGGACCTGCTTAAGCGCGGCGATTGGCATCAGAAAGGCGGCTGCAAATCGATTGCAGAAAGCCTCGATAGGATTTTGAGGATTCAAATCAGAAAGGCCCGGCTTGCGAATTAATAGGTGCGCGTACTCGTGTATCAAGCTATGGGTCCAAGCATTCGCACTCGGGTCCGTCTTGTTAATGATTATCGCGGGCGGCTCCTCCTTTTCCCATAGGCTAAATGCGCGCCCCGCATGTAAGCTGAATTTTTGCAGATATACAGCGACACCGATGTGTTCAATTATGGCGCGCCAACGCCGGAACCCTTCATCAGATTTCCAACCTAATTGAGCCCCGACAGACACTCCTATTGCGTTGCGCTCGGTATCTCCTTGTGTGAAGGCACTTGCGTTGGAATCATAATGGCGAAGCTCCGCTGGGGGGAGGTCTTCATCCTCAGAACGCAGCAGTCGAAGAACACTTTGAAAGCTCCGTATTCTGCTTTCTGCTACACTAAAATCGAAGCTATCGCGATGCCCGACGCCTCCAATGGTGCGGAAGTCTGTGGGCTTCGGCGGTTCCTGGGGCGGAGTCTTTCGAAATAACGTGCATCTGGGCAGCCGGTAAGCAGTTCCAAATTTCTCGAACTGGGTTAAGCTCGGCTGCTTAGTCCCCGCCTCAATTTCCTCCAGTTCATGCGCTGTTAGACCAAGCTGAGGCGCAGCCTCGTCTAAGGAAAGGCCTCTGAATTCGCGTGCCCACTTGAGCACCGCGCCCTGTACTGGAACCTTTGCCATCTTGCTGTCCGCCGATATTATCGCGCACGCGCCGGATAGCAAGCGACGACGATCTTTCCGGCGGGCTCTCACACCAGGCTACCGGAGTAGCGATCAGGAGGCGAACATATCCACTCCACTCCTTGTCCAAAGGCGATGAATCTGTGTCTGTGGGGCTTGAGCGAGTGCTGCTGCCTCCTACCAGCGGCAGGATTATCGCGGACAAATCGAGACAGATCGGCAACCCCTACATCGGCCTGCCACGAGACACCAGCTAACATGGCCGGTGTTGACAAGTTACAGAGACCCATTGACTTATAGCGAATAAAAAACGAAAATACTCCCAGCTCCGATGAATGCCGTCGCCACATTGCCGCTCCACGCCGATATCGCCATCCCCGACGAGGGGGCGCGGGGGGTGGAGTTTGTTGAGATGCCGGTGCGGCGGATTTTGAATCGGTGCACGAGCGCGCGGATGCCGTTTCGGTGGACTATCAATCCGTACCGCGGCTGCGAGTTCGGGTGCGTCTATTGTTACGCGCGCTACACCCACGAATTCCTGGAGTTGCGCGACCCGATGGACTTCGAGCGCCGCATCTTCGTGAAGCGGATGGCGGCCGAGGTGCTGGCGCATACGCTTTCGCGCACGCCGATCGGGACCGACGCGATCGCGATCGGCACCGCGACCGACCCGTACCAGCCCGCCGAACGCAAGTACGGGCTGACGCGCTCGATGCTCAAGGTCTTCGCGCAACTCTCGGGGCTGAATCTTTCGATCACGACCAAATCGGCGCTGGTCACGCGCGATCTCGATCTGCTGCTCGCGATCAACCGGCGCTCGCGGATTTCAGTCAACTTTTCCGTGATCACGCTCAACCGGCGCCTGCAGCGGATTCTCGAGCCGCGCGCACCCCGCCCCGGCCTGCGCCTGCGCGCGCTGAGCACGCTGGCGCGCGCGGGAATCCGCTGCAACGTCATGATGATGCCGATGATTCCGGGGCTGACCGACGATCCCGCCGCGATCGAGGGCGTGATCCGGATGGCGCGCCGGGCCGGAGCCGAGGGCGTATGGTGGCGCACGATGTTCCTGCGCTCGGCGGCGGCGAAACGGTTCATCCCGTTCGTGCGGGAGAATTTTCCGCATCTGGCGGACGGTATCGACGCGTTCTACTCGCGATCGGCTTATGCGCCGGATGCGTATGACGATCGGATGCGCGCGCTCTTCGACCGGCTGCGCCGCCGCCACGGCTTTCCGGTCGCCCACGAAGACGACGCCGGACCGCTCGCCTCGACGGCGCCTCGCGCGCCCGAACCCGCGCAGCTCGAACTCGCGATCGGATAACGCCCGCCCAAGACAGTGATCCGCACGGGCGCCGGATGCTGCGCGCAGCGGGCGCCGCCGCTGTCGCGCGCGAAAGTCCGCGGCCCCAAGGATTCCCTCCGTAGTGCCGCGAACCGCGCGCGCCCGGTTCCGTTACCATAGGGAACGACTCAGAGCATCAGCGGACATAATTTGACGACCTTCAGCAGACTGACGTAATCAGGCGGATTTTTATGCTGTGAGGTAGTTTTAGATGAAAATCTTGCACCAATAAGGTCTATCGGCTAAGTTGGCTGCCGCCGATTATTTGCCCAGCCCGTTTCGGATCGATCGCTCGTGCGAGGGCGGGAGGATTTACCGGGTCATCGGCGGAGGAACTCGGATGCACCGATTGAGGCTGGGCCCGTACAGCTTGCTGATTTTGGCCGTGGCATGTGCTGGTGCATCCGCGATGCTCCCGACGGCGCGCACCACGCGCGGCGGGACTGCAGTGTCCACGGCGATGGCGACGGGCGGATGCGCCGCCCGCTCGGCGGGATTCTGACTCTTGCTAGGAGGAAGGGATTCTTGTCATGGACGAAGGTCACGGCCGAGTTCTAGCCGCGATTTCGCGCGCACTCCGCACCAGGAAGTTGGCTAAGCTCAGGATTGCCCGAGCGGCCACCGGCGCGAGCACGAGCGCGGGTTTCCGCGCACTCGGGTCAGACCGTGGCCTGCTTCAACACGGGTTGGTCACGCTGCTGGCCATCGTGGCCAGCGTCATCCTGATCTCCGGGTTGATCGTCGCCCGGATTTTCGCGCAAGGCGCATGGGTTGCCGACGCTCCCATGCCCACTGCGCGCTGGAGTTCAGCGGCGGGTTTCGTAAACGGGACGATAATTGTCGCTGGCGGCTATAATCCCGCACTCGGCGGCCATCTGACTACTGTTCAGGCGTATAATCCAGTAGCCAATTCCTGGATCACCAAAACTCCCAGGCCCAGCATTCAGACCTCGTCCGCATATGGTGTCGTCAATAACACCCTGTACGCGGCGGGCGGTACTAATTGCTGCGTTATTATCAATTCACTGACCGCCTATAATCCCACCGCCGATACCTGGTCATCCCTGCCCTCGATGCCCACGGCAAGAGACAATGCGGCGGGAGTGGCGGCGGATGGCGAATTTTACGTGGTCGGGGGTTACACGCCGGCGGGGATGACCGGCGCGCTCGAAGTTTACAATCCTGCAACCAACGCGTGGACCAGCATGGCTCCGATGCCGACGGCACGCTCGGGTCTCGGCGCGGTGGCAATCAACGGCGTCATCTATGCGGTCGGCGGCAGCACCAGCACCACCTTCGCGCTCGCGACCGTTGAGGCTTACGATCCTGCCGCCAATAACTGGACGACCCGGGCCTCGATGCCTACCGCTCGAACCGGGTTGGCGGTCGTGATGTACGATGGTCTGCTGTACGCCATTGGCGGCCTCGACGGCAGCAACACTCCGCTTTCGACCGTCGAGGTATACGATCCGGTCACCAACTTGTGGAGCGCGGAACCTTCGATGCCGACGGCGCGCTGGGCGCTGGAATCGGTCATCGCCGACGGCTCGATATACGCGATTGGCGGGATTCCCGACAGTGGCAACACCGCCTCGGGCGCGAACGAATCGTTCACGCCGGCACAGCAGCCGATGCTGCTGGTCGCCGACCCGGGGGCCGAAAGCATCACGGAGTTTCCCCTGACCGGTGACGGGAACCTCGCGCCCAGCCTGCGAATCGCTGGACCCGACACCGGAATAAATGGACCCGAAGGCGTCGCGGCCGACGCCGCCGGGAACATCTACGTCGCAAATTCCACCAGCGGCACGGTCACGGTATATCCAGCGGCCAGCAATGGAGACGCGGCTCCGAGCAATACCATCTCCGCCCCCAGCCTCACGGGACCCGCGGGCATCGCGCTCGATTCCAGCGCCAATATCTACGTAGTCAATAACGCGCAATCGGTTACTCCGAGTGTCCAGATTTTCGCGGCCGGCAGCAATGGCGGCGCCGCGCCGATGACGATCATTCAAGGCGCTAATACTCACCTCGACCAACCAACCGCGATCACGTTGGACACCAGCGGCAATCTCTATGTCCTCAACTCGGGATCCAGCGGGCAGCCCAGTATCACCGCATATCCGGCCGGTAGCACCGGCGACGCGGCTCCGAGCCTGATAATCACCGGCTCCAGTACGGGACTATCGGGTAATGAGTGGGGAATCGCGGTGGATGGCGGCGGCGATATATTCGTGCCGTCTGAAGGTCCGCAGGGCAATACTCCGGGCATCCTGATGTTTGCCGCGGGCGATACCGGCAACGTCGCGCCGGTCGCCACGATCTCGGGCGGCAGCACCGCGCTCAGCCCATTGGGGCTGGCGCTCGATGCGCAAGGGAATATCTTCGCGAGCAACAGGGGATTGTCCGGCGCCGTCGGAAGCGTCACCGTTTACCCACCCGGGAGCCGCGGCGACGTTTCGCCGTTGGCGGCCATCTCAGGCAGCAACACGCAACTTAGCAGCTCTCCGTACGCACTATTTGTTTCCAGGGGAGGCACGCCCGTCGTGGCGACCCCGGCTCCGACCCCGACCGCTACCGGCACGTCCACTTCAAGCGCCACCCCGACCTCAACCTCCAGCGCAACGCCAACCGCGACCGGCACCGTAACGGCGACCGCAACTCAAACCCCGACTGCCACCGCGACTGCGACGATCACGCCAACCGCCACGCCGACCTCAACCGCCGCGCCGACCTCATCGCCAACTCCCTTGCCGGCGGAGCTCAAGGCCTCGGCGCGCGCAATTAACTTCGGCACGGTCAAGCTCGGCTCCGCGAGCAAGCCCAAAAATCTCGCGCTGATCGATTCGAGGAACAAGAAACAAGATGTTCCGATCGTGATCAGCTCGATCCAGACCAGCACGCGCGAGTTCTCCGCCGCGCAAAACTGCCTGGGCCAGCTTGCCGCGGGCGGCAAGTGCGACGTCGCGATCACCTTTACCCCGGCCGGCGCGGGCCTTCGCGTCGCGAATCTTGTCATCGCGAGCAACGCGAATGATCCGTCGCTGGTGGTCACGCTCCGAGGCGGCGGCAAAGCCAAAAAGGTCAAAAAGACCCCCACGCCAACTCCGACCAGTACCGCGACTGCGACGCCCACCTCGACTGCGACCGCGACCGCGACTCCGACGGCGACCTCGTCCGGAACGCCAACCTCGACTGCGACGCGCACCGCGACGCCGACCGCATCCGCGTCACGCACTGCGACTCCGACGCGCACGGCAACGGGCACGCCTACCGCGGCCCCAACGACGACCGGCACGCCAACCGCCACCGTCACTCGGACTCCGACGCCCACCGCGACGCCCACCGCGACG
>Ga0307373_10000274_pt1 | contig 97043 bp, 90 predicted proteins | sample OX2MG_FD_202534 | JGI IMG/M metagenome (GOLD analysis project Ga0307373, IMG submission 202534) | Soil microbial communities from Risofladan, Vaasa, Finland - OX-2 | ecosystem: Environmental > Terrestrial > Soil > Coastal area > Acid sulfate soil | place: Finland: Risofladan, Vaasa | collected...
CGGGGGCGGGGGCAGGACGGCTGCTGATCAGGCGCGGCGCCGGCTTGGAAGGGGCGGAGGAAACGGTGCGCGCGGTGGCTTTGCGGGCGGCCGGGGCCGGGGCCGGGGTCGGGGACGGGGCGACCTCTTCGGGCTGTACCTGGCGACGAAGGCCCTCGGCATCGGCCTTGCGCCGAACGCGGTCGGCCTGGGCATCCTCAATGGAGGACGAGTGGCTCTTGACCCCAATTCCAAGGGAAAGGGCTAGCTCCAGCCCCTCCTTGTTACTGAGGCCGAGCTCTTTGGCCAGCTCATAGACGCGGATCTTCTTCGGCAAGTGGTTCTCTTCGTCCTTCGTTACGTAGGGGGCCCAGCTCCCTATCCTCGCACATCAGATGCTGGCTGCTCCCCCACCTCGTAGAGGTGCCGGCGCAGGCGTTCGGTGGCCGTGACGTCCACTCGCACGGCCAGAGCCCGATCGAAGGCGTGCCGGCGAGCTGCCTCGTCCGTGCAGGCCAGCGATCCACGGCACAGCCAGGCACCCCGGCCCGGGCCGTGACGGTCCACCGAAAGCTCCCCGTCGGGGAGCAGCACCACGCGGACAAGTTCGTCGGCGGGCAGGGCCCTACGGCAGCCGACGCAGGTCCGTGTCGGCGTTATGCCTCGGCCTCTGCGTCGGGGGTGTCCTCGGCCTGGTGGGTCCACTCCTCGGCCGACATGGCCTCGCCCCCCTCGGCCGGCTTCCACACCATTTCGCCCTTCTCGTCCTCGACCCACTCGCCTTCGGCCCACTCCTGGTCCGCGTAGCCGGCTTCCTCCTCGGCCAATTGCGTCTCGCTCTTGATGTCGATGCGCCATCCGGTCAGCCGGGCGGCCAGGCGGGCGTTCTGACCCTCCTTGCCGATGGCCAGGGAAAGCTGGAAGTCACTCACCACGACGGTGGCCGTGCCGGTTTCCTCATCTAGGCGCACCTCGCGCACGCGGGCCGGTGCCAGGGCATTCTGGATCAGCTCGACCGGGTCGTCGGAGAATGGCACCACGTCGACCCGTTCACCGCGCAGCTCGTTGGTGACCATGCGCACCCGCGATCCACGTGCGCCCACACAGGCACCCACCGGGTCCACGTTGGGGTCGTTCGACCAGACGGCGATCTTCGTGCGGTGCCCCGGCTCGCGAGCGGCCGCCTTGATCTCGACCACCCCGGAGGAGATTTCGGGCACCTCGAGCTCGAAGAGCCGCTTGATCAGGCCCGGATGGGTACGGCTGACCACGATCTGGGGGCCCTTGGTGGTCTTGCGCACCTCGACGATGTACGCCTTGAGGCGGGTACCGTGCTCGTAGCGCTCGTAAGAGACCTGCTCGGCCTGGGGCAGCAGTGCCTCGACCTTGCCCAAGTCCAAAAGGGTGTATCGGTTGTCGGTCTGCTGCACGATCCCGGTGACGATGTCGCCCTCGCGCCCGGCGTACTCCTCGTACTTCATGTCCCGCTCGACCTCACGGATCCGCTGCAGGATCACCTGCTTGGCTGTCTGGGCGGCAATGCGACCGAAATCGTCCGGGGTGTCGTCCCACTCGCGGATGACCTCACCGTCTTCGTCCAATTCCTGACCGTAGACCCGGATCTCACCCGAGTCCGGGTCGATGGTCACCACTGCCTCCTCGGCCGCGTCAGGGCGGCGCTTGTAGGCGGCCACCAGGGCGTTGGCCAAGGCGTCGAGCAGGGTTTCGACGGCGATCCCTTTGTCACGGGCGATCTGTCCCAATGCGTCCAGGAACTCGAAATTGGTCTTGCTCATGACCGCTTCAACCTCTCACTTTTTTGGGTTGGGGGCCCCATTGGAAGACGGTGCGCGCCCGTTCGACCTCGTCGTACGCGATGCGCACACTGCCGTCGGGCAGGTCGTCCCCCACGAGGGTGCAGCCGGTCTCGTCGACGTCGGCGAGTGTCCCGGTCAGGCGGCGCACGTCAGCCGTGCCCGCGTGAATACGGACAGTGACGCACTCGCCCAGCGCTCGGGCGAAATGGGCCGGCGTCCGCAATCGGCGTTCCAGCCCGGGACTCGAGACCGAAAGCGTGTAGCGCCCCGGCATGGGATCGATCTCGTCGAGGGCGTCCGAAACGGCCCGGGTGGCTTGACCGAGCTCGTCCAGGGTCACCCCACCCTCACGATCGACGAAGACCGTCACCTCGGAACCATGCAGCTCCACGTCAATAAGGTCGAGCCCGCAGGACAGAAGGAGGGGCGACAAGGCGCCTTCGAGGTCAGTGGTGCTCCTGGCCATCTCCGTCACCTCCTCAATCGACCGATATCACCCCCGGAAAGCGAAAGCGTGGGCCGCAGCCCACGCTTCAACGAGGTACTGATTCTAAAACTGGACAGCGCCGGGGATTATAGCAATTGTGCGGAGATCTCCGTCGCCAGGAGGGCGGCCGCTTCGGCCAGGGGCAACTCCCGATCGGATCCCTCGGCGCGTTGGCGTACCTCGGCCACGCCCCGCGCGACACCCTTGCCCCCCACGAGCACCCGATAGGGGAACCCCAGCAGGTCGGCATCGGCGAACTTCACCCCGGGCGACACGTCGCGGTCGTCATAGAGCACCTCCACCCCGAGGGTGGACAGGGCGGCATAGAGCGCCTCGGTGGCCTCGGCCACGGCAGGGCTCCGTCCGGCCCCCAGGGCGACCAGATGGACGGCGTACGGCGACACCGCCAGGGGCCAGAGCAGTCCGGCCTCGTCGTGATGCTCCTCCGCCACAATGGCCAGCAGGCGCGACATCCCCATGCCATAGCAACCCATCCACATCGGGACCTCCGTGCCCTCCTCGTTGAGGAAGGTCCCCCCGGTCATCACCGATGAGTACTTGAGGCCGAGTTGGAACGTGTGGGCCGCCTCGACCGAGCGCACGAGCGAAAGGGTGCCGTCGCAGGAGGGGCACCGGTCCCCCTCCCCGGCCCCGACGAACGACCCCCACTCGTCCACCGTGAAGTCACGCTCGAGCCAGACACCGCTCACATGGGCGTCGACCCGGTTGGAGCCGGTGACCCAGGGACCGGGCCGCCCCCCGACGCTGACATCGGCCACCACGCGTACGCCGGTGCCCCGCCGGCCCATGGGCCCGATGTAGCCACGTATCAGTTCCGGGTGCGCCGCGAAGTCCGCCTCCTCAAAGAGCCTCCACCCGTGGGGCAGGCGTGCTTCACGGTCGCCCGGCACCAGAATGATGGTGGGTGTTGCGTCAGCGTCGAGGACCGCCACGCACTTGAGGAAGTCAGCCGCTTCGAACGACTCACCCTCTTCGGCCAAGAAGGCCACCACACCGGCGATGCCCGGGCAGCCTGGCGTCTCGTGGGCGACCGGTGATCCGGGCGGCGCCCCGGGAGCCGGTGTTCCGGCGTCGGGCGGGCGGGTCTCGGCGGCTTCCACGTTCGCGGCGTAGTCACAGGTCGAGCAGCGGACGAAGTGGTCCTCGCCCACGACCGAGGGGACCATGAATTCGTGGTTGACATCGCCGCCGATGGCGCCGGACTGCGCCACCACGGGGACGACCTCCAGCGACAGGCGGCCGAAGATACGCAGGTAGGCCGCCACCGCCGCCTGGTAGCTGGCGGACATTGCCGGCTTGTCGGCATCGAAGGAATAGGCGTCGCACATCACGAGCTCCCGGGTGCGCAGGAGACCGTAGCGGGGTCGGGCTTCGTCGCGGAACTTGGTCTGCACCTGGTACACCGTCAGGGGGAGCTGGCGATAGGATTCGATTTCGGCACCAACCGTGTGGGTGCACACCTCCTCGTGCGTAGGGCCGAGGACGAACCGGCCGCCACGCGCCTGGAGGGTCATGGCCGGAAGGGCATCCTGGCCGAAGAAGGCGGAGCGCCCGCTTTCCTCCCACAACTCGTACGGGCTGAGGGCCGGCATGAGCATCTCCTGCATCCCCACCCCGTCCAACTCCTGCCGCACAATCGACTCGATCTTGTGCAAGGCGCGCCAACCCAGCGGGAGGAACGTGTAGACGCCCGAAACGAGTCGGCGCACGTAGCCGCCCCTGACCAAGAGTGCGTGGCCCTCCACGTCGGCGTCGGCGGGCGCGTCACGCAGTGTGCGGAGCAACAACTTCGACATGCGCATGGGTGCGCAGGCTAGTTGTCGTGGTGGCGACGGATGAGCTCGATCTTCTCCGATGTGTGGTTGGGGTCGGTCCCGCCGGACTCAAGCAAGGCGCGCCGATCGGCCTCGGCCTCGGCCTCCGCGCCGGCGTCGGCCGCCGCCAGGCGCGCCTCGATCCCCTCACTCACCAACCGCTCAGCCTCTTCCACCAGGGCCTGCACCATCCCCTCCTCGGGGACGACGCGGACGATCTTGCCGCGGATGAAGAGGTGGCCCTTCTTCTTCCCCGCGGCAATGCCGATGTCGGCCTCCCGGGCCTCCCCGGGTCCGTTGACCACGCAGCCCATGACCGCCACCTGAATGGGCAGGTTCAAGCGCTCCAGCGCCTCCTGGGCCTCCTTGGCCACCGCGATCACGTCCACCTGGGCCCGCCCGCACGAGGGGCAGGCGATGAGGTCCAGCCCCTTGCGCTCACGCAGGCCCAGGGACTCCAGCAGCTGGCGGCCGGCCCTGGCCTCCTCGACCGGGTCCGCGGTCAGCGAATAGCGGATGGTGTCGCCGATCCCCTCGGCCAGCAGGGTGGCAATGCCGGCCGTCCCCTTCACCAGACCGCCGGGTGGCGGCCCGGCTTCGGTGACCCCCAGGTGCAACGGGTGGTCGAAGGTCTCCGAGGCCAGACGGTAGGAGGCGATCATGAGGGCCACCGAAGAGGCCTTGACCGAGATCTTGACGTCGGTGAAGTCAACCTCCTCGAAGTAGTGCAGCTCGTTGCGGGCCGACTCCACCAGTGCCTCAGGGGTGGCGCCCCCGTATTTGGCGTAGAGATCCGGATGCAGCGAACCGGCATTGACGCCGATGCGGATGGGCACGCCCCGGTCACGGGCCTCGGCGGCCACCTGCTTGATTTCGGCCTCCTTGCGCAAGTTGCCCGGGTTGAGGCGCAATCCCTGGACGCCGGCCTCCAACGCGGCCAGGGCCATCTCGTGGTGGAAATGGATGTCGGCCACGATCGGCACCGGAGAACGAGGCACGATCTGGGCCAACCCGACTGCGGCGGCCTCATCGTTGCAGGTGCAGCGCACGATGTCCGCACCGGCCCCGGCCAGGGCATAAATCTGGGCCAGCGTGCCGTCGACGTCGCCCGTCTTGGTGGTGGTCATCGACTGGACCGTGACGGGGGCGTTGTCCCCGATGGGCACGGCCCCCACCATGATGCGCCGGGTCGGCTTGCGCTCGGTGATGAGCATCAGGGCTGGAACGGGTTGTTGATCGGGTGCGTGAGGTCGAGGAAGACCCCGGAGAGCACGAACGTGGCCAGAAAGGCGAGGAACACGAAGACCACAGGGTAGAGCTTGGTGATGTCGGCCCGGTAGTACGCCTGGCCCTTCTTCGTCCTGATCCACTCATAGACGGCCACGGCGACGTGCCCACCGTCGAGCGGCAGCATCGGGAGCATGTTGATCAGTCCGAAGACGATGTTGAGGGAGATGAGCAGGAGCAGGAGATCCTCAAGGCCACCCTGCTGGGCCTGGACCCCCAGGCTGGCGATCCCCACCAGTGAGACCGGGCGCGGAGCCGATCCGGGATGGTCGGCTGCCGCCTTGGCGGCCTTGGCGTTGGTCACCTGATGCAGCACAGAGGTCAGCCCGCTCGGCGAGAATATCTGGGCCACCCCTGTCATCTCTTCGTTGGTGACCTGCCCGATGGTGGTGAACGCGTACCCGAGCCCGTGCAGCGGGCTCGGCGAATCTGTGGCCGGTTGTATCTCCACGCCGAGGTACCCTCGATTCTTGAGGGTCTGGCCGTTCACCTTGATCCCGCGCCCATTGGCCGGCGTCACGGAGATCTGGCGCAAATGGCCATTTCGGACAATCCCGACGGTGACCGCCTTGCCGGTCGAACGTCCGATGATGCTGGCCATGGAGCCTGCGCCGTCGAGCGCCTTGCCATTGACCGAGACGATCGTGTCGCCAGCCTGTAACCCCGCCCGAGCAGCGGGTGTCTGCGCCACGCCCGCCCACTTCTCCATTGCGGTGACCGTGACATTGCCGGAGGGCACCCCGAACGCGAAGACGACGATGATCGCCAGGACGAGGGCGATGAGGAAGTGCATGGCCGAGCCCGCCGAGGCAACGATGATGCGTTTCCAGAACGGTTGCTGGCGGTAGGTGCGGGCCTCATCCTCGGCCGCCACCTCCTCCAGCACGGTGAATCCGGTGATGCGGACATACCCACCAGCTGGGATGGCCTTGACCCCGTACTCGGTCTCACCCCGGCGCACCGACCACAGCCGGGGGCCGAAACCGACGAAGTACTCGGTGACCTTCATGGAGGCCCACTTGGCGGTGGCGAAGTGGCCCAGCTCATGCAGCATCACGATCACGACCAGGATGACGATGAAGAGGAGCAGGTCGCTGAGTCCGGCCGCCAGGAAGGCGGCGGTGATGGCAGCAAGGCCGAGCACAAGGCGGACCACCCGGCCGGCATTGCCGGAATGCTCGGGGCCGGCGGCACTCAGGGAATCTGCCTCCGGAGGTGTCGCCGCGCCTGGATCCTTCGCGATCAGCGTCATGCTGATGGCAACGCTACCGCCCGCTCCCCGATCAGGTGCGGCGGGCCACAACGTCCCACGCCAGCGCACGCGCCTCGCGATCAGCCTCTAGGACGCCCTCAAGCTGGTCGACCGGCTCGTCGCGCCAACCGTTGAGGGTTTCGGCCACCACGTCGGCGATGCCGGCCCATCCGAGGGCACCGGCCAGGAACGCCTCCACCGCCACCTCGTTGGCGGCGCTGAGCCAGGCGGGCGCCGAACCCCCGCTCCGCCCGGCCCCGTAGGCCAGATCGATGCAGCGGAAGACCGCCCGGTCGGGTGGCTCGAAGGTGAGCGTGGTCGGCTGCGACCAGTCGAGGGCGCCGAAGGGGACCGAGGAGCGGACCGGCCAGCCGAGGGCGTAACCGATGGGGAGCCGCATGTCCGGCTCGGACAGTTGGGCCAGTGTGGAGCCGTCGCGCAACTCGACCATGGAGTGGACCACCGACTGGGGATGCACCACGATGTCGATGCGGTCGTAGGCGATCCCGAACAGCTCGTGGGCCTCAATGACCTCCAGCCCCTTGTTCATGAGCGTGGACGAGTCGATGGTGATCTTGGGGCCCATCGTCCACGTCGGGTGGTCCAGCGCGTCGTCGACGGTGACCGTGGCGAGCCTCTCGGCCGACCAGCCCCGGAACGGGCCGCCCGAGGCGGTGAGGAGGAGGCGGGCCACCGAGGCGGGTCCGTCGACGGCAGCCAGGCACTGGTGGACCGCACCGTGCTCGGAGTCGACCGGGACGATCTCCGCCCCCGGGGTCCGGCGCGCCTTCTGCACCACGGGCGCCCCGGCGATGAGGGACTCCTTGTTGGCCAGGGCCAGCCGCCGGCCCGACTCCAGAGTGGCCATGGTGACCGGCAGTCCGGCGAAACCGACCACCGCATTGAGCACCACGTCCGACACGGAAGCGGCAGCCACCAGGCCCTCCGGGCCCACCATGACCTCCGTCCCCGCCGGGACCCCGTCGCGCACGACGCCGTAGAGCGATTCGTCACCGATGACCACCAGTGCGGGCCGGAACTCCGCCGCCTGGGCCAGGAGCAACTCGGCAGACCGCTGCGCCGCCAGCGCAACGAGGGTGAGTCGTTCCGGGTCGCTGCGCAGGACATCGAGCGCCTGGGTGCCGATGGAGCCCGTGCATCCCAGCACGCTGACCGAACGCATCAGGTCACCCGAGGTGGAGCGCCTTGACCACGAAATACGTGGCTGGAAGAACGAAGAGGAGGCCGTCGACCCGGTCGAGGATCCCACCGTGGCCCGGGAGGAGCCGACCCATGTCCTTGAGGCCGAGGTGGCGCTTCATCATCGACTGGCTCAAGTCGCCCAGCGGCGCCACCACGGCCACGACGACCCCGTAGATCAGGGCTTTGGAGACCGTCCAGGGGTGGATGAAGTGCACCACGACCACCGCCACCAGGATTGCGGCCAGGGCTCCGCCGACGAAGCCTTCCCACGTCTTGTTGGGACTGATCGACGGGGCCAGCGGGTGCTTGCCCATGGCCGATCCCACGAGGAGAGCGGCCACGTCGTAGGCCACCGTCGTGATCACCGCCGCCAACATGAAGGCCACGCCGTGGCGGAACGGGAACAGGGTCGGGTTGAGAAGGAGCGCGGAGAAGGAGCCGAACCCACCCACCCAGGCGAAGACGAACACGGTCGAGACCAGTCCGGCCACCGGTTCGGCATCGGGCTCGACCCGCAGCAGGAACCAGAGGAAGGTGCCGGCCACGAGCAGGACCACCACCAGCGGGAGAGCAACCACGCCCTTGTTGTAGGTCTCGATCATCAGTGACAGGACGGCCACCAGTCCGAGGAGGGTGGCCGGGTGGTACTGGGCGCGCCGGAAGGCGGCGTAGGCCTCGGCCGTGGCCAGGAGCACCACAATGGTCACGATCACCATGGACGGCACCGGCCCGGCAGCGAAGCAGGCCAGTGCGGCGACGCCCAGCAAGAGGCCCGACCCGACGGCCAGCCGCATGTTGCGCCCACCGGTGCCCGCGGTGCCCGCGTTGGCGGTGCGGCTGCCCATGCCGCCGGATCTGGAGGTTCGGGGTGATCGGGCGGCCCGCGGCGGTGGGGGCCCGGGGGGCGTCAGTCGGGAGGCGGCGACGGTCGGGGCGGCCGACGGGAGGAACTCCTCCCCGGGAACCTCGGGCCCGGGCGCGGGCTCGGGCGCGGGCGGCCGCTCCGGCTCAATGATCAGCGTCTCGTCATTGCCCAGCAACTCGTCGGCTTCGAAGTGCCAGGGCTGGCGCTCCATGTCGACCTCTTCGTTGTTGTCGTTGATCAGCGCACCCACCGCGGGGAGGTCGTCGGAGAGCATCGACGGCTCGAACATCTCCTCCTGGGCCTCCCAGTCGTTCTCCTCCTCCCGCCACGTGGGCGGGGCCATGAGGGGCTCCTCCCCGGTGGTGCGATCGAGGACGGAGGGGACCTGTCCCGTCGGCGCGTCGTTCCAGTGGGGCAGATCAGGGTGCTGCTCGACCACCGGTCCGGTGACCTCGCGCACACTGTCGCCCGCCGGCTCGGCACCGATGATGCGCACCCTTCCGGACCGGTACGTCGGCGGATCCTCTTGGGTCCCTTCCACGCCCTCTCCTTCGGCTCTGTCGTCATCGGTGAAGTCAGTCATGGTGTCGTCGATCCTCAGACCTGAAGGAGCTCGCGCTCCTTTTGCGCCAGCATCTGATCGATGGCCGCCACCTGATCGTGGGTTACCTTCTCCAGCTCCTTCTCCACACGCTCCAGCTCGTCGGTGGAGAGCGAGCCGTCCTTCTGCAGGGACTCCAGCTCGTGGCGGCCGGCCCGGCGCAGGTTACGCACTGCCACCTTGCCCTCTTCGGCCTTGTGGCGCACCACCTTGACCAGCTCCTTGCGTCGCTCCTCGGTCAGTGGTGGGAAAGCCAGGCGGATCACATTGCCGTCGTTGGTCGGATTGATCCCCAGGTCCGATCCGATGATGGCCTTCTCAATGGCGCCGAGCGATCCCTTGTCATAGGGCGTGATCACCAGCAGCATGGCGTCGGGCACGCTGAATCCGGCCAGCTGGCGAAGGGCGGTCGGGGTCCCGTAGTAGTCCACGGTGAGTGGCTCGAGCAGGGCCGAGGAGGCACGCCCGGTGCGCACATTGCTCATTTCGGCTCGCACATGGTCAATGGCCTTGGCCATCTTCTCCCGGGTGTCCTCCTTCACCAGGCCGGCCAGGTCGTCGTCCACTAGCGGACCAGCGTACCGATCTGCTCGCCGCTGAGCGCACGAGGGATGTTCCCGGGGATCATCAGGTTGAAGACCCTGATGGGAAGTTGATTGTCCTTGCAGAAGGTGATGGCGGTCAGGTCCATGACCCGCAGGTCCCGGTTGATGACCTCCATGAAGGAGATCTCGTCGTAGCGGGTGGCCGTGGGGTCCAACTTGGGATCGGCCGTGTAGACCCCGTCCACCCCCGAATGGGTCCCCTTGCACAGCAGCTCGGCGCCGATCTCCGCGGCCCGGAGCGCCGCCGGCGTGTCGGTGGTGAAGAACGGGTTACCCATGCCGGCGGCGAAGATCACGATGCGGCCCTTCTCGAGGTGCCGGATGGCCCGGCGCCGGATGTAGGGCTCGGCCACCTCGGCCATGGAGAGCGCGCTGAGCACCCGAGTGGGCTGGTTCTGCTGCTCGAGCGCGTCCTGCAGCGCCAGCGCGTTGATGACCGTACCCAGCATCCCCATGGTGTCCGAGGTGGCGCGGTCCATCCCTCCGCTCTCCCCCGTGGTGCCCCGCCAGATGTTGCCGCCGCCCACGACGACGGCCAATTCGAGCACGCCTCCGTCCATCGCCCGTGCCATCTCCTTGGCCATGCGCTCGACAGTGGCGGCATCGATGGTCTCGTCCGAGGCGGCGGAGGCAAGTGCCTCCCCCGACATCTTGAGGACTATCCGGCGAGGTTGTCCCACGGGCAGAGCGCCTCAGGCGCCGATGACGACCTGCGCGAAGGTCACGATCCGCGCCGACCCGAGCATGCCGGCAATCGTCTGCTTCTCGTCCTTCACGTAGGACTGGTCCATCAGGACACGTTCTTTGAACCATCCGTTCATGCGGCCGTCGACGATCTTCTCCATGGCCGCTTCGGGCTTGCCTTCGTTGCGGCTGATCTCCGCCACGGTGGCCCGCTCGGCGGCGATGTCGGCCTCAGGCACGTCATCCCGGCTGAGGTACGACGGCTTGGTGAAGGCGATGTGGACGGCCACGTTGTGCGCCAGCTCCTCGGAGCCGCCCTCTATCACCACGGCCACGGCATTGACGCCCCTCCCGGCCTGCTGGTGCAGATAGGTGTCGACGACCTGCCCAGGCTCGGCCACCAGGCGCTGCACCCGCCCGATGGAGATGTTCTCCTTCAGCGTCGTGCGCAACCGGTCGATCTCGTGGCTCAATTCGGCGGCCGCGTCCTCTCCCTTGGCGGCCACCAGCGAGGCCAGCTCGTCGGTCAGGGCCACGAAGTCGTCCGACTTGGCCACGAAGTCGGTCTCGCACCGCAGCTCGACCACCGCGGCGGCGTCACCGCTGCGCAGGGCCGTGACCGCACCCTGGGTGGCTTGGCGGTCTTCCCGTTTGGCCGCGCCGGCCATTCCGTGGATCCTCAGGTACTGCGCAGCAGCCTCGGGGTCGCCGGCACTCTCCTCGAGCGCCTTCTTGGCATCGAGCATGCCGGCGCCGGTGGCCTGCCGCAGAGCCTGCACATCCTTGGCGGTGAAGCCGGCCACGCTCAAGCCACCTCGGCGGGCTGCGGCGCCGGCAACCGGCGAGCCCGCGGCGAGGGACCGGTGGGGGCTTCGCCGGGCTCTGCCGGAGGAGCGTTCTGGCGCCGGTGCTCGGCGATGAAGCGGCCTTCGGTGACGGCATCGGCCAGCACGCGGCACATCAGGGAGCCTGAGCGGATGGCGTCGTCGTTGCCGGGGATGACGTAGTCGATGACGTCCGGGTCGCAATTCGTGTCGACCACCGCGACCACCGGGAGCCCCAGTTTGCGGGCCTCGGTCACCGCTATGTGCTCCTTCTTGGTGTCGATGACGAAGATGGCATTGGGCAACCGGTCCAGGTCGGCGATGCCGCCCAGGTTCCGACTCAGCTTCTCCAGCTCGCGGGTGTGCGAGAGCGCCTCGCGCTTGGGCATGCCCTCGAAATCGCCGGCCGCCTGCATGGTGCGCAGTTCCTGCATCCGCTTGACCCGCCCCGAGACGGTGGAGAAGTTGGTCAGCATGCCGCCCAGCCAGCGCTGGTTGACGAAGGGCATACCGCACGCCTCGGCGTACTCCGCCACCGGGCCCTGGGTCTGCTTCTTGGTCCCGACGAAGAGGATCGTCCCCCCGCCGGCCACCAGGTCGCGGACGTATGAATAGGCCGACTCGACCCCGGACAGGGTCTTGCGGAGGTCGATGAGATAGATCCCGTTGCGCTCACCGAGAATGAAGCGCTTCATCTTCGGGTTCCACCGGCGCGTCTGGTGGCCGAAGTGCACCCCGGCTTCCAGAAGCTGTCGCATGGAAACGACGGCCATAGAGATACTCCTCCAGTCGGTTGCTCCCCTGGCGCAGCGCCGTTCAGGGAACGGCGACCGTGGATAGCGCACAGGTGCGTGTTGGTCGGTACTGCCACCCACCGCTCAGTGGGCCGGGCCATGATAGCCGGTCAGGCTCTCGGGTGGGTCCCCTCGTACACCGAGCGCAGGCGCTCCTTGCTCACGTGCGTGTAGATCTGCGTGGTGGCCAGGCTGGAGTGGCCCAGCAGCTCCTGGACCACCCGCAGGTCGGCCCCGCCGTCCAGGAGGTGGGTGGCGAAGGTGTGCCGCAGGGCGTGAGGGTGCGTGGGCGAGGCGGCGCGCCGGTCCAGGATGCGGCGGACATCGCGTGGCCCGAGCCGGCCACCCCGCCGGTTCACGAACACCGCGTCGGGGGGACCGGACATCTGCTCCCGGCCGACGTTGACCCAGGCTTCCAGCGCCGCGGCCGCCGTGTCGTGTATCGGTAGGCGCCGCTGGCGGCCCCCCTTGCCCAGCACCGTCACGGTCCGCCCCCGCAGGTCGACCCCGTCGCGGTCCAACCCGCACAGCTCCGACACCCGGAGCCCCGCGGCATAGAGGAGCTCGAGCACCGCCAGATCGCGCTGGTCGACCGGGGAATCGACCACCATGTCGAGGAGCGAGCCCACCTCCCCGCCCGAAAGCACCCGGGGCAGCCGCCCACCCCCCGAGGGGGCCCGGAGCGACCGGGCCGGATCGGAGCCGAGGCGACCCTGCCGGTGCAGCCAGGCGAAGTAGCAGCGCAGCGCCGCCGCCCGGCGGGCGATGGTGGCCCGGGCCAGCCGCCGCGTGCCGAGGGAGGCCAGGTACCGCCGCAGGTGCATCCGGTCGACCCCGGCCGGATCGGTGGCACCGCTGCGGGCCACCCACTCGGCAAAGGCGCCGACGTCGCTCAAGTAGGCGGTGCGGGTGGCCTCCGACCTGCCGCCGAGCCACGCTTCGAAGCCCGGGAGATCCCAGTCGGGCGGCATACTTTCCACAGTACTGCGCCCCTGTGGGCGACCAGGGGCACTATCGTCCCTCCTGCACCAACGGGGGACGTCTGGGAGTTGGAAAGGGGAGGCCCACATGGGCTCGACATTTGACCGGCGGACGTTGCTGGCGGGCGGGGCGGTGGCAGCGGCCGGCTTCGCCGGAGCGTCGGCGCTGGACTGGGGCAGCTTCGCCGGTGCGGCGGCGAGCGGATCGGGCCGCAACGGCATCTCCAAGGCGAAGCCCAAGCGGGGTGGCCACCTCATCATGGGTGTGGACGCCGAGGAGGTGGGCTTCGACCCCACCCAGGGCCACTTCGACGAGGTCGGCGTCATGTACGCCCGCACCGTCTTCGACCCCCTGACCATCGTCACCGCCAACGGGGGGTGGGCGCCCTACCTGGCCCAATCGGTGACCCCCAACGCCAATCTCACTTCCTGGACGATCACCCTGCGGCCCAACGTCCTCTTCCACGACGGGACGCCCTGCAACGGAGCCGCTCTGCTCACCAACATGCAGGCGCAGGCCAAGTCCCTGCTGGTCGGCATCGTGCTGACGCCGATCCTGGTTTCCATGTCCCAGACCGGACCGCTGGCCGTCACCCTCAATTTCAAGACGCCCTGGGCGCCCTTCCCCTACTGGCTGGCCGGGAGCATCGGCGGGCAGATCGCCTACGTGGCGGCCCCGTCCATGCTGGCCAACAAGAACGGCACCTCTCACCCGGTGGGCACGGGACCATTCGTCTTCAGCGAATGGGTCCCCAACTCCCACTTCACCGCCACCGCCAATCCCCACTACTGGCGGCCGGGCCTCCCGTATCTCAATCAGATCACCTTCAAGCCCATCCCCGACGAGAATGCGCGGGCCGAGGCGCTCAAGACCAAGACGATCCATCTCATGCACACCGATACACCCCAGGTGTTCGCGCAGTTCAGGGGTGACCGATCTTTCTCCTACATCGACGACAGCAACCCGGTCGGCGAGCCGGACATGAGCTTCGTGATGTTGAACTGCCAGGCACCCCCATTCAACAACCCCGCGGTCAGGCGGGCTGCCGCCATGGCCATCGACCGCAAGCAGTACACCAAGGTGGTGGACATCAACCAGGAGAAGGTGGCCAACGGCCTCTTCGCCCCCGGCACGCCGAACTACTCGAACACCGCGTACCCCAAGTTCAACCAGGGTGCGGCCAAGCACCTGGTGGCGCAGGTGGCCAGGAGCACCGGTGCGCCGGTCGCCTTCACCCTGGGTGGCACCACCGGTCCGGGGTCCATCCGCCAGCAGGAATATCTGCAGCAGGCGTTCCAAGCCGTCGGCTTCAAGGTGACCAATCAGACCGTGCTGCAGAACGACATCATCAACACCGCCCTGGCCGGCAAGTACCAGGCTCTGGCCTGGCGCCAGTTCGTCAACGTCGACCCTGACCTCAACTACGTCTTCTGGAGCACGACGACCGTCAGCTCGGGCATTCCACTGAACTTCGCCCGCAACAGCGACCCCAAAATTGAGGCCGCCCTGCAACTCGGACGTACCAGTACCAACCGGTCGGTACGCCGGAAGGCCTACCAGACGGTCAACCAGCGCATGGGCATCGACCTCCCCTACCTGTGGCTCGACCAGGGCGTGTGGTCATTCATCGGCCTGCCCAACGTGCAGAATTTCAACAATCCGACCACTCCCGGCGGCGGTGCAGCACTTGGGCAGATCGGCGGCTCAATCTGGCCGACCCAGATCTGGCTCAGTTGAGCTGACTCTGCGTGAGCGGGCGCATTCTGGTCGTCGAGGACGACGAACGGATCCGTTCGTCAATGCGGTTGGCACTCGAGGGAGAGGGGTACGAGGTCAAGGACGCCGCCAGCGGAGAGGAGGGGCTCAGTCTTTTCACCGAGGCCCCGACCGACGTCGCCCTGATCGACCTCATGCTCCCGGGCATGGACGGCTTCGAGTGCTGCCGTGCGCTGCGGCGCCAGAGCGCAGTCCCCATCATCATCGTCACGGCTCGGGCCGACACCCACGATGTGGTGGCCGGTCTCGAAGCCGGCGCGGACGACTACGTGACCAAGCCGTTCGTGGCCAAGGAGCTGGCGGCCCGCATTCGTGCGCTCCTTCGACGGGCCCGACCTCCCGAGGAGGACCCCGGAGCGCTGGTCTTCGGTGACCTCCAGCTCCTGCCTGAGCAGGGCGTGTTGCGCCAGGTCGACGGCGACGAGGTGCATTGCACCCGCACCGAGTTCCGCCTCCTGTGCGAGCTGGCCGCCAGCCCCAACAAGGTTCTCAGCCGGGAACAGTTGCTGGACCGGGTCTGGGGCTACGACTACTTCGGCGATGGCCGACTGGTGGACGTCCACATACGGCGCCTGCGCACCAAGGTCGAGTCCGACCCGGCAGCGCCACGGCACATACTCACCGTGAGGGGCATGGGCTACAAGTTGGTGCCGTGAAGTGAAGCTGGGCATTGGAGCACGCATCACCGCCATCTTCGGGCTCGGGGCGCTGCTCCTCTCGATCTCCATGGGGGGCCTGTCGTACTTCACCACCCGCCACTTCCTGTTGGCCGAGCGCGAGTCCGCCGCCCTGCATCAGGCATTCGCCAACGCCACGCTGGTGCGAAGCGCACTCGCTTCGGGCACCACGGCCTATGCCGATCTCCTGGCCACCCTTGACGTCGGCTCCAACTCCCACTCCGTCCTCATCCACAAGTCCAAGGCATACGCATCCTCCCTTTCCCTCAATGCCTCTTCCATCCCCACCCGCTTGCGCGCCGAGGTTCTCGCCGGAACGGCTGCCACCCAGACCTACCGCACCGGTACCCAGAGCCAGCCACAGATCATTGTGGGGGTACCCATCCCCTCGGTACGAGCCTCCTACTTCGAGGTGTTCACCCTGTCCGACCTCGACCACACCCTGCGGGTGCTGGGCCTCACGCTTTTCGGCGCCGGGGTGCTCACCACGTTGCTCGGAACAGCCTTGGGTCGCATCGCCAGTGACCGCTCCTTGCGCCCGCTGGCCGGGGTGTCCCGGGCCGCGGTGGCCATCGCCGGGGGCCAACTCGACACGCGGCTCAATGCCGCTGACCCGGACCCCGACCTGGCGGGGCTCACCACCTCCTTCAACGCCATGGTCGACCAGCTGCAGGTCCGGATTGAGCGTGAGACCCGCTTCAATTCCGATGTCAGCCATGAGCTGCGCTCCCCCTTGACCACTCTGTCCGCCTCACTCGAGGTGCTGGAGGCGGAGTGGGACAACCTGTCGCCACGGGGCCGGCGAGCCCTGCAGCTGCTGGGCGATGATCTGCGGCGCTTTCAGAGAATGGTGGGTGACCTGCTCGAGATGTCCCGGGCCGACGCCGGCTCCATGGACGTGTTCCTTGAAGAGGTCAACGTCTCCGAGCTCGTCCAGCGGGCGGCCGAGGCCGGACTGCGCGTCCTCAAGCAGCAGGCTCCCGCCCCCGAGGTGCACATCGGGGGCGAGGTGCGCGCCCTTCACGTAGGAGTAGACAAGCGGCGCTTCGAACGTGTCATGGCCAATCTCATTGAGAACGCGACCGTCTATGGAGGCGGCGTCACCGCCATTTCGGTGCATGGCTCCTCCGGCGCTTCCGACACGCCATCCGAGGTCGAGATCGCCGTCGAGGATGCCGGACCCGGCATCGATCCCGTCGAGCGCTCGAAGGTGTTCGATCGCTTCTACCGGGGCTCGGCATCGGGCCGGCGGGGCACCGGCACCGGTACCGGGCTGGGACTGGCCCTGGTGGCCGAGCACATGCGCCTCATGGGCGGTCGAGCCTGGGTGGAGGCGTCCCCCTCCGGTGGGGCCCGCTTCGTGTTGTCGCTGCCCGTGCTGGCGAGCGTCGAGGATCCCGAAAGGTGATCCGCCGAACCGGCTTCCTCACCCGGGCCGTGGTGGTCCTTCTGCCCTTGGTGGCGACCGGGTGCGCCGTCCCCACCCAGCAGGGCCCGAGCGCCATCCCACGAAGCCACGTCCCCTTCGGCCTGTTGAATCCCCAATCGCCCGCCACCACCACCACGCAGCCAAACCTGTCCTCGCTCGTGCCGGTGAAGATCTTCCTCCTGTCCCCGAGCCAGAAGCTGCTGCCCGTCAATCGGGTGGTTCTTTCCCCGGCACCGTTGACGTCAGTGCTCAACTCGCTGCTGGCCGGTCCGACCAGCTCGGAATCGAGCAACGGGACCACCACGGCCATCCCCAACAACGTGACGGTGCACTCGGCCGTCACCCAGGGTGCCGTCGTCACGGTCAACTTCAACGCCGCCTTCGGGCAGATCACCGGTGCCTCGACCGAGCTCGCCGTGGCCCAGGTCGTGGCCACCATTGCGGCCCAGAACGGGCCGAACACCGGGGTCAGCTTCGAAATCGACGGGCAGCCGACGAACGTCCCTGTCGCCAGCGGCGCCCAGGTCCCGGGGCCGGTCTACGTCTTGCAGTTCGTGGTGACGCCGACCTAACCGGCGCTCTCGACGGCGCCTCTCCAGGGCACCCTCGGTGCACCGGACCACAGATGCTCAAGGTCGTAGTAGTCGCGGGTCTCCTGCAGGAAGACGTGGGCGATGAAGTCGCCGTAGTCCATGAGCACCCAGGTGGCGTCCTGGAGACCTTCGATGCGCACGGGCGCATGGCCGTGCGCCACCTTGACCCCAAGCTCAATCTCCTCGACCAGGGTCCGCACGTGGCGCGTGTTGGGCGCGCTGGTGATCACGAATGCATCAACCACCCCGAAGAGCTCGGTCATGGCCAGCACCACGGTGTCGTTCCCCAACTTGGCATCTGCCGACTCCGCCGCGGTCGCCGCGGCCGGCGGGATGTGGACGTGCACGTCCAACCCTGGGCTCAATGGAGCACGCCCAGGGTCAGTACCGTCAGGCCGAAGGCGCCACCGAGGATGGAGCAACCCAGCACCGTCCACCGGTCCCGGTCCCGGCGGGCCAACTTCTGCTGAAGCCGGCGCTCCACCCGCCGCTGGGTGCTGGTCGCAGGGGCCAGCAGAAGTACCTCAGGCAACTCGGTGACCCTGGCCGGCAATGCGCTCATCTGTCCACAGCGTACAGATTGCGCTGCCGAATGCAATGGACCACCCCTGCGGGGACCAGATGCCCGATCGGTCCACCGCGGACCAGCACCTGGCGCACCCCTGAGCTGGACACATCGACCTGGGGGCCCTCCACCCATTCCACCCGCCACCCTTCCGGCCCTGCCGGGTCCGGGCCCCCAACTCCGGGACGTGAAACCACGGCCAGGGTCACCAACCGCTTCAGATCCTGCGCCCTCTCCCACGACTCCAGCTCGGTCACCAGGTCGGCGCCCACGACGAGGAAGAGCTCGGGCCTTGCTCGACCCGACTTGCCGGCGCGCTCCGTGATCTCCTCGGCGGTCTCCACCGAGTAGCTCGGGCCACCCCGGTCGATCTCCATGCGGCAGGCCTCCGTTCCCGGAAGGACCTCAGCCAGGGCCCGGGTCAGGGCGAACCGGTCCTCGGCTGCCGTAATGCGGCGCGTGGGCGACTTCTGCCACGGGTCATTGGAGACCACCAGAAGGAGGCGATCGAGCGCCAACGCGCCCTGGACGGCGCGTGCTGCGGCGACATGACCGACATGGGGTGGGTCGAACGTCCCCCCGAGGATCCCGATCCGCTCGGCTGGTTCAGGTTCCGGCAAGTTCGGCTATCACCGGCCCCAGCGCTTCCATTTCCGCCTCGTGCACGACGATGTAGCTGAAACCCAACTCCTCGCGGCGCTTGCGGAGAGTCTCGACGATCTCTCCCACCGTCCCCACCAGCGCGATCGGCGCGGCCCGCAACTGGTCAGGGGTGAGGCCGAAGGCGGGGGCCATGCTCTCAATGAGCTCGGCTGCGTTGGGGACCACCTGCACCGCGGCCGTCCAGCACTGGAACTCAAGATCGCCTGCCCGGTCCCCGGCGGCGTCCCTGGCCCACCGCACCCGCTCCGTGTACTTCTCGACCACACTTTCGGCCGCCACTTCGGGTCCGACCACGCCGGCAGCCAGGCTCGGCACGATGCTCACGGTTTCGGCACATCGACCGGCCAGCGTCAGGATCCGCTTGCTCCCGCCACCGATCACCAACGGCGGTCCCCCGGGGGTCACCGGGATGGGTGTGCCGAGCGCCTCGGTCACCTGGTAGTACTCGCCGTTCAGCGTGGCCTTTCCGGTGGTCCACATGGCGCGCATGATTTCGATGCTCTCGGCCAACTTGGCGATACGGACGGACGGCGGCTCCATCGGGATACCCGACTGCGTGTAGTCGGTCGTCATCCAACCGGCTCCCATGCCGAGCTCGAAGCGGCCACCGGTGACCACGTCGAGTGTGGCGGCTTCCTTGGCCAGCACCACCGGATGGCGGAAGTCGTTGTCGAGGACCAAGGTGCCAACCCGGAGAGTGGTCGTCGCCTCGGCGGCCACTACCAAGGCGATCATGGGTGCCCACTGATCATCGAGGTGATCGGGAATGTAGAGCGTGGAGTAACCCAGATCCTCGATCTTCCGGGCCATTGCCCTCCATGCATCGGGGGATGCGGCAAGTGACAGTTGAACGGCAAATCGGAAAGGCGCCATGGGGGCCGATCCTACGGCGTTAACCTGTTGCGGTGACGAGCACTTCGTGGAGCGCCGCGTCATGGCGCCAGTTTCCCGCCGCTCAGCAGCCTCTGTGGCCCGACGCCGATGCCCTGAAGAAGGCGGAGGCCAGACTGGCCACCGTTCCCCCACTGGTATTCGCCGGTGAGGCCCGGCGCTTGACCTCACAGTTGGCCGACGTGGCAAACGGCCAGGCATTCCTCCTCCAAGCCGGGGACTGCGCGGAGTCCTTCGCCGACTTCACCGCTGACTCCATCCGCGACAAGCTCAAGATCATCCTGCAGATGGCGGTCGCTCTCACGTACGCGGCCGGGGTACCCGTCGTCAAGGTGGGTCGGATCGCCGGCCAGTTCGCCAAGCCCCGGTCGTCGGACACGGAGCGGATCGGCGAGGTCGAACTCGAATCGTTCCGCGGCCACATGGTCAACGATGAGGCGTTCGAACTCGAGGCGCGGCGCCCGGATCCCGAACGCATGGTGGCTGCCTACCAGCAGTCGGCTTCGACCCTCAACCTCTTGCGCGCCTTCACCAAGGGTGGGTTCGCGGACCTCTCGCAGGTCCATCTGTGGAATCAACAATTCGTGGCCTCCTCGACCGAAGGGCAGCGCTACGAACGGATCGCTTCGGAGATCGACCGAGCACTGCGCTTCATGGCTGCGTGCGGGATCGACCTCGGCGCCGAAGAGGGACTACGCCAGGTGGACTTCTGGACCAGCCATGAAGCACTGATCTTGCCCTACGAGGAGTGCCTCACCCGCAAGGACTCGTTGACCGGCGACTGGTATGACTGCTCGGCCCACATGGTGTGGATCGGCGACCGCACCCGCCAGCTGGACGGGGCACACGTCGAGTTCGTCTCCGGAGTGCATAACCCGGTCGGGTGCAAGGTGGGCCCGACCTGCACCCCGTCCGAGGTGGTCGCCCTTTGCGCGCGCCTCAATCCCGATCGGCTCCCTGGCCGCCTCAGCCTGATCACCAGGTTCGGAGCAGACCGGATCGACGAGCTCCTCCCCCCGGTCCTGCGCGCCGTCGAGGCGGAGGGCCATCCTGTCGTCTGGGCCTGTGACCCCATGCACGGCAACACGTTCACCAGCGACAGTGGCCGCAAGACACGACGCTTCGACGACATCCTGGCGGAGCTCCGTTCCTTCTTCAATGTGCACCGTGACGAGGGCACCTGGCCCGGAGGCGTGCACGTCGAGCTCACCGGTGACGATGTCACAGAGTGCCTCGGCGGCGCCGAGGAGATCTTCGAGGGCGACCTCGACGCCCGCTATACGACCGCGTGCGACCCCCGCCTCAACGCCCGACAGGCTTTGGACCTCGCATTCCGCGTGGCCGAATTCCTGCGCAGTTGAGACGCTTCGGCCTGCTTTTGGCCTCGCTCGTCGCGGCTGCGTCCTTCGCCATTCCCGGCACTCCCACCGGCGCGACGACCACGACGACCACGACGACGCCTCCGCCCCCACCCCCGGTCCCGGCCTACTGGCTCGTCGCCTCCGACGGCGGCATCTTCAGCTTCGGAGGCGCCCAGTATTACGGATCCACCGGCAACATCGTCCTCAACAAGCCGATCGTCGGCATCGCGGCCTCCCATGACGGCGCCGGGTATTGGATGGTCGCCTCCGACGGGGGCATATTCAGCTTCGGAGACGCCCAGTTCCAGGGTTCGACCGGCAACATCACCCTCATCAAGCCCGTCGTCGGCATGGCGGCCACCAATGATGGCGCCGGGTATTGGCTCGTCGCCTCCGACGGCGGCATCTTCAGCTTCGGAGACGCCCAGTTTCATGGTTCGACCGGCAACATCAAGTTGAACCAACCCATTGTCGGAATGGCCGCCACCCCTGACGGTGGCGGGTACTGGCTCGTCGCCTCCGACGGCGGCATCTTCAGCTTCGGCGACGCCCAGTTCTACGGCAGCACGGGCAATATCACTCTGAACAAGCCCATCATCGCCATGATCGCCGGGCCCGCATCAGCCCCGGGTTACTCCCTCATCGCCTCTGACGGCGGCATCTTCAGCTTCGGACAGACGCCTTTTTACGGTTCTCTGGGCGGGATCCCCCTCAAGAGACCGATCGCCGCCGCCGCAGCCACTCCGACCGGCAACGGGTACTGGTTCAGCGACACTGGCGGACTGATCTCCCCCTTTGGCAAAGCCAGCTACTACGGCTCCGCACCCTCCCCGCTCAACAAACCCATTGTGGGCATGGCCGACGCACCGGGCAACGGGGCGTTCGTGGGGGCGTCGTACCCGTCGGGTTCCTACGGTTTTGACATAAGCAACTACCAGTGCACGAGCTTCCCGACAGGGGATCATGCCATCAGCATCGTGCAGGTCGACGGGGGCGTGAACCCGAACGCGTCCCCTCCCGACTATCCCAACCAGTGCCTGACCAAGGAGGCAGCTTGGGCCGGCGGCGGGCTGAACCTCTACACGTTCTTGGGAAACTCAGTCTCGGGGTCCGGAGCACTGTGTACAAACACCACTGACTGTTATCAAGTGGGTTACGACGCCGGCATCAATGCGTTCAACGACGCCCAACCATCGATCGGCAACAGCGTCACAACCGTGGGGTGGTGGCTCGACGTGGAGGGGGCCGGCACGTACTGGACATCATCCACCGCCGACAACGCGGCAACCGTCATGGGGGCGATCGCAGCACTGCACAACACCGAGGGCATCGCCGACGTCGGCGTCTACGCCAGCCCGGACGTGTGGAACACGATCGTCGGGAATTACCAACCCGCCGTCCCGTACTGGATGGCCGATTGGCTCAGCCCACGAAGCGGTCCCGCTTCGTGCGCCGACGTGGCGAACCAGGAGTCGGCCCCGGGCCACATGCTCCCCACCGGTCCCGTCGAGATCGTCCAGTACGACAGTCAGCAGTACGACGAGGACTACGCCTGCTAGGAAACTGCTAGGGCCCGGCCCGCGCCGCCTTCCCCCGGATAGCGGCCAACCGGCGGGCCCGGGCGATGTAGCCGGCGCTCAGGGGCCGGGCCGGTGCGATCCACTCCCACCTCCCGGGTCCGCCCTTGAGCTTCCAGCCGCCGTGGGTCTTGAGGTCGTGGTGGGGCACGCAGAGCCGGGCCAGGTTGTCCAGCTCGGTCGGGCCGCCCAGGCGGTAGTCGACGTCGCAGTGGTCGGCCTGGAGCCCGACGACGGCACCGCAGCCGGGCACCACGCAGATCCGGTCCCGCACGACCAGGGCCGCCTGGACCCGCTGGGGGATGACCCTCGACGTCTTGGTCACGGTGCGGATGTCGACGCCGTCGCGCACCAGGATCTGCAGCGACCCCTCCCCCATCAGCTCGGTGGCCGCCTCCACCGAGACCGGGCCGATGCCGTCGATGGCGCACGTCTCGCCCCGGCGGGTCTCACCCCGGCGCAGTGACTCGGCGTCGACCACCAAGAGGGTGTGGGGCCGGGCCGTGCCCGCGCCGTTCCCGCCAAGGATCTCCAAGAAGGCGTCGAGCCGGTGGGCGCCCATCGACTCGGCCGACCCGGTGCGCCGGGCGTCCCGTTGCCGCCGGGCCGCCCGCCGCTCGATGCCCGGTACCACCTTTGCCCAGTCCAACTCGTCACAGAGGAACTCGCCGCGCACCCCGCCGCCGGGGTCCTGGTGCCAGCTCAGGTGGCGGAAGCGGTGCACCCGGGCCCGCCGGGCCCGCTCGTCCTCTTTGCTCCGGGCCGCGGCCCGCAGGCGGGCTGCCTCATCGGCCAGTTCGCGCAGGCTCGCCTCCCCGACCAAGGGCAGCAGGTGCTCGAGCGCACCGGGGGCGGCCGCCTCGGAGCCGGCCACACTGGCCAGCAACTCGAGCTGGGCCGGGGACACCCGGCCGCCCTGGAGCGCCTCCTTGATAGCCGGGGACCCCACCGCCGCGGTGGCCGCCTTCAGGCAACGGCGGGCCGCCGAGGGCGAGGTCCCGGTGAGCGACCCCAGCCAATCGGCCGCCGTGCCGTGCCCGTCCTTGGCGTAGGACCCCGCCGCCACCACCTTGGGAGCCAGGAGGGCCACCCCGGCCGCCCCTAGGCGCTCGACCTCGGCGAAGCACCCAGCCACCCGCCGGGCCTCGTCACCGTCCACCGTTTCGAACTCCGTCGACCCCAGCAGACGGCGCACGCCGGCGACGGCCGCCTCCAGCTCCTCTACGAACATGTGTTCGATCGTACGGAGAGGGTGTGACAACGCCCCTGGCCAGGAAAAAACCAGGGCCAAGTCCGGGGCCGGGGCCGGGGCCGGGGCCGGGGTCGGGTCCGGAGCCCCGCCCCTAGCTCGACGGCACCCCGCAGGAGTCGTTGAAGCGCAGCAGGATCCAGCGGTCCTCCGCCGGTACCCACTCCCACTCGGTGAGGGAGGCGTGCACAATGCGGACCCAGCCCCGGCGGTACACCACCGGATCGATGCCCAGGAAGGCGATCATCGACGCCTCAATGACCCCGGCGTGCACCGCCGCCACCACCGTCTCGCCGGGATGCCGCTGTGCCAGGCCCCGGATGGCGCCCGAGGCACGAGCCACGAAGGCGGTCCAGCTCTCCCCGCCGGGCGCGATGGGGATGTCCGCATCCTGATCCCAGTCCGGCACGCCGAAGGTGTCGAGGACCTCCTGCCATTCCATGCCGTCGGCCATCCCCGGGTGCAGTTCACACAGGTCGCACTGCTGCACGATGGCGCCCGACCCCAGCACCGGGCGCAACTGCTCCGCCGTCTCCACCGCACGCGGCAGCACGGACGCGTACAGCGCCGAGACCCCGACCATCTCCCCCGTCTGACCCAGCCGCTCAGCCAGGGCCGCCACCTGGCGCCGACCCAGCTCGGTCAGCCCGGAACAGCCCCGCACGCCGCCCACCACCCGGTTGACGTTGCACGCGGCCTCTCCGTGGCGGACCAGCACGACCCGGGTCGCTCCGGGCGTGGCGGCGAAGATCCGCAGCACCCCCTCGGGCCCGACGCCCCCCGTCACGTCAGATTGCCGACGAAATGCTCCAGCTGGCGCAGGGTCCGGCACTCCACCACATCGTCGCAATGGGCGGCGTACTCGCCGACGATGGAGTCCCCGCTCCCCCAGTAGTCCCGGGGCTCGGGGTTGAGCCAGTAGACCCGCCGGGCCTTGCGCTGCAGGTCCTTGACCACCCAGGACCCCGACGCGTGATAGTTGTTGCGGGCATCGCCCAGGAGCAGCACACTCGACCGTGACGTGACCTCGTCGCCCCAGCGCCGGTGAAACTCGCTCAAGGCGTGGCCGTAGTCGGAATGGCCGTCCACCCAGATGACGTCGGCCTCCAGGTTGATGCGGGCCACCGCCTCGGCCGGGTCAACCACCCCCTCGAAGAACCGCGTCACCTCATCGATCCCGTCGATGAAGACGAAGCTGCGCACCTTGGAGAATTGAGCGCTGATGGCGTACACCAGGTGCAGGGTGAAGCGGGCGAACGACGCCACCGATCCCGAGATGTCCGCGATGACAATGATCTCGGGCTTGGCCGGCCGGGGATGGCGGTAGCGCGGCTCAATAGGCACCCCGCCGGTCGACAAGGAGCGCCGCATGGTGGCCCGGAAGTCCAGCGGGCCCTTGCGGCCGTGACGCCGCTTGCGGGCCAACCGCACGGCCAACTTCCGCGACAGCGGATGGAGGACCCGGTGCAGCACCGCCAACTCGTCGCGGGTGGCGTGCATGACATCGATGTCCTCGGGGAGGGGCTTGCGCACCGACCGGGCCAGCGCTTCCGCCCCCCGGTCCTCCACCAGGCGGCGCCGGATTTCGGTCTCGACGGCGCGGCGGAACTTCTCAATGCGCGCCTTGTACTCGTCGGCGGCCAGCCGCTCTTCCAGGTCGGTGAGCCCTTCCCCCACCGCGCCAGCCTGCGCCTGGCCCATCAACTTCGCCAGCACCGCGTCCAGATCAAGGTTCCGCAGCGTCCGGTAGAGGTAGTAGGTCCCCCCGACGGGACGGCCCGGCTCCATACCGGCGTAGCGGTCCACCGCGTTGCGGGCCACCACGTTCATCAGGGCGGCGTCGGCCGACAGCAACGACTTGAACAGCATTTCGGCCAGCTCCTCGGGGGTCATGCCCTCGCCGCCACCCCCTTTCCCCTTCCCCCGCGAGCCCCCTTCACCGGTGCCCGGTTCGACTTCGTCGGACTCGTCGCCCCCCGCCCCCGCATCTCCGGCGGCGCCGTGACCTCCGCGCACCGCGAAGAACACCTCGAACGCCGTCTCGAAGGCGCGCCAGTGCGACGACGACTTGACCAGCGTGGCGGCCAGCGCGTACTTCAACCCCTCACGGTCCTCCAGGGGGATGTGCTGCACCGCCTGGGCGGCATCGAGGTGCTCGGTCAGGGAGACCGGCAACCCGGCCCGCCGCAACTCGGTGACAAACCCCGACAGGAGATCGAGCACTAGCTCACCGAGAGCAGTTCCTTGGCGGCCCGCTCGATGTCGCCTTGATACTTCAACAACACGTGCAAGGTGTCCCTCGCCCCCGCGGCGTCGATCGTCTCCACACCCAGGATGACCAGGGTGCGCGCCCAGTCAAGGGTCTCGGAGACCGACGGGGCCTTGCGGAGCTCAAGGGTGCGCAAGGAGCGGACGATGCGGGCCACCTGGTCGGCCAGCTCCTCGCTGATGCCGGGCACCCGGGCCCGCACGATCTCGCGCTCACGGTCGAGGTCGGGGTAGTCGACGTGCAGGTACAGACAGCGCCGCTTCAGGGCCTCTGAGAGCTCACGGGTGTTGTTGGAGGTCAGGAAGACCATGGGAAGCTGGGTGGCCCGCACGGTGCCCAACTCGGGGATGGACACCTGGTACTCGCTCAGGATCTCCAGCAGCAGGGCCTCGGTCTCCAACTCGACCCGGTCCACCTCGTCGACCAGCAGGACCACGGGGTCGATGGCCCGGATGGCCTCGAGCAGGGGGCGGGCCAACAGGAAGTCCTCGGAGAAGATGTCCTCCTCCAGCTCCTTCCATGACGGGCCCTCCTGCTCCTGCTTCCCATGTTCCCCCGCCTGAATGCGCAGCAGCTGCTTGCGGTAGTTCCACTCGTAGAGAGCCTTGGACTCATCGAGCCCCTCGTAGCACTGCAGGCGGATGAGGCGGGCCCCGGTGAGCTCGGCCACCGACTTGGCCAGCTGGGTCTTGCCCGTCCCCGCCGGGCCCTCCACCAGCACCGGCTTGGACAGGCGATCGGCCAGGTACACCACACCGCTGATCGACTCATCGGCCAGGTAGCCCACGCCGGCCAGGCCGGACCGCACCTCGTCGAGCGTGGCGAAGCGGGGCGGACCGGCGTCGGGCAGGCCCAACCCGGCGTTCACCGGCGCACCTGGCCGTCACCGCGCACGACCCACTTCACGCTGGTCAGCTCCCGCACCCCCATCGGCCCGCGCGCGTGCAGCTTCTGGGTGGAGATGCCCACCTCGGCGCCCAACCCGAGCTCCTCGCCGTCGATGAAGCGGGTCGAGGCGTTGACCAGCACGGCGGCCGCGTCCACCTCGGCCACGAAGCGGTCCGCCGCCCGCACGTCACCCGTGATGATGGCCTCGGAGTGCCCGGAGCTGAAGCGGGCGATGTGGTCGATGGCCGCCCCCAGGTCGTCCACCACCCCCACGGCCACCACCGGCGCCAGGAATTCGGTGGCGAAATCATGCTCATCGGCCACGGACGCCCCCGGCACGACCGCCCGCACCCGAGCGTCACCGCGCACCTCTACCCCGGCCAACACCAGCGCGGCGCACAGCCGGGGCAGGAACTCGCCGGCCACCGCCGCGTGCACCAGGATCGTCTCCGCCGCGTTGCAGACACCGAAGCGGTGGGTCTTGGCGTTCAGCACCACGTCGAGCGCCATCGACAGGTCGGCCGCCCCGTCCACGTAGACATGGCAGTTGCCGTCGCCGTCCACCACGTAAGGCACCGTGGCGTGCTCGACCAGCGACTCAATCAGCGACGGGCCACCTCTGGGGACCAGGCAGTCTATGAAGCCGCGCAGGCGCATGAATTCCACAGCCGTCTCATGCGAGGTGTCCTCCACCAGGGCGACCGCATCGGCCGGCAGCCCAGCCTTGACCACGGCCCGCTGCAGCAGCGCGACGGTGGCCCGGTTGGTGGCCAGAGCCGACGCCGACCCCCGCAGCAGCACCGCGTTGCCGGCCTTGAGGCACAACCCGGCGGCGTCACTGGTCACGTTCGGGCGGTTCTCGTAGATCACCCCGACCACGCCGAGCGGCACCCGCACCCGGGTGACCCGCAGGCCGTTCGGCCGCACCCAACCCTCGACCACCTCGCCCACCGGGTCGGGCAGAGCGGCCACCCCGCGCAACCCGGCCGCCATGGCACGCACCCTGGCCTCGTTGAGCCGCAGGCGATCCTGGGACGACGCCGCCATGTCGCCGGACTCGGCGCGGGCGAGGTCACCCCGGTTCACCTCCACCAGGGATTCCCACTCGTTCTGGAGGAGATCGGCCGCCACCGCCAGGGCGTCGTTGCGCACCGAGCCCGACGACCGGGCCACGGCCCGGGAGGCCGCCCGGACGCGCCCCGCCAGCTCCTCCAATGCGGGTGCGGTCACCGGATCAGCGTACAAGCACGAGGTCGTCGCGGTGCACGACGACCGGCGGCATGTCGTCGGGGAGCTGGTCGCTCCGCCGTCCCAACCACTCGGCCGAACGCTCGGCCGCCAGGCGAACCAGGCCCTTGGCGAAGACCTGCCCGTCGGGTCCGGCGATCTCCACCGCATCCTCGGGCTCGAAGGCTCCGGTGACCTCGACCACCCCGGCGGGCAGCAGCGACCGGCCGCCTTCGGCCAGAGCGGCCCGCGCCCCCTCGTCGACCACCAGCCGGCCCGAGGCCCCCAGCGCGAAGGCGATCCACAGCTTGCGGGCCGACAGGCGCACCGGGCGGGCGCGGAAGACCGTGCCCACTCCGGTCTCTCCGGCCAGGAGTGCTCCGATCACACCCTGACGCCCCGCATCGGCGATCACGGTCTCGACCCCCGACCAGGTGGCGATCTTGGCCGCCGCCAGCTTGGAGGCCATGCCCCCGCTGCCCTCGGCACTCCCGGCGCCGCCGGCCAACTGCTCGAGCTGGTGGTCGATCTCCACCACTTCCTCTATCAACGAGGCCTCGGCGAACTGCCGGGGATCGGCGGTCAGCAGCCCGGGCGCGTCGGTGAGCAGCACCAGGAGCTGGGCCCGGACCAGGTGGGCGACCAGCGCGGCCAGGCGGTCGTTGTCGCCGAAGCGGATCTCCTCGTCGGCCACGGCGTCGTTCTCGTTGACCACGGGTACCACGCCGAGGGCGACCAGATGGCCCAGGGTGCCGCGGGCGTGCAGGTACTGCGTGCGGTGCACGAAATCCAGCGGTGCCAGCAGCACCTGCCCGGCCAGGATCCCGTGAGGATCGAGGCCGTCCTGCCACATCCGCATGAGCCGGTGCTGGCCCACCGCGGAGACGGCCTGCAGCACCGCTGGGTCCCCGGGCCGCCGCTCCCCCCGGCCGAGCGCAGCCCAGCCGGCGGCGATGGCACCCGAGGTGACCACCACGACGGTGTGGCCGCCCCGGCGCGCCGCCGCGATCTCCCCGCACAGTCGGGTCACGGTCTCGGGCGTCACCGAGGACGAGCCCACCTTGACCACCACGGTCCGGGCCACTGCTAGTGGTCCCCCCAGGTGAACGTCATGTGGCCCACGGTGACCTCGTCGCCCTCACGCACACCGGCCCGGGACAGGGCCCGGTCGACGCCCAGGCGGCGCAGGCGGGTGACGGCCTCGGCCAGGGCACCCTCGTCGGTCAGGTCGGAGAAGGCCACGGCCCGCTCGGCCACCCGGCCCACCACCAGCCAATTCCCCTGGCCGACCCGTTGCACGGCCACCCCCTCGACCGCCGGCCGGTGGATGACGACGGCGCCCCGCTCCACCACTTCCGCCCGCGCCCGGGCCTCCTGCACCAGCACGGCCAGCCGGTCCACCAGCGGCTGGACACCCGCCCCGGTGGCCGCCGACAGCTCCAGGTCGCACCAACCGTCGCCCGAGGGCCCCAGGTCCACCTTGGAGCCCACCACCACGCGGGGGCGGTCCAGGAGGTCGGGCTGGTATTGGCCGAGCTCGCCCAGCAGGATCCGCAACTGCTCGGCGGGGGCATGGACGGCCGTGGGGTCGAGATCGATCAGCACCACCAGCACCCGGGCCCGCTCTATGTGGCGCAGGAAGCGGTGGCCCAGGCCCTTGCCCTCGGCGGCGCCCTCGACCAGCCCGGGTATGTCGGCCATCACGAACTCGGTGTGGTCCCGGATGCCGCCCACCCGCACCACGCCGAGATGCGGCTCGAGCGTGGTGAAGGGATAGTTGGCGATCTTCGGCTTGGCGGCGGAGACGGTGGAGATGAGGGTGGACTTCCCGGCATTGGGGAATCCGACCAGGGCCACGTCGGCCATCAACTTCAGCTCCATGTCCAGCCAGTGCTCCTGGCCCTTCTCGCCCTGCTCGGCGAAGGCGGGTGCCCGGCGCCGGTTGGAGAGGAAGCGGGCATTGCCCCGGCCGCCCTGGCCACCTTCGGCCACCAGGGCGCGCCCGCCGTCCGACGAGAGATCGCACACCACGGCGCCCCGGCCGTCCCGCACCACCGTGCCCACGGGCACCCGGACCTCGGTGTCCTTGCCCCGGGCCCCGTGCCTCTTCTGCCCCGAACCGTGACCGCCGTCGGTGGCCCGCCGGTATGGATGGTCCCGGAAGCCCAAGAGGGAGGACTCGTTGACCGAGGCGACCAACCAGACGTCGCCGCCGTGGCCCCCGTCGCCACCATCAGGCCCCCCGCGGTCCACATGGGCCTCACGCCGCCAGGAGACCGCACCGGCGCCGCCGTCACCGGCGCGCGCGTGCAATTGAGCCTGGTCAACGAATCCCGACATGGCGATCCAGCTTAAGAGGCGAGGAGGCGGCGGGCGCGCTGACCCACCTCGGCCCGGGCCTGGGCGCCGTCGATCAGCGTGCAGCGGCCCTCGGTCACCACGGGGTAGCCACCCACCCACACGTCGGTGACCAGGTACCCCGCACCCGCCCACACCAGGTGTCCCAGCAGTTCGGTCTCGGTGACCGAAGGGGTGAATCGGGCGTCGTCGGTGCGCAGGCGGATGACATCGGCCGGCCGGCCGGCCTCCAGCGCACCCACCGGCAGGCCGAGCGCCTCCCCCCCGCCCCGGGTGGCCAACCGCAACGCGGCCGCCGAGCTGATGGCCCCGGGATCGGACGCGGTGGCCCGGGCCAGGATGGCGGCCAGGCGCATCTCGTCCCAGAGGTGAAGGTCGTCGTTGGAGGCCGGCCCGTCGGTGCCCAGCCCGACCCGCACACCGCGGGCCAGCAGGTCGGCCAGGCGGGCCACCCCCGAGCCCAGCTTGCCGTTGCTGCCCGGGCAGTGGGCCACGCCCACGTCGTGTGCCCTCAGGAGGTCGATGTCGGCGTCGTCGAGCCAGACCGCATGGGCGGCCAGGACCCGGCCGTCGAGCGCCCCCACCTCGGCCAGGAGCGCCGGTGCGCTCTTGCCGTAGCGCTCGTGCACCAGCCGGCCTTCCGCCGCGGTCTCGCAGAGATGGATCTGGCACAGGGCGTCGCGGCGCTGCGCCTCCTCGCCGATGGCCCGCAACCCCTCGGGGGGCACGGTGTAGGCGGCGTGCGGGCCGAACCCCAGGTGGAGCCGGCCCTCCCGCCCGTCCATCTCGTCGAAGAGCGTGCAGGCACTCTGGAGCAGCGCCGGCCAGGTGTTCTCCCGCCCGCCGCCGGGGACGTCGAAGATCCCCGGCGTGTACACCGCCCGGATGCCCGAGGCCAACAGGGCCTCGACCACCGGCGCCGGGTGGCGGTACTGCTCGCAGGTCGTCGTGGTCCCGTTGCACAGCAGCTCGTCGGCCCCCAGCGCCATGCCCCAGAAGACGTCGTCATCGGTCAGCAGGGCCTCGCGCGGCCACACCGACTCATTGAGCCACCGCTCCAGCGGCAGGCCGTCGCCGGCGCTGCGGACCAGGGTCATCGGCGAGTGCCCGTGGCAGTTGACCAGGCCCGGCATCAGCAACCCCCCCAGCTGGCGTACCTCCGTCCCGGCCGCGGCCGCCAGCTGCCCGGGGTCCCCCACCCAGGTGATCAGCCCACCGTCGATCTCCACCGCGCCCGGCTGGAGGATCCGGTTCCCGGCGTCCACCGTGAAGACGGCGTCGGCCACCAACCGGAGCGTCAAGGCGCGCCGACGTACAGGCGGTTGCTGAGCTCGGCCGGCAAGGTGAGGGGCGGGCCTCCGCCCTCCACCAGCAGCTCCACGTTGCCCTCGCCGTCCCGTTCACCGACCACCGCACTGACCCCGGGGATGAAGCCTCCCTGGCCCAGGAGGGTCAGCGACCCCAGGTTGAGCTCCACCTCCTCGCTGATGCGCAACAGGCGGACGCGCTCACCCCGGTGCACCGCGGCCAGGGGGCGGGTGGGCGCGCTGGGGGCCGGCGAACGGGACCCAGGGATCGGGTTCCCGTGGGGACAGGTCGCCGGGTCGCCCAGCAATTCGACCAGGCGGGCCTCGACGTCGTCGGAGATCACGTGCTCCCAGCGCCCGGCCTCCCGGTGCACCTTGTGCCATTCCAACCCGATGACGTCGACCAGCAGGCGCTCGGCCAGTCGGTGCTTGCGCACCACCTTCTCGGCCAGGCTCCGGCCGCTCACGGTGAGGGAGAGGCGGCGCCCCTCGCGGGTCACGTAGCCGTCGACGATCAGGCGCTCGAGCATTTCGGAGACCGAGGGCGCCGACCGGCCAAGCCTCTCGGCGATGCGCGCTTGGATGACCGGCACCCCCTCCTCGCCCAGGGCGAGCATCGTCTCCAGGTACTCCTCCACCGGGGGGTGGTACTCCTGGGGCGAGTGGCCGCCCTCAGGAACCATGGCAGGCACCATCGCCCGCCGTGGGCGGGACGTCGAGAGCGGGGTTGCGGTCGAAGAAGCCCACGGGGACGAGGCTGAAGCCCGTGTACTCGACGGGCATGACCGGCCAGTCCTCGGGCCGGGGGATGTGCGTGACCCCGAAGGTGTGCCACACCACAATGTCGGTGTCGACCACGGGGCGGTCCTGCGCCGTCCAGGCCGGAAGTCCGTCACCCCCGGTGTGCTGGTTGGGATAGTCGCCGGCGGCACGCCGCTCATCGGGAGCGAAGGGCGTCACCCAGAGGTTGTGGGCGGCGAAGGCGGCGCGCCGGCCCACACTCGACGTGGGGTCGGCCAGCAGCGTGGGCACCGACGCCGGCAGCAGCTTGTAGGCCGTGGGTTGCCCCAGCCCGTTGGTGCGGCCGCGATTGGCGATCTTCCAGGTCCGGCTGCGCGACGGGTCGACCCGGCGCCGGGCCGGGAGCTCGCTCTCCAGCAGGGTCGCCTCCTGGCCGAACGCGTTGCCCCAGGGGTTCTGGTCCCCGGCGGGCGTGGCCACGGCGTCCACCTCGAAGACGGCGTTCTCCGGGCCGTCGATCTCCACGTCCAGCCGGACGTTGAAGAGGTGCTGGTGGTAGGGCGCGGCCAGGCCGGGTGCCACCAGGCTGGCGTGGGCGCCGGCTCCCTCCGGCCCGACCGCCATGGTGGACATGATGCCGGTGAGCTTCACCTCTAGCTGCATGGTGCCGTCCAGGTAGAAGTACCAGTAGAAGCCATACTCGTAATTGCCCACGGTGGCGATGGAGCTGATCACCAGGCGGCGCGAGCGGCGCACCTCGGTGCGTCCCGACCACAGGTCGGCGTGCTTCCAGAGGATCCCGTAGTCCTCCTCGTGCATGCAGATGGCGTTGGCGCGGGTCCGGGGTACGCCGCGCTCGTCGGCGTAGACGTCGTCGAAGTAGAAGATCTCCCCCAGGCAGTCGCAGCCCAGGGTGAGCGAGTCGGCCATGCGGCCGAGTCCCCACTCGCCCGCGTCGAAGGCGCTCTTCCATGCCTGCGTGGGTCCGGGATGGCCGTAGGGCACCACCATTTCACTGACCGAGGCCCGGAACAGCAGGGGCCGCACCCGCCCCCCGTCCTCGTAGCCCACACGGTGCAGGACCAGTCCCTCCAGCGGGTCCATGCCGACCCGCATCGACCACTTCTGCCACCTGACCAAGTTTCCCTCCACCACGAAGCTCGGTCCCTCGGGCTGGGTGATGGACAGCGGCTTCAGATCGTTGCGTAGCGGCCCGTTGTCCTCGGGGTAATAGCTGCCGAGCTGGGGCGGCAGGGGCACGACCCCCAGATCGACCACCTCCAGCACCTCGCCCCGGCCCATGTCCACGAACGCCATCAGGCCTTCCAGGGGCCGGGCATAGCCGTTGTCCTCGGGAGAGTCGCGCAGGAAGGGGAGGCAGCGGGTGATGCGCCGGCCCTGCTCGTGGGCCAGCCCGAAAGCCCCGGACGGCCAGGGGTCGACCTGCACCAGCGAGCGGTCGGCGATGCCCCGGCGGTCGAGGGCGGCGCACCAATCGGGGTCGGACTCCAGCGCCCCCAGGGCGACCAGTGACTCCTCCATCTGGAGGGGAGGCCGCACGTCGGGCACGACGACCCAGCTCTCTACCGCATCCCGGGTCACCGAGACCACGGCCTCCACCACGTCGGCCTGCGGTCCCTGCAGGAGGACCAGACGCACCTGGCGGTCATCCACCACGTCCTCTCCCCGGTCCACCGCCCGCACCATTTCCTTGGGTGGATCGCACAAGCCGACATAGGCGAAGCGGACGTCCTCCGCCGCCACCACGGTCCGGTCGCTCTCCAACACGATCCGGCGGGCCGCCGTCAGCTCTTCTGCGTCCAGGGGGGAAAGGGGGTGGCGGGAGGTGGTGGACATATCACGGTGATGTTACGCGGCTGGTGCCCGCCGACCCCTACCATGCCTCCATGAGCGACGCGGCCGACCGGGCCACACGCACCGCCCGGGAGCTGAGCAGGCGCATCGGCGTCGACCACCATGACGTCCTGGTGATCCTGGGCAGCGGCCTGGCCGGGGCGGCCGAGATCCTTGGCTCCGCCGGGCCCTCCATCCCCCTGGCCACCCTGCCGTTCTTCCCCCGCTACACCGCGGCGGGCCATCACGCCCAGGGATGGTCGGTCCCACTCGGCAACAGGCAGGTGCTGATCCTCGCCGGGCGGTGCCACCTGTACGAGGGGTTGGAGATCGACGACGTCGTCCATCCGCTGCGGACGGGGATCGCGGCCGGGTGTTCCACGGTCATCCTCACGGCCGCCGTGGGGGCCCTGCGCGAGGACCTCCCCACCGGGTCGATCGTGGCCGTCGCCGACCAGATCAACCTCACCGGGCGCAGCCCGCTCACCGGGCCCGAGTTCATCGACATGGTCGATGCCTACGCACCCCGGCTGCGCCAGCTCGCCCTTGGAGCGCCGGGTATCGGAAGCCTCGTCGCCATCCCCGCCGTCTACGCGCAGGTGTCGGGTCCCGAGTTCGAGACCCCGGCCGAGGCGCGCATGCTGCGTTCCCTGGGGGCCGATGTGGTGGGCATGTCGATGGCGCTGGAGACCATCGCCGCCCGCCAGGCCGGGGCTGAAGTCCTGGGATTGGCCGTGGTGACCAACGCGGCCGCCGGGACCGACACCGAGGTCGCCCACATCAGCGCGGCCGGCGCGGCCGCCGCGCCCTCCCTGGCCCAGATGGTCCGGCACGCCGTAGAATCCCTGCCGTGACCGTGAGCCCGACCGGCGTCGACCATGTGGCCATCAATGTCCCTGACGTCCCGGGCGCCATTGAGTTCTACACCAAGACGATGGGGCTCACCCAGAACTTCACCCGCCCCGACTTCGGGTTCGCCGGCGCCTGGCTCGACACCGCGAACGGCCAGCAGGTGCACCTCATTGAGCTGCCGGTTCCCTCAAATGTGGGTCAACATTTCGCCTTGGTCTACGAAGACATCGATGCCGTGGTGGGCGAGCTACGCGCACACGGACTTGAGGTCTCGGACTCCGTGTCGGTCGGCGAGACGGGCCGCCGCCAGGCCTTCACCTCCGACCCGTGGGGAAACGGGATCGAGATCCACCAGCGACCGGGGGCTTGAGCCACCCGCTCACTAGCCGGGCAAGATGTCGACGTGCTTGCGGCCGCGGCGAGCGCCGAACTTGACCACACCGTCGGCCGTGGCGAAGAGCGTGTCGTCGCCGCCCCGGCCCACGTTCTTCCCGGGGTAGAACTTCGTGCCCCGCTGGCGCACGATGATGGAGCCTGCCGTCACTGCGGTGCCGTCGAATTCCTTGACCCCGAGGCGCTGCGCCGCAGAGTCCCGGCCGTTGCGGGTGGAACCGCCACCCTTGGTCTTTGACATGGCGTGCTCCCTAAACCTTGGTGGCCGTGATGGCGGTGATCTCCAGCGTGGCGTAGTGCTGGCGGTGTCCCCACCGCCGACGCTGGTTCGACTTGTTCTTGTAGGTCATGGCGTTGATTTTCGGTCCCTTTTCCTCGCCCACGACCTTGGCCGTCACCGAGGCGGTGGCCAACTGCTCGGGCGTGGCCAGGACCGTCTCGCCGTCGACCACCAGCACAGGCACCAAAGTCACCTCGGCGCCCAGGGGTTGGCCCAGCAATTCGACCCGGACCCGCTGGCCCTCGGCCACGCGCTCCTGCTTGCCACCGGACTTGATCACTGCGTACATGAGGGGGAAACCCTAGCGCAGAACCGAGTCGTCCAAGGTCACGCCCCGTCCCCCGCACACGGCGCACTCGGTCGACAGCGTCTCCAACAACCCCTCTGAAATGCGCTTCCGCGTCATCTCCACCAGCCCGAGCTCGGAAATGTCGAAGACCTGGGTACGGGTCTTGTCGCGGGCGAGGGCATTGCGCAGGGCGGCCGCCACCTTGTCCCGGTTCTCCCGGATCTCCATGTCGATGAAGTCGATCACGATGATGCCGCCGATGTCCCGCAGCCGCAGCTGGCGGGCCACCTCTTCCGCCGCCTCCAGGTTGTTGCGGTAGACGGTCTCCTCCAGGTTGGTCTTGCCGACGTTCTTCCCCGTGTTGACGTCGATCACCGTGAGGGCCTCAGTGCGCTCAATGATCAGGGACCCGCCCGAGGGCAGCCACACCTTGCGGTCGAGCGCCTTGTGGAGCTGCTCGTGGACGTGGTAGCGCTCGAAGATCGGCAGGCCCTCCACCTCGGCGTCGTAGAACTCCACCCGGTCGGACAGCTCGGGGCTCACGGCCCGGACGTAGTCGCGCACCTGCTCGAAGAGCGCCCGGTCGTCAATGACCACTCCCCTGTACTCGGCATTCAGCTCCTCGCGCAGCAGGCGCACCGACAGCTCGGGCTCGCGGTACAACAGCCCCGGCGCATCGGACTTCTTGGCCTCGTTCTCAATGGCGTTCCACTGCTCAAGCAACGTCTCGATATCGCGTTGCAGCTCGTCGGCCGAGACCCCTTCGGCCGCCGTGCGGACGATCATGCCGTGCCCGGCCGGCTTCACCTCATCGATGATCCGGCGCAGGCGGCGGCGCTCGGTGTCACCGAGCCGCTTGGAGATCCCGAAGGCGCTCGAGTTGGGCACCAGCACGGCGAAGCGTCCCGGCAGCGACACCTCCTGGGTGAGGCGGGCGCCCTTGGCCCCGATGGGGTTCTTGGTCACCTGGCACAAGATGGTCTGGCCGGCCTTGAGCACATCCTCAATGCGGGGTGGGGCGCCCCCGCCCTCAATATCCTCCCGGTCGTAGCGCACGTCACCCCGGTACAGGACGGCGTTCTTGGGGATCCCGATGTCGATGAAGGCGGCCTCCATACCGGGCAGGACGTTCTGGACCCGCCCCCGATAGACATTCCCGTCGATCTGGTTGGTGTCATCGGCGGCCCGGGACACGTAGTGCTCCACCAGCGAGCGACCCTCAAGCATGGCGATCTGCGTCATCTGCGGTTGCACGTGCACACAGACGAGATACCGCCCCACCTGCTTGCTCTTGCGGTCGCGTCCGGTCCGGCGCCGGGTGCGGGTCCGCTTGGCACCCGGCCCTTCGGGCTCGGCCACGTCGGCGCGGACCTCCTTCGGCGGGGTGGCCACCGCCCGGCTCACCACGGCGGGCACCGGCACGGCAGGAGCCGGCCTGGTATCCCCGATCTTTGGTCTTCTCGGTGCCGTAGGAGGGCTAATGCCCTCTTGCGTCTCGCTGATCTCCGACTCGGACATGAGGGAGAGCCCTCCTTGCGTCATTCATGAGGCTGGCCCGGCCCCGAGCCCGCTCACCGAAAGCGGCTCGTACCGGGCGCCGTCGCGCTCGATCCATTGATGCGTCCTACACGCCCGTGCCAGCACCACGTCGGTGCCCAAGGCGGAAAGCAGATCGCCGGGACGGACGCCACGCGGGTGCGTGGCCAGCTCCGCCCGGATATTCCCTTGTTCAGACCCACTGTGGCCGGTCAAGGCCAGTCCCAGTATGGCTGGACGGATGTCGTCTTCGGTTTGACGACCCTTCCGCTCGCGCCGGACCGTGAGGCTCGGAGCAGCGAGCATCCGCCCGATCCGCTCCTCCAGATCCTCACCTTCCACGCCGAGCACCTCCAGGTCCCAATCACACGATGCTACCTCTTGCTGCAGCGAACTCTCGGCCATGGCGACGGGTGCCACGACCTGCACGGCCATGCCGTCGGGGAGCAATTCGCTCAGGAGCCCGGGCAGGTCGGCCAGCGGGACCTCGTCCGGCCCGGCCTCGTCCAGGCGGGCATCGAGGTACTCCCCCCGGGACTCGCAGCCGGTGGGCAGCGCCAGGCCGAAGCTGAGCAGGGGGTGGGGTGAGAACCCCTGGGAGAAAGCCACCGGCAGCCCGCTGCGCCGAAGGGCCCGCTCCCACATGCGGGCCACGTCGCGGTGGCTGGTGAAGCGGATCTTGCCGGTCTTGGAGAAGCGGAAGCGCAGCCGGCGGGGGTCAGCCATGGCTGACCAGGCGGACCGGTATGCGGCCTCCGGCCGCCAGGTCCTGGCCAGTCCCCTGGCTCCCGCCGGCCGGTGGCACCGACGAGGCGACCACGTGCTCCAGCCCGAACCCGGTGCAGGCACCGCAGTCGTAGCACGGCGTCCAGCGGCAGTCCTCGACGGAGGCCCCGGCCAGGGCGTCCTGCCAGTCTGTCCAGAGGAAGTCCCGGTGCAGCCCGGCGGAGATGTGGTCCCAGGGCAGTGGCTCGTGCTCGCCGCGCTCGCGATGGGCCACCTCGTGCAGGCTCAACCCCTCGGCGGCCAGGGCCGACTCCCACAGCGCGAGGTCGAAACGCTCCGACCATTCCTGGAAGGTTCCGCCCGCTCTCCAGACCCGCTCGAGCACCGCTCCGATGCGGCGGTCACCCCGGCTGGCCACGCCTTCGGCCGCTGACGCGGCCGGATCGTGCCAGCGAACGGTCAGTCCCCTGGTGGCGCGGGCTCTCTCCCGCAACAGGGCCACCTTGCGTTCCAGCTCGGCCACGGTGTCCTGGCCGAACCACTGGAACGGCGTGTGCGGCTTGGGCACGAAACCTCCCACGGAGGCCACCACCGTCACCGACTTCTGGTGGCGCCGCCCGATGGCCACGCACTGTGCACCGAGCTCGGCGATGCCGAGCACGTCCTCGTCCCGCTCGGTGGGCAACCCGATGAGGAAGTACAGCTTGACCCTCCGCCAACCCTGGCTGAAGGCGGCGTCCACCGCGCTGTAGAGGTCCTCCTCGGTGATCAGCTTGTTGATCACCTTGCGCATCCTCCAGGTCCCCCCCTCGGGGGCGAAGGTCAGCCCGGTCCGCCGCACCTTCTGGATCTGGGCTGCCGTGCCCACCGTGAAGGCATCCACCCTCAGCGAGGGCAGGCTCACCGAGACGCGGCCTTCGTGGACGGGGTCGTCGATGATGTCGCGCACGGTCTCCTCTATGCCCGAGAAGTCGGCCGTCGACAGCGACGTCAGGGTGACCTCGTCGTGGCCGCTCCAGGCCAGTCCCCGGCGCACCATCTCCTTGACCTGCGCGGCCGGGCGCTCGCGCACCGGTCGGGTGATCATCCCGGCCTGGCAGAAACGGCATCCCCTCGTGCAGCCCCGGAAGACCTCGACGTTGAGGCGGTCGTGCACCACCTCGGTCAGAGGCACCAGGGGATGAGCCGGGTAGGGCCAGTCGGCCAGGTCGTTGACGGTGCGCTTGGCCACCTCGGCCGGCACGCCCGGCTCCACCGGCAACGTCGCCACCAGCCGACCGTCCCGATAGGTGGAGTGGTAGAGGGCCGGGACGTACACGCCCTCAATGCCGGCCAGCGAGCGCAACAACTCGCCCCGTCGCCGCCCCTGCGGTGGTGCACCCAGCCAAGTGCCGACGGTCCGGTTGACCTCACCGACCACTTCTTCGCCGTCACCGAGAACGAAGGCGTCGACGAAGTCAGCCAGGGGCTCGGGATTGAACGCGCAGTGGCCGCCGGCCACAACCAGCGGATCGCCCTCCCCGCGCTCGGCTGCGTGCAGGGGCACGTCGGCCAGGTCGATCAGATTCAGGACATTGGTGTAGACGAGCTCGGCCGAGAGGTTGAACGCGAGCACGTCGAAGGCACGGGCCGGGAAGTGCTGCTCCACACTGAAGAGCGGGATGCCGGCGGCCCGCATGGCCGCCTCCATGTCCACCCAGGGCGCATAGGAGCGCTCGGCCACCGCATCAGGGCGCTCGTTGAGGATTTCGTAAAGGATCTGCAGGCCCTGGTTGGGCAGCCCGATCTCATAAGTGTCGGGGTAGAGGAGGAGCCAAGCCACCTTTCCCGGTCCGTGCACGGGGTACTGCGCGCCCTGCTCGCCCCCGATGTAGCGGGCCGGCTTGGATACGCCCAGCAGCAGGCGTTCTATCCGTGGCCAGAGGGTTTCCATCGCCCGACCACCCTAGGTGACCCCTACCCGCCCGGCGTCGTCCCGGCCGGAGGGTTGCCGGCCGGGGCGGCCGTGCGGGGCGGGTGGGCCGGCGTGGGGATGGTCACCGCACCCACGGGGTTGGTCACCAGGTAGTCGAAGATGGTGCGCACCAGCGGGGCCGCCGCCTGGGAGCCGTACCCACCCTGGTCGATCACGGCCACCACGACATACTGGGGGTTCGGGTTGGGCCCGAAGGCCACGAACCAGCTGTTGGGTTCCTGCCCGGGCTGGTTCGACGCCGTCCCGGTCTTGCCGGCCAGGTTCCAGGACGCCGGAAAGCCGATGAAGTCGCCGGCTGCGGTGCCCTTCGGGTTGGCGATGACACCTTCGAAGCCCTGCAGCATGGGCTCGGATATGGCGGGGGGCAGGTTGACGTGCCCGGTGACCAGCGGTGCGAACGACTTGACCACCTTGCCCGTGGTCGGGCTGACGACGGCCGCGGCCACCTCGGGCGCGTAGCGGGTGCCGCCGTTGGCGAAGGTGGCGTAGGCCACCGCCATCTCAATGGGGGTCAGGACTGTGGCCCCCTGGCCGAACGCCATCTCGACGTTGTCGCCGGTGTACCAGGCGGTGTTGGGAAAGGCGGCGGGCGCCGCGGCGTGCAGCTTCAGCCGCTCGGTCTGGCTGTCCACCCGTCCGTGACCCTCGTCGGGCAGGTCGATGCCGGTCACCTCGCCCACCCCGTAGAGGGCCGCCACATTCTGGATGGCGTCATTGCCATAGGTGGCCCGACCCTCCCAGAACAGGGCACCCAGGTTGTAGAAGTAGGCGTCACTGGAGACCGTCAGGGCCAGGGGGAGGTTGACCTCGCCCCCGCCGTCACCGGGGTCGTCGTGGAAGGTGCAGGTCCCGCCGGTGCAATTGGGGACCTTGAAGGTGAGGGTGTCGTTGTAGTACTGGTTGGCCGAGATCACCCCGGCCTGCAAGGCGGCCGTGGCCGTGATGAGCTTGAAGGTCGACCCCGGCGTGTACTGGCCCGCAATGGCGTAGTCGTTCTCGGCCCCGGTGGACTGCAGTGCGGCGAAGTTGGCGGTCGAGATCCCCCCGACCCACTCGTTGAGGTCGAAGGTGGGGTACGACGCCAGGGCCAGCACCTGCCCGTTCTGGGGGTTCATGACGATGGCGGCCCCGTTTATGGCCGGCGGGATCCGGCCCCCGTCCACCGGGTCGGGAGTGCGGCGGTCCTGGTAGATCTGATTGGCCAGCGCGTTCTCGACCACATGCTGCAGCCCGGCGTCGACGTTGAGGACCACGGTGTCGCCCAGTTGGGGGGCCGTGCGCGACAGGGTGCCCACCACATTGCCCGCGGCATCCACCGAGAGCGCCTGGCGGCCGTTGACCCCCCGCAGGAACGCCTCGTACTCCTGCTCCACTCCCGATTGCCCCACCTGGCTCCCCTGGGTGTAGCCGGCATCGGGATTGGCCTTGAGGTAGGCGGCGGAGATGTCGCCCATGTAGCCCAGCACGTGGGTGGCGGTGGTGCCGCCCTGGGGGTACGTGCGCTGCGTCAGGGTCTCGACGCTCACCCCCGGGTACTGCGCCTGATTCGTCTGCAGGAACTGCACGGTCGACGCCGACACGCCCGTGGCCACCGGGACCGGTTCATACGGGCTGTAGCGGTTGTTGTTGACCGCCCGCGTGACCTGCGCCGGGGTCTCGCCCACCAGCGCGGCGACCTTGCCGACGATGGAAGGCTGCTGGGTCGTGGCGGCCCGCGACAGGAGGATCTCCTGCTCGGGCACGTTGGTAACCAGGACGTTGGCGTTGCGGTCGACGATCTCCCCGCGCGGCGCGGCGACGCTGACCACGCGGACCTGGTTGCGGGTGACCACGGCGGCCAGCGACTTGGCATCGATCACCTGCAGGGTCCACAGCCGGAGGACGAGCACCCCGAAGAGGACGAGGACACCGATCCCCACCACCCGCAGCCGGAGGTTGGGTCGGGACGGCTCGTCCTCGGGCGTGCCGACCAACGAAGCGACGTGGACCCCCTTGCGCGGCCGCATGCGCGGTTGGCGGGCCGAGGCGCGCCACGACGTCTGGCGGGCCGGGCGCGACGACGGCTTGGGATGCAGCCGGTCACCCCGTATCGGGTGGCGCAGGGAGCGGTTCACCAGAGCGCGCTCTCACTGGGAGCCTGGGCCGAAACCAGGGAGCGGCGCCTACCCTCACCCGTCAGGGCCCACCTCATCAACCGGTGGACCGGCAAGATGAGGAGCACGCTCGACACCCCGATGACCCCGAAGAGGGCGAGGAAGTTCACCTGCACCATCTGCTGCTGGCCGAGGACCGCACCGAGCACGGCGAAGAGCATGTCCGCCGCCACGCTCCCGACGAGCGCGCCCAGGGGCTTGAGCCAGGCGGACCGCTCGTCGACGGCACTCGTGAGCGAACCCACCGAGTACCCCAGCACGCACCCCACCAGGGCGGACAAGCCGAAGGGTGTGGGCAGCACAAGGTCGAACGCCAGTCCGGCCCAGAAACCGACCACGGCCCCGGCATAAGGGCCGGCGACCAGCGCCGCGGTGATCGGGAGAAGCCAGACGATGTCGGGGTGCACCCCTCCGATGCGCAGCCCCGACAGGACGGTCGACTGCGCCATCAGGGATACGAAGGCCACGAAAGCGATGCGGACGGCGGTGCGGGCGCTCATGGCGCCGGGGACCACAGGACGACGTCGACGTAGCTCAACTGGCTCAGGTCGGCCACCGGGGCGAGCGTGATCGACTCCTGGCTGGCCCCGGCGCCGGTGTGGAACGACGTGACTCTGGCCACGGGGATGCCCATCGGGAAGGCGGCCGCCTGGAGCCCGCTGGTGAACAGGATCTCACCCCGGTGCACCGGGGTGTGCGGGGGGACGAGGTCCGCCGTCATGTCGTTACCCGGGCCCTGTCCGTCAACGATGGCATTGAAGCCCTGGCCGAAGGTGGCACCGACCTTCGACTGACCGTCGGTGACCAGGCGGCAGACGGCGGTGTGGTGGAAGGACTGGATGATCTGCCCCACCAGCCCGCCGGCCCCGACCACCGGCATGCCGACATCGACACCGTCCGAGCGCCCTTTGTCGATGGTGATCGTCTGGGTGAAGTTGGATGAGTACTGGTCCTGTGTCTGCGCCGTCTCGGTCGGCAGCGACTGCAGGAAAGGCAGGTTCTCCAACGCCATCAGCCGGCGGAGCTGGGTGTTCTCGAAGCCCTTTTCCGCCTCCTGGGCCCGCAACTTCCCGATGGTGGCCGCCAATTCCTGGTTCTCCGCCTGCACCGTTCCGTAGTGCAGGGCACCGGCGAAGAAGTTCCCGATGGGGCTCAGGATGTCGACCATGCCGCGGTGCATCGGCGAGAAGACGCTGCTGGCCACCGACTTCACCCCGGAGGTGAGGCTGTGGGTGCGTCCGTTGAGGTCGAGCGAAATGATGGAGAGCGAGACCACCACCAGAACGATCACCGTCAGGGTGCGGCGTGACCTCCGGGACTTGGCCACCCTTGAGCTACGTGACGATCCGTCAGCGCGTGGAGGTGGTGATGAGCACGCGCTTAAGCGCCTCGAACTCCTCCAGGCACTGACCGGCGCCGATGGCGACGCAGTTCAGGGGGTCTCGGGCCACCACTATCGGCATGCCGGTCTCGTGCTGCAGGCGGGCTTCCAGCCCGTGCAGCAGCGCACCACCACCGGTCAGCACGATGCCCTGCTCCATGATGTCGGCCGCCAACTCGGGTGGTGTGCGGTCGAGGGTTACCTTGACCGCGTCAATGATGGCGGAGACCGGCTCCTCAATGGCACGTCGGATCTCCTCGGTGGAGACAACGATCGTCTTGGGCAGGCCACTGACCAGGTCGCGGCCTCTGATCTCCGCGTGGAGCTCCTGCTCCAGCGCGTACGCCGAGCCGAGGGAGATCTTGATCTCCTCTGCGGTGCGCTCGCCGAGAGCCAGGCTGAACTCCTTCTTGACGAAGGAGATGATGGCCTCGTCCAACTCGTCGCCCCCGATGCGCACCGACTGGCTGGTCACAATGCCGCCCAGCGAAATGACGGCCACTTCCGTGGTGCCGCCGCCGATGTCGACCACCATGTTCCCCGTCGGCTCGTGCACCGGGAGACCGGCACCGATGGCGGCCGCCATCGGCTCCTCAATGATGTAGGCCCTCCGGGCGCCGGCATACTCCGCCGCCTCCATGACGGCACGGCGCTCCACGCCGGTGATGCCCGAAGGCACGCAGATGACCATGCGGGGCTTGGCGAAGCGGCGCTGGTGCACCCGGTGGATGAAGTAGCGCAGCATCTTCTCGCAGATTTCGAAGTCGGCGATGACGCCGTCCTTCAGTGGACGAATAGCCTGGATGTTCGACGGGGTGCGCCCGATCATCCGCTTGGCCTCGGCCCCGACGGCCAGCGGCCGGCCATCCTTGACGTCCACCGCCACGACCGAAGGCTCATTGAGCACGATGCCGCGACCGCGCACGTAGACCAGGGTGTTGGCGGTGCCCAGGTCGACGGCCATGTCACGGCCCAATAGGGAAAGGCGATTGTCGGCCATAAATTGCATTCTCCCGAGGGGTGCGGAACGTGCACCGGAGGGGCTCCGGTGGCAGTGGGTGACCCACCAGGGTACGGGACACGAGGGTGGACCACAAGGCCGCCCTGCGCTTCCGCGGCGTTGAGCAGGGATTACTCACTTCAGGGCCATTGCGCACACGAATTCCCCGTTCGCAGTCCAGATCGGAGGACGGGGAGGCACCTCTTCACTTTCGACACCGAAAAAGTGAGAGGCATAGCGGCATCAACACGGTCTCGTGCCTCATGGGGCTGAAATCAGCTCACCCGGCTGGCGTCCCCGACCGTCGCCCGCGTCAAGCAGGAAATGGGGCATTGGGCAGACCAAGGGGGTCCTCTTGAATCAAGAGGACCCCCCGAGCCTGACTTACATACCGAGATCGCTAGCTCTGTTCGCTCTGGAGCTTTCCCCTCTCGAATGCGCCATCACATCGTCCGGTGGAAGGAGCTTATCGACCCCTTCCACCTAAGACGAGTTACCAAATGCCTCTCTACTTTGTAAACTCCACAGCCGGAACGAGAAGCGCCGGACCCATTGGTAAAGCTGCCAGACCGCAAGCGGTACTGCCGTAGACCGTCGGCTGGGTGGTGTACTGCTCAAACGAAGAGTTCACATTTTGACAGGTGATCTCGCCACCCGGGCCGCCGGTGGCGCCATTCGTCCCGTCGGCCGTTGCCACGAACAAGTATCCAGGGTACGTGTCTGCACCCGCACTCGGGACACTGGACGACTCATACGACAAGTTCACATTCAATCCCGTGTCCACAGTCTGGTTGTTATACGCAATATCGTAAACAACTTCGGCGGGGAGCGTTATCTTCTGTGATTCGAAGTTGAACGTGGCGTTGAAGTTGTCAATGCCATAGGTGGGCGGATTTGCCGGATACGTATTCCCGGTAGCCGTTCCAGGCGGGGTGATGGTCACGGTGTCGGTCGCAATCAGGCTTCCGGGCGCAACGCCGTTGCCCGGCTCAGTGGCACCTGGGTTGTAGATGCTGAGTGTGATGGGCAAAGGTGCCGACGCTGACGCCGGATTGAAGTTGCCCATTGACACAACTACATCATTGAGTTTGTCACCTCCGTTAACCAGCGTGATGTCATTCCCAAACTGATTGGCACCAGTTGCAGCAAAAGCATAGGACCAAACGTAGTTAGACGAGTCGGTCATACTGTCGTAAAGACTAGAACTGGCGGGAGGCCCATTGGGTGGTCCCCCACCCCCATTGTGTTCTCCCCCACCACTCGGCGAAGCGGCGGCAATGCCGCCGCCAAGGACGCCGAACATGATTGCAGCAGTTATCAGTAAGCGCTTCATTGTGGTGCTCCTTTGCATATGGGTTTCTCGACTAGGCGTCGGGTTCGCCAGTCGCTCCCCGCAGTCCAGGCGGCCACAAACGGCCTGCGGATCATCACGTCGCCCATTGCCAGGAACCCATGGGGGCTCCCGCTTGCTGCCAGGAACCCATCGGGGCCCCTGTTTGCACGGATCAGCCAAGAGGGGCATGGGCCCGCTTGACAGAACCGCTACACCTACCTGTCGGCAGGTTGCTCAACGCGACTCACTCCCGTCGCACTTGAAGTACGGCGAGAAATCGCTCGACGGGAGCACGTGTGACCAAAGGGCCGTGCGCCTTTCCGCAAGTAGCGGTCTACCAGAGGTCGCCCAAGGGAGCTAGAGCAATAGGTCACATTGCCGAGAAACAGGGGGAAGCGTCATCGCGTGGGCACATGTGAAGCGACTCCTGGAAGTTCGATCTCCGCCTGTTGGTACCAGGCGGTGTTTTCGTCGTAGGCGGTCTGGCTGATCAGGCAGCAGTGGAGGCTGCCCACAAGGCGATTGCCGAGATGTCGAGGTGCTGCTTGGCAAGGGTCATCAGCGGCCAGTCGGTCGTTGCGGGCGTAATGGGCCAGCACGACCCGTTTGGTCCCCGATCCGGGCACCAGCCTGTTCCTTCTCCGGGCCGAATCCATCGCACGGGCGGGCACCGGCATCTGCCGTCGCCTTGACGTGATCCCGTTGGGAGCCGAGGGCGACAACCTCCGCGCCGCTGTGCTCCGGGGGCTCCCCTCAACGCTCGACGAGGACGGCGCGCTGGCGGCGCGCGCCATTACTGAGCTCTTTGTCGGCAGTTACTGGGGTTGGGGAAAGAAAAGCGCGATCTCGCGCGCCGCCGACTCATGGGAATCGGAGCCGTGCACCAGGTTCTCCGTGGTCTCAATGCCGAACTCGCCCCTGATCGTCCCCGGCGCCGCTGCGGCCGGGTTGGTGGCGCCCATCATGAGGCGCACGACGGCAAAGGTGTCCTCGGGGCCCTCGACCACCATGATCAGCGACGGGGAACGCGTGATGAAGGCCACCAGGTCGTTGAAGAACGGGCGGGCTGCGTGCTCGGCGTAATGGCGCTCCGCCAGTTCTCGGGTGATGGTCCGCAATTCGGCGCGTACCAGGCGCAGTCTCTTGCGCTCCAGGCGGCTGATGATCTCCCCGGCCAGGCCGCGCTCGACACCGTCCGGCTTCACAATGACAAGGGTGCGGTCCACGGGGGCTGGACCTTAGCAACCTGCACGGCATTCCGTCAGCGGGCGGCTTCCTCCCAGCGCACGGCACCCGAGAGGATGTCCTCCCGGGCCGCCCCCACAATGTAGAGAGAGCCGGCGACGACAACCAGGCCGCGGGCGTCGACCAGGCTCCGCGCCAACCGCAGGGCGTGGTGCACGTCGGGCTCCTGGCGGACGGCCAGACCGAGCGCCCGACCGGCTTCGGCGATGTCATCGGCCGGCAGGGCCCTTGGCGAGTCGGGCTGGCAGGCGATGACCATGGACAGGCCCGCCGGAGCGAGGGCGGCCAGCATGGCGGAGGGGTCACGACCCGACAGCATCCCCACGACGGCAACGGCATGGCCGTCGACGGCGAACTCCTCGGCCAACGACGCGCCGAGGGCCGACATTCCGGCCACGTTGTGCGCGCCGTCGACCAGGAGCAGGGGACGGCGCCCCAGCACTTCGAGCCGCCCCGGCATGCGCACCGCGGCCAGGCCCTCGTCAACCAGGTCGGGGTGGAGCGGGCTGGAGAAGAACGCTTCCGCCGCCGCCAGGGCAGTGGCGGCGTTGTTGCCCTGATGGGCGCCGTGCAGCGGGACCAGCATGTCGTCATAGCGGTCACCCGGGGTCCACAACGACACCAGGCGTCCCCCCACGGCGACCTGGTTCGCCGCGCACCCGAAGTCCCGCCCGGCCACCCACGGTGCGGCGGCCCCGACTCCGGCGGCCCGGGACTCGACGATCCCGACCAATTCGGGAGCGGCTTCACCCACCACGACCCGGCTACCGGGACTGATGATCCCGGCCTTGTCCCCGGCGATCCCCTCCAGGGTCGGCCCCAGGACGTCGGTGTGGTCGTAGCTGAAATTGGTCAGGACGGCCACGTCGCCGTTGACCACGTTGGTGCAGTCCCAGGTCCCGCCGAGGCCCACCTCGACCACTATGGCGTCAACCGCCTCGGTGGCGAACCACGACAGCGCCGCTGCGGTCAGGAGCTCAAACCGGGTCGGGCGATCACGCACCATCGGCTCGACCTCGGCCAGTTCGGAGAGCACGCCGCGCAGCGACTCGTCGTCAATCGGCACCGCGTTGATGGCCAGGCGCTCGTTGACCCGGTGCAGATTGGGGCTGGTGTAGGTCCCCACGCTCAAGCCCTTGGCCATGAGCAGCGCCGTCACCATGGCGGATGTCGAGCCCTTGCCGTTGGTACCGGTCACGTGCACCGATGGGATGTTCTCCTGGGGCTCCCCCAACACCGACATCAGGGCGCGCATGGGTTCCAAGGTGGGCAACACGCGACGGCTCGGCATGGTCGACTCGAAATCGATATGTCCGTCCAACCAGTCCAACGCCTCCTCCACGCGGGTGAAGACCACGGCGCTTAGGGGCGGAGGGTCAGGAGGCGGCGCGGCGGGAACGGGCCGCCTTGACCGGCACCCCTCCGACCGGCACCAGGGTGGGGGCCACCCGGTCCAGGACGACGGATCGGTCCACCACGCACTTGCCGACGTCGGTGCGGCTGGGCAGGTCGTACATGACGTCCAGCAACACCTCTTCGAGAATGGCGCGCAGGCCGCGGGCCCCGGTGCCCCGCAGCAACGCCTGCTCGGCCACGGCTTCCAGGGCGTCGGGCGTGAATTCGAGCTCCACATTGTCCAGGGCGAAGACCCGCTCATACTGGCGTGTCAGTGCGTTCTTGGGCTCAATGAGGATCTGCACCAGGGCGTCCTTGAACAGCGGGGACACGGCGCTGACCACGGGGAGGCGCCCGATGAACTCGGGGATGAGCCCGAACTTTATGAGGTCCTCGGGCAACACGTGACGCAGGATCTCGCCGTTGTCGCGCTCCTGGCGGTGCACCTCGGCCCGGAACCCGATGCCCCGCTTGCCGATACGACCTTCTATCAATTTGTCCAGCCCGGCGAAGGCGCCGCCACAGATGAAAAGGATGTTGGTGGTGTCGATCTGGATGAACTCCTGGTGCGGGTGCTTGCGGCCACCCTGGGGGGGTACCGATGCCGTGGTCCCTTCAAGGATCTTCAACAGCGCCTGCTGGACCCCCTCACCCGACACGTCGCGGGTGATGGAAGGGTTCTCGCTCTTGCGGGCGATCTTGTCGATCTCGTCTATGTAGATGATGCCGGTCTCGGCCCGCTTCACGTCGTAGTCGGCCGCCTGTATCAACTTCAACAGGATGTTCTCGACGTCCTCCCCCACGTAGCCCGCCTCGGTCAGCGCGGTGGCGTCGGCTATGGCGAAGGGCACGTTGAGCATGCGGGCCAGCGTCTGGGCCAGGAGGGTCTTGCCGCACCCCGTCGGGCCGAGCAGCAGGATGTTCGACTTGGCCAGCTCGACGCCATCGTCCTGCGTCGGCCCGGCCTGCACCCGCTTGTAATGGTTGTAGACGGCCACCGACAAAATCTTTTTGGCGTATTCCTGACCCACCACGTAGTCGTTGAGGAAGTCGAAGATCTCCCGGGGCTTGGGCAGGTCCTCGAAGCTCAGCTCCGTGGTCTCGTCGCGCTCCTCGGCGATGATGTCATTGCAGAGGTCGATGCACTCGTCACAGATGTAGACGCCTGGGCCGGCGATCAGCTTCTTGACCTGCTTCTGGGTCTTGCCACAGAAGCTGCACTTGACCAGATCCCCACCCTCACCGAACTTCGCCACGTGATCGCCCTCCCCCTTCGACAGGCCCTATGCGGCGCCGATGGCTTCAAGCGGGGCAACGGTACGGGCGGTGATGACCTCGTCGATGATGCCGTAGGTCACCGCCTCGTCCGCCGTCATGATGAAGTCCCGGTCGGTGTCCTTGGCCACCTTCTCCTGCGTCTGCCCTGTGTCCTCGGCCAGCATGCCCGAGAGGAGGTCGCGCATGCGCAGGATCTCCCTGGCCTGAAGCTCGATGTCGCTGGCCTGACCCTCGACCCCACCCCAGGGCTGGTGCAGAAGGATGCGGGCGTGGGGCAGCGCGAAGCGCTTGCCCGCGGCCCCGGCCGCCAGAAGGACGGCCGCCGCCGAGGCGGCCTGCCCGAAACAGAAGGTGGAGACGTCGGCCTTTATGAACTTCAGCGTGTCGTAAATGGCGAAGAGCGCCGTGATGTCCCCGCCGGGCGAGTTGATGTAGAGGTGGATGTCCTTGTCCGGCTCCTCGGACTCCAAGAAGAGCATCTGGGCGCAGACCAGGTTGGCCACGGTGTCGTCGACCGGTGTGCCCAGGAAGATGATGCGCTCGCGCAGCAATCGCGAGTAGAGGTCGTAGGCCCGCTCGCCGCGGTTGGACGACTCAATGACGGTGGGGACGAGATAATTGTGGGCCCTCATTCGCTCTCCTTCGCAGCATCAGTCTTCAGGTCATCCCGTGACATCGGGTTGCCCTCCTCGTCGAAGAGATCCACGTGGTCCAAGAGCCACTGCAGAGCTTTGGCCTTGCGTAGCTCCGAGCGTACCGCGCCTGTCCGCCCGGCCGTGTCGAGCTGGCGGCGCAGCTCGGCCGGGGTGGTCTCCATCCGCGCAGCCATGGTGGCCATTTCCGTGTCGAGCTCCTCGTCGCTCAGCGTGAGCTTCTCGGCTTCCACCAGGGCCCGCAGGGCCAAATCGGCCTTCACCGCCCGGTGGGCTTCGGTGCGCACGCCGGCCAGGAGGTCGTCGGGCGCCTGCCCGGTGGCTTCGAAGTACTCGGCCAGGCCCAGCTTCTGGGCCTCCAACCGGTGCTGCAGGTCATGCAGGCGCTGGTTGACCTCGGCGTCGACCAGCACCTCGGGCACATCGTCGTCGGAGACCAGGTCGGCGACGGCCTCGACCGCCTTGGTGCGCAGGGCCATCTGGCTCTGCACCAGTTTCACCCGGGAGATCCGCTCGGCGATGTCAGCCCGGAGCTCGACCACGGTGGCGAACTCGGAGCTCTCGGCCGCCCAGGCATCGGTGGTCGGAGGAAGCTTCTTGACCTTCACCTCCTTGACCAGGACGCGGAAGGAGACGATCTTCTCCTCGTCGCCGGGCGTGGGGGCGTCGAAGGCCACGATGCCGCCGGCCTTGGTCCCCCGGAGCTGCTGATCCAGCTCAGCCACCACGCTGCCGCTGCCCACCTCGTAGAGATAGTCGTCGATGCCCACGACCTCGGCCCCGTCGCCATCGTTGCCGTGCAGATCGATGGTGACCAGATCGCCGTCAACGGCGGGCCGCGCCACCAGGTCGAGCTCGGCGTCGTTCTCGCGGAGACGGTCCACCTGGAGCTCAATGTCCTCCTCGCTGACGCTCAACCCGGGCAGCGTCACCTGCAGCCCGTCGTAGCCCGGGATGGAGACGAGCGGCCGCACCTGCACCACGGCGTCGAAGACCACTCCACCGCTGTCCTCGCCCGAGGTGATGTCGATCTCGGGTGAGGCGATGGGGTCGAGCTCGGTGTCGACCACGGCCCGGGCGTAGAAGTCGGGCAGCGACTCGCGCAACGCCTCGGCCCGCAGCGCGCCGGCCCCACCCAGGCGCGCCTCGAGCACACGGCGCGGCACCTTGCCGGGCCGGAACCCAGGCACGCGGATCTGCGAAGCCAGGGTCCGGGCGACGTCACCGAGAGCCTGGTCGAACTCCGGTTCGTCGATCTCCACGCTCAGGCGGACGAGGTTCCCCTCTAACGATTCAGTGGTGGCACGCATGACGAGCAGCACACTCTACCGGTCGGTTCAGAAGAGGAAGTTCATGGCGCCGAGGATCTGCTCAGCGGTGGCCGCGTCCCCTCCCATGCCGATCCCCCCGGCGGAACCGACCTCTGCCGCCGTGGCCCGGCCGCAACCCAGGCGCACGAAGTCGAGGCTGGAGAGGGCCAGCGTCACCGTGGGTGCGGCGCCCTCCGCCGCGGGCTTGGCCCGGCCCCCCTCCACGCCGAGGGCGAAGAGCCGGGCGTCGTGCCCCGGGCCGGCAACCTCGAAGCGCACCACGTTGCCGTCGGGGATCGCCGCCCTCTTTCCGACCACGTACCCCATGGAGGACTGGACGCGGTCGATGGCCAGGCGAGAAGCCAGGCCGCCACTCCCGCCAGGACGGTCCAGGGCCAGGCGGACATCCTGTTCGTGGACCCAGCTGTCGAAGACCCGCACCTCCATGAATTCGGCGTAGGGCACCTGGCCGACCGGGCTGAAGCCGACTTCGGCCCACTCCTGGTCGGAGAGGGCCGCCAGCCGAGCCAGGCGTTCGCCTGTCACCTCGACGAACTCGGCCTGCACGGCGGCCCCCGTCCCGGCCCGGCGGACGGCCACCCACCGCTCGTTCATGGCGGCGAAGTCCCCCTTCACGTGCGCGCCCAGGGGGCCATCCCATTCGGGCGTGGGCTCCCCCAGCAGCATGCGCTCGATCCCGATCAGGTGGGACAGTTGATCCTTGACGTCCCAGCCCGGGCAGCCGGTCGGGAGGGCCCACTCGGCGGTCACCAGGTCGTGGCCGACCTCGGCCAGCGAGCCCCAGGTCTCGGCCAGCGCCGCCGTCGCCACCGCTCCCCGCCTGGGCCAATCCTCGTCCCGGCCACCTATCTGAGCTGCGTCGTCGCCCGCCATGTTCCTGAGCGTAGCGGTCCCGTGCCTGGCCTGGTCCGAGCATCCCCCCCTTGGCGGGACCCTCCCGCTACCGTTTTGAGCCATCCGGGGGCCGACTACCAAGAGGAGTTGTCATGGCTAACTACGAGGGATACTGCGTGAAGTGCCGCGAGAAGCGGGAGTTCGACGGGCATGAGGTCGAGCTGGCCAACGGCCGTCGCGCTGCGCAGGGGCTGTGCCCAGTCTGCGGCACCAAAATGAACCGGATCCTGGGCAAGAAGAAGGACTGAACAGCCAGGCACGCCGCGGCGTGCCACCATCTGTGCCTGCATGACCCACTGAGCACGGCAGACTGACGTCCTATGCAGGCACCAGAGACCCGCTACGCCCTGCGTGACGGGAACCACATCGGCTACCAGGTTTGGGGAAGCGGGCCCGTCGACGTCCTGGAGTTCAACAACGGGCTGATGATCTCCATAGACGAGACCGCCGACGAGCCGAATTGGCTGCGCTACGAGGAGAGCCTGGCCGGCTTCTGCCGTCTGATCCGCTTCGACGCCCTGGGGCTCGGCCTCTCGGACCCTCTCCCCACCGACTTGACCCCGAGTGTCGAGGGCTGGGCCCGGGACGCCCTGGCAGTGCTGGACGACGCCGGCAGCGCGCGCCCGGCGGTGCTGGCCACGAGCGGCGGGACCCTGCCCGCCGTGTGGCTGGCCGCCCGGCACCCCGAGCGTGTGCGCTCACTGGTGCTGATCAACGGCACGGCCCGGGTCCTGTGGGCCGAGGACTACCCGATCGGGGTGCCCCAGCAGGTGCTGGACTCCATCCCGTTCAACATCGAGAGCCCCCGGGCAGCCGAACCCGAGGTGCCACCGGATATCTCGCTTTACGTGCCCAGCCTGGCGCACCGGGTCGGGTTCCGCGAGTGGTGGGGCCGGGCGGCCCGGCGGGGGGCCAGCCCATCCACGGCAATCGCGTGGAACCTGGCTAACTTCTCAGCCGACATGCGGGGTGAGCTGCCACACATCTCGTGCCCCACGCTGGTGATGTCGCGCGCCGACATGTTCGCCGACCTGGTCGAGCACGGCCGCTATCTGAGCGAGTCGATTCCGGGTGCCCGCTTCGAGACCTTCCCGGGGGCCGACATGCTGCCCTGGTCCGGTGAGTTCGATTCCATGGTCGACGAGATTGAGGAGTTCGTCACCGGGGCCCGGCGAGGCCATGAGGCCGAACGGGCCCTGGCCACCGTCCTCTTCACCGACATCGTCGACTCCACCGTGCTGGCCGCCGCTGCGGGCGACCGCCAGTGGAGATCCGTACTCGATGAGTACGACGTGAACGTGGCGCGCCTGTTGGCCCGCCACGACGGCGTGCTGGTCAAGAACACCGGTGACGGCACCTTGGCCCGCTTCGCCAGCCCGGCCCAAGGCATCCGCTGTGCACGCGCCATGGTGGAGACGGCCAACAACTTCGGGCTTGAGGTCAGAGCCGGGCTGCACGCCGGTGAGATCGAGCTGCGCGGCGACGACATCGGCGGGCTGGCCGTCCACATTGCCTCCCGCGTCAGCGCGCTGGCCGGGCCGAGCGAGGTGCTCACCACGGGCACCGTGCGTGACCTGGTCGTGGGCTCGGGCATCGTCTTCGACGACCGCGGCCGCCACAACCTCAAGGGCGTGCCCGACGAGTGGCAGATACTGGCCGTCGAACAAGGGTGAGTACTCCGGACCCACGGTCACACCGTCGACTGCAGCAACAGCGGCGCCTGCAGATCCGGCGCCGGAGGACGGTGGCTGCGCTGCTGGCCCTGGCGGTGGTCGTCGCCCTGGTGGTGGGCCTGACCACTGGGGGTTCGTCCCCCGGATCGCACGGGTCCGGCGCCGGGACCCCGACCTCGACCACGCCCGCCTCGCTGGAGGCGGGCGTGGAACCTTGGCAGCTCGCCGCACCCTTATCGCGCGAGGTCGTCACCGCCCACAGGGGACTCCTGCAGATTCTGGGCGGCCTGTCGTCGGCGGGGAGCTCGCTCAGCTCCGCCTACTCGCTCGACCCGGCCACGGGGACCTTGACTCCGACCGGGTCCCTGGCCACGGTCGTCCACGACGCCGCCGGCACGACCATCGGATCGTCGTCCTTCGTCTTCGGCGGGGGTTCTCCGGTCACCGTCTCGACCGTGCAGTCATTGAGCCTCTCCGGCGGCAGCGGCGCCACGGTCGGCCAGCTCCCCCAGCCGCGATCCGATCTGACGGTGGCCACTATCGGGAGTGAGGTCTACCTGGTCGGCGGATACGACGGCACCACCTACCTGCCTTCGATCCTGGCCACCGGAGACGGCCGGCACTTCTCCACGGTGGCCGACCTGAAGGTCCCGGTGCGCTACCCCGCCGTGGCGGCGATCGGCGGTGCGCTCTACGTCTTCGGGGGCGAGACGGGGCCGGGTGCCGCCACCGCAGACATACAGGAGGTCGACCCTTCCACCCACACGACCCGGGTGATCGCCTCCCTCCCCCACGCCCTGTACGGGGCCGCCGCCTTCGTCCTCGACGGCCACGTGTACGTGGCCGGGGGCCAGACCGGGGACGGGCAGACGCTGACCCAGCTCTACGAGTTCGACGAGAACGCGCGCCGCGTGCACTCGGCCGGCCTGCTCCCCCAGGCGGTGGCCTTCTCCGGCTACGCCACCATGGGAACCGGGCGCAGTGCGGTTGGGTACCTGGTGGGCGGTGAGGTGACCCAGCAATCCGGGCCCGATCAGGCCGGCATACCGTCGGGCTCACTGCGGACGGTGATCTCGCTGCGCCCCAGCCGCTACGGGGGTCCGGTCGGTGGCGCCGCCGCCGGTGCCCCATTCCACGGTCACCTCCTCATCGCGGACCGGGGCAACGACCGCCTGCTGGTCATGGACCCGGCGCGCCAACTGCTCTGGCACTACCCGTCGGCGGCCATGCCCCCGCCTCCCGGCGGCTTCTACTTCCCCGACGACTCCTTCTTCTTCCACAAGGGCACCGGGATCATCTCCAACCAGGAGGAGAACCACACCATTGTGGAGATCGGGTACCCGTCGGGGAAGATCCTCTGGCAGTACGGCCACCCGGGAACTCCCGGGAGCACCCCCGGTTACCTCAACCAGCCCGACGACGCCTACCTGCTCAAGAACGGCGAGGTCACCGTGGCCGACGCCCTCAACGACCGCATCCTGTTCATCTCCCCCGGCGGCACCGAGATCGGGCAGATCGGGACCAACGGTGTGGCGGTGCACAACCCCCCGACCGGCATCGCCTATCCCAACGGCGACACCCCGCTCTCCGACGGCAACGTCCTGGTGTCGGAGATCATCGGCTCGTGGATCACCGAGTACACCCCCTCCGGCCACCTGGTGTGGACGGTGCACCTGCCGACGGTCAACTACCCCTCGGACCCACAGCAGATCGGCCAGGACCTCTACCTGCTCTGCGACTACAACCCTCCGGCGGAGGGGAAGATCCTGACCGTGCACCGCTCGGGCGCCATTGTGTGGACCTACGATGTGCCGGCTGGAGACGGCATGCTGCGCAAGCCCTCCCTGGCCGAGAGGCTCCCCAACGGCCTGATCATGGCCAACGACGACTACCGCAACCGGGTGGTGGTCATCGACCCGAATTACGACACCATCGTGTGGCAGTACGGGTTGACCGATACCGGTGGCACCGCGAACGGACTGCTGTCCATCCCCGACGGATTCGACCTCCTCCTTCCCAACGGCACCACGCCCACCCACCCGCAGACAGGCTGAGCCTGACCGGGACCGGGGGTTGGCACGTGCTATCCCTATGCGGCAGCCATGAGCGTGCTGCTCGGGACGGGAATAGCAGGAGAAGACCGGCATGTCACAACGCACCAGACCCGCTGAGAAGAACCAGGGCCGTCACTCCTCCGGGGTGAAGGGAGGCCCTCCGGGGGGTCGGCGCCGGCGGCGCACCAACTTCCTCGCCCCTCCACCCAATCCGTTCGGGCTCTCGGGGTGGGCCCTCCTGCCGCTGCGGGCGTTCCTGGGCTTCACGTTCACCTTCGCCGGGTTGCAGAAGCTGGCCAACCCGAACTTCCTGAACGCCAACAGCCCGTCCAGCATTCAGGCCCAGCTGATCGCCTCCATCCGGGTCAGCCCCGTGCACTTTCTCCTCGGCCATCTCCTCCGCTTCGCCGTCCCGATCGCCATACTCATTGCACTGTCCGAACTGGCGGTGGGGATGGGCGCGCTGCTCGGCCTGTGGACCCGGGCCGCGGCGGCCAGCGGCATGGCGCTGTCGTTGACCCTCTTCCTGACGGTGAGCTTCCACTCCTCCCCCTACTACACCGGTGCCGACATCGTCTTCTTCTTCGCCTGGATCCCCTTGCTGCTGGCCGGGGCGGGCGGGGTGCTTTCCCTCGATGCCCAGATCGCCTCCCGGGTGGCCACGGAGTCCAAGACCGGGGCCCCGGGCCTGGTCCCGGTCCGCTTCGCGCTGGTGCAGGAGGTGTGTGGCCACTATGCGCACGACACCTGCACGGCCCAGGCGGGTCGGCCGTGTGACGTGTACCGCTGCCCGTTCCTCACCGATGAGCGAGGTTCGGTGCTCCAGCGGGGTCCCGACGCCATCGACCGCCGCACCCTGGTCCTCGGGGGCACCGCCGTAGCGGCCTCGGCTCTGGCGGGAGCGGTTGCGGCCGGGGCGACTGCAGGCATCGGTCGGGCCGTGGGCGGGGCCAAGGCGCCGGCGGCATCCGCTGCCCCCCTGAAGTCGGCGACCAACTCGGCCTCGAACGGCCCGAAGACGACGGTTGCCCGCTCGGCGGGAACCCCGATCGGCCGGACCAGCCAGGTTCCCGTCGGTGGCGCGGCTTCGTTCCAGGACCCCGCGACCGGCGATCCCGCACTGATTGTCCAGCTCACCAAGGGCCAGTTCGTCGCCTATGACGCCGTCTGCCCGCACGCCGGGTGCACGGTCGGGTACTCACAGGCCGCCAAGCTCATCGTCTGCCCCTGCCACGGATCCGAATTCGACCCGACCACCGGTGATGTCATCAGCCCGCCGGCCCCCCGGGGACTGACCCCCATTCACGTCGCGGTCAGCGCGGACGGGCAAATCCTGGCGGACGGCTGACCCGGTACGCTGGCCCGATCGCCTTTCACGGGATGTAGCGCAGCTTGGCAGCGCGCCTGCTTTGGGAGCAGGAGGTCCGGGGTTCAAATCCCCGCATCCCGACCATTCGGGTACCGTGCTCGCCGTGTTCACCGTCACCGGCACCGCACAGAAGGAGGCCTGGGACCGCAACGTCCTCCCGCCGGTGGAGAAGGTGCGCCCGGGGCTGTGGTCGATTCCCGTCCCCATTCCGAAGAACCCCTTGCGCTATGTCTCGGTCTACGTCGTAGAACTGAAGAGCGGCGTGGCCCTGGTCGACGCCGGATGGCCGACCGATGAGTCGTGGGACGCTCTGGGTGCCGGGCTGGCCGAGGCGGGCGGCTCCATCGGCGACGTCCGCGCCGTGGTGGTGACCCACCTCCATCCCGACCACTACGGGCTGGCCGGGCGGGTACGTGAGGCCTCCGGTGCCTGGGTGGGCCTCCACCCGGCCGATGCCAGCTTGTTGGAGACCCGCTACCACGACACCGATGGACTGGTGGATCGCATGCGCGAGCTGCTGGCCATGTCGGGCGTACCCGACGAGAAGCTCCCCGACCTGGCGATGGCGTCCATGGAGATTAAGGCGACGCTCGACGTGGCGAAGCCCGACATCCTGATTGAGGACGCGCAGCGCCTGGACCTCCCGGGATGGGACTTCCGGGCCGTGTGGACTCCCGGGCACTCGCCCGGCCACATCTGCCTCTACTCCGACGACCACAAGCTGCTGCTCTCGGGCGACCACGTGCTTCCACGCATCACACCGAACATCTCGTTCCACTCCCAGCAGTTCGCCAACCCGCTTGGCGACTACCTGGAATCCCTGGCCAAGGTGCGGGCGCTCCATCCCGAGGAGGTCCTGCCGGCCCACGAATACCGCTTCTCGGGCCTGGATGAGCGAGTGGACGACCTCGTCGCCCACCACACCGAACGCCTGGGAGAAATTGAGGGGCTGCTGCGGGACCGACCGGGGATCTCCTGCTGGGACACCACACTCGCACTCTCATGGTCGCGGCTCTGGGATGACATACCCGACTACATGCAGCGGGCCGCCAACGGTGAGACCCTGGCCCACCTGGTCCTGCTCGAACGCCGGGGACGGGTCAGGCGCGAGCTCTCCGTGCCGGCGCGCTTCTACGTCGTCGAGTAGCTACGGAGCGGGCGGCTCCCCTGGCTCGGGGACGGGGTTGTCCCGAACACCGGGCCAGGCTACTGGCTGCGCAAAGTCACGCTGCACCAGGAACGCTTGCGGCACGACGGGCAGGTCATCCGGCGATCGAACTGACCACGGGGGAGCCAGGCGCCGAAGGGGAACTGGAAGATCAGAAGATCGAGGACGCCGATGTAGGAGATCTGTTGACAGCGTTGGCAGGCGATGGTGAATGTTCCGCGGTCGACCAGCGGGTTCTCGGAAGTGGTGCACAGGCTGTCGGATTCGGGCGAGGCACCAGAAAACAGCGCCCGCTTGCCGACCGGGAGTGCCACCTGCGTGGCGGCTCCCCGATGGGTCCCCCTGCCGCTGGCGTTGGTGGCCGAGGGCACCCAGAACAGGGCCCGCTTGCCCAGCGGGTCGGGTGCCTTGCCGCTCGTCGGGCCGGGCACCTCAGCAAGCCTGCATGGCATCGTAGACTTGGACGGCGAGTGCCCGGTAGGCGGCGGCACCGGGTGACCTGGGCGCGTGCTGCAGCACCGATCGGCCGAGCTCAGGGGCCTCGGCGAAGCGAATCGACTTGGGCACAGGTGGATCGAAGAGGGGGAGCCCGTAGCGCTCCTCGACCTCGGCCAGCACCTTGCGGGCGTGAGTGGTGCGGGCGTCGTACATGGTGGGGAGCACTCCGAGCACGCGCAGCTTCTCGTTGGCGAATTGGCGGACGTCCTCAATGGTCTCCAGTAGTTGGCCCACACCGCGGTGGCTGAGCGCCTCACATTGCAGGGGGACCACGACCGCCTCGGCAGCGGTGAGTCCGTTGATGGTGAGAACGCCGAGCGAAGGCGGGCAATCGATGAGGACGGCGTCGTACCCGCCGACCTCGGGGCCAAGAGCCCGGGCCAGGACGTGCTCGCGCCCGGTGCGGCTGAGGAGATGCACCTCGGCGCCGGCCAGATCGATGGTGGCCGGGACCAGGCTCAGCCCATCCACTCCGGGCACCTTCAGCACAACCTCGGACACCCGGGCCCGCCGGACGAGGACATCGTGCAGTGAGGCCGCGAGCTCGTCGGGATTGAAGCCCAGCGAGAAGGTGAGACAGGCCTGGGGATCGAGGTCGACCACCAGGACCCGGCGGCCCTGCTCGGCCATGGCCACGCCGAGGGACTGCACGGTGGTGGTCTTCGCCACACCGCCCTTCTGATTGGCCACCGCCACGACTCTGATCATCCGGGCAGTCTACGACGGCAAGAGCAGTGCCGCCGTCGACCAAGAACCCCGCGTGGCGGGGAAACCCAGGGTGCCGGTGACCCGCGTGCGCCTCTTCTCCCTGCCGTGGTTCCCCACCACGGTGCCCGGAACGAAAAAGGGAACGCTGCAGGAGACCGCACCGTCTCGGTGAGGAGCCTCAGCGATGGGCGGACTCCTGAACCGCCACGTCGAGCACCAGATTGCCCAAGGCCAGATTTACGTCGTCGAGGTGGTAGCCCCACTTCGGCCCGAGAACGGCCGTCACCTTGGGACGGGGATCGCCGGGCGCTGACCTGGCGTCGACCTGCAGCCAGGTGGCGCCTCCGAGGCTCTCGCACTTCACCGCATAGAGACCCGGGTACGTCACCCAGGCCGTGGACACCGGCACCCCGGACACATGGGAGGACGCGGTCAGGAAGTCCGGGAGGAGCGACGCCGAGGAGTCAGTGAAATTCACCGGGTTCACGCAGGCCACCTGTTGGCCGACCTTCGCTCTCTGATCCGACTGCAAGCTGACGCCCTGTCCGGGACGGCCGAAAAGGGCGCGGCGCGGCGGCGTGGACCCGAAGGTGGAATAGGCGATCACGCAGCCCGTCTGGGCGGCCGATCCGCAAATCGGTATGTGCTGGAAACTCCCACCCACGTCCCGGCCGACCGGCACCTGCACGTTCCCTCCCAGGATGATGGCCGACACCATGAGCTTGCGCAGGCTGGCCGAAGGATCGATCTGGTGGTGGATCAGCCGGATCAGCATGGCCGCACCCTGCGAGTGCCCGATGAAGATGACGGGTCGCCCGTGATTGTCGTGGGCCAGGTAGTCCTTCCAGGCTGACAGAAGGCTCTGGTAGGCCAAAGTGTCTGCGGTCGGGTCGCCGCCCAGGCCCTTGGCCAGCGACAATTCCGTGCGCTGTCGGTACATGGGTGCCCACACGTGGCAGACCTGCGAGAAGCGTGCCACCTGGGCTTCGGCCGCCCCTCTCTCGGCCGGTTGCACGGTCAGGTCGGCATTGTCCGACGTCTCGGTCGAGACCGTCGGGTACACGTAGAAGCAATCGAACCTCGACGAGGTCGCGTTGGCGGCAGGTACCACCTTGGTGGTGCCGTTCGCCGTCACGCTGGTGACCGTCAGGTCAGAAACACACGGGTCGTCCACCTGACCGGGTTTGCACAACCACACGGCGTGCCAGGGGACCGACGATTCGGTTTCCGCACCCGTGTCCGGCGGCGAGAACGCCAGTGCTGTGCTCAAGACGGCGACGGTAAGAGGCACTCCTCCGACCCTGACGAAGAACGAGGCTCGGCGGGCTGACCGGCTCTTCGCCTCGGCAACTTCCTTCCTCACCCATCCCACTGCGTTGCTCTCCATCTCCTGGTGCTCCGCCTTGAGACCGTGCACCCCAAGGCAAAGATATTCGATCACACGATCATCCACCCCACCGCCGCAGCATCCGGGCGCGCGTGCCCGAACAGGGCGGCGTCGCGCCTAGGGTCGGCGCACCGCCAGAGACCGTCTCGCGAGAAGTCAGGAACACCAGACCGTGCCCGCAGTCCGTTTGAGCCAGAAGATCGCCGTGGGGGTCGTCTTCGTTTCGGCCATGTTCATGAACATCATGGACATCACCATCGTCAACGTGGCGCTGCCTACCATCGGGCGGACCTTCGGAATCGCACCGACGGCGGTGGATGGGATAGTGATCGCCTACCTGGTCAGCCTGGCCGTGTTCATACCCGCCTCGGGGTGGCTAGGCGACCACTTCGGCGGCAAGCGGGTCCTCCTGGCGGCGATCGGCGTGTTCACCGTGGGCTCGGTGCTCTGCGGGTTGGCTCAGAACATGGCCGAGCTGGTCCTCTTCCGGGTCCTGCAGGGCGCGGGTGGCGGCATGATGGCGCCCGTCGGCATGGCCATGCTGTTCCGGGTATTCCCTCCGGCCGAGCGGGTCCGGGCGGCCAGCATCCTCACCGTCCCCACCACCATGGCGCCGGCGTTGGGCCCGGTCCTAGGTGGGTTCCTGGTGACCGACCTGACCTGGCGCTGGGTCTTTTACGTCAATCTCCCGCTCGGGATCGCCGCGATCACCTTCGGTGCCCTGTTCTTGGAACGGACCGAACGCATTGACGCCGGCGTCTTCGACGTGCCCGGGTTCATTCTCGGCGGAGCCGGCCTGGGCCTACTCATGTACGGGGTCTCCGAGGGCCCCCTCAAGTCCTGGTCGTCGACGGTGGTGACGACCACCTGCCTGGCCGGGGCTGCACTGCTGGCCGCCCTGGTGCTGGTGGAGCTACGGGTGGCCCGACCCATGGTGGACCTGCGCCTCCTCTCCGGCCGTCTGTTCCGTTCGACCAACATGGTGATGTTCCTGGCCGCAGCGGCGTTCCTCGGCATGCTCTATCTGGTCCCGCTCTACTTCCAGGACGCCCGGGGACTCTCCGCCCTGCAATCGGGTCTCTCTACCTTTCCCGAGGCGTTCGGCGTGATGGCCGGTGCCCAGCTGGCCAGCCGCGTCATCTACCCGAGATTGGGACCCCGCCGTCACGTCACGGGTGGCCTGGTGGGCCTCACCCTGACCATGCTCCTGCTCACCCAGATCAGCGTGGCCACCAACCTCTGGCTCATCCGGGGCCTCATGTTCGTCCTTGGCCTGACGATGGCCCAGGTGATGATCCCGAACCAGGCGGCCTCGTTCGCCATGATCTCACCGACCTCCATGGGTCGGGCCTCGACCTTGTTCAACACCATGCGACAGGTAGGGAGCGCCACCGGCGTGGCCATCCTCTCGACCGTCCTCATCGGCGTGGGCTCCGCCCGCGCCGCCGGGGGCGCATCTCCACCCGACATGCGGGCCTATCACATGGCCTTCCTCACGGCCGCTCTCTTCGCCCTGGCCGCAGTCGGCTTCTCCCTGTCCATCCACGACGCTGATGCAGCCGAGACCATTGTGCGCCGGGGTCGCCTGGGTGGTTCGCCGGCAGCCGAAGACCTTTCCGTCCAGGGGAGCATGGCGTGAGCGTCCTCTCCCGCGTGTGCGTGTTCTGCGGAAGCAGCCCCGGCTCCAACCCGGCGTTCTCCCGGGCGGCGCGCCAGCTCGGTACTTCATTGGCCGGGCGCGGCATCGGACTCGTCTACGGCGGCGCCTCGGTGGGCCTGATGGGCGTGGTGGCCGACGCGGCCCTCGGCGCCGGAGGTCAGGCGACCGGTGTCATTACCGAATCCCTGGCGGGCCACGAGATTGCGCACGCCGAGCTCAGCCATCTTCAGGTTGTGCGCACCATGCACGAACGCAAGGCCCACATGGCCGAGCTCTCCGATGGCTTCATCATGCTGCCGGGCGGGTTCGGCACCTATGAGGAGTTCATGGAATCGGTGACCTGGGCCCAGTTGGGCATCCACAGCAAGCCGTGCGGGATCCTCAACGTCGAAGGCTTCTTCGACGATCTCCTCTCGTTCCTCTCCCGGGCCGTCGCCATGGAGTTCATCAAATCCGCCCAGTTGGAGCGGATCGTCATCACCGACGACGTCGGGGAGCTGCTCGACGCCATGGGAGCCACAGCACAAGCGCGCCCCCGGCAGCGCCCCCGGCAGGACTCGAACCTGCGACCATTGGATTAGAAGTCCACTGCTCTGTCCGCTGAGCTACGGGGGCCAGTAGGTTCCCCACCAGCCTCGCATACCGCCCCCCGACCCCGGGACGATGTGCCACACTTGTGCCCCTCGGTGGGCGTAGCTCAGTTGGTTAGAGCGCCAGGTTGTGGTCCTGGAGGTCGGGGGTTCGAGACCCCTCGCTCACCCCGAAATCTGCCGGCGTCCGGAACTCCGGAACCCGGTACCGAGTACCCGCATGGGGGGTGTTGACCGAGTGAGCGCTGTGAGGACTGGTCGGACCGTCCTGGTGACCGGCGCCTCCTCGGGCATCGGCGCCGCTGTTGCCCGTGAGCTGGCCCGGCGCGGCGACACCGTGGCTCTGGTGGCCCGCCGCCGGGACCGGCTCGACGCCGTCCTGGCCGATTGCCGCCTCACGTCACCCCAGTCCGAGCGCTGGGCGGCCGACCTCTCGGTTCCCGCGGCCGCTGCCGACCTTGCAGTGGCCATTTGGGACCACTATGACGGCATTGACGTCGTGATCAACAACGCCGCCGTCCCCATGCGGCGGCACGCCACCCGGCTCACCCTGGCCGAGGTGGAACGGACCATGACCATCAACTACTTCTCCCCGGTGGCCATCACCCTGGCCCTCCTGCCGCGGATGCGCGAACGGCGATCGGGCACCATCGTCAATGTCTCCAGCCTGGGAGGGCGGCTGGGCATCACCACCGAGGCGGCCTACTCCGGTTCGAAGTTCGCCCTGGCCGGATGGAGCGAGTCCCTGGCCATCGACCTGGACCGTTCCGGCGTCAGCGTCAAGCTCATCCTCCCGGGGGCCATCGACACCGAAATCTGGGATCAACCCGACAATGACGCGCCCCTCTACGACGGGCCCAAGGTCCCCCCGGAGGAGATCGCCGGGGGCATCGTCGACGCCATCGACAGCGAGCACTTCGAGCACTACCTCCCCGACATGAAGGCGGTCATTGAGATGAAGACGTCCGACTTCGATGCATTCCTGGTCGGCATGCGCGCCATGACCGACCAGGCGGCTGCCAAGGGTGCCCCATGAGGGCACTGGTCTTCGGCGCACCACCGGCTCCCGACGAGGTCCGCCCCACCCCCCACGATGAGCTGGAGACCAAGTTGGCGGCCATCCCCTTCGGGCTCCACGAGATCGACGACGCCCGGCTGGTCCGCCCGGACTGGGTGCTGACCCGACCCATACTCGCCGGCATCTGCGGCTCGGACGCCAAGCTGGTGCTGGGCGACTTCAGCACGGGCGACATCGACAATCCCATGGCGGCCTTCTCGTCACTCCCCCACGTGCCCGGGCACGAGGTGGTGGCCGAAGTGGTGGCGCTCGGTCCGGCCGCCACCGGGCTCGACGTCGGACAGCGGGTGGTGCTCAACCCGTGGCTCACTTGCGGTCCCCGCGGCATCACGCCGTTGTGCCCGCCCTGCGCCGCCGGAGACCTGAGCCTGTGCTGGAGCTTCACCAAGGGGGATCTGGGTCCGGGCGTGCACCTGGGCGTGATCACCGGTGCCCCCGGCGCGTGGGCCGAGCTCCTGGCGGCGCACGACTCCATGCTGATCCCGGTGCCCGACGGGATCTCCGACGAGGCGGCCGTGCTGGCCGACCCCTTCTCCGTCTCCTTCCATGCCATCGTCCGGCATCCCCCGCCGCCGGGCGGTCGTGTCCTGGTCTACGGGGCCGGAGCCCTCGGGCTCACCAGCGTGGTCATTCTGCGCACCCTCTACCCCGATGTCGAAGTCGGCGTGGTGGCACGCTTCGAGGCTCAACAGGAGATGGCACGCCAATTCGGCGCCTCTGAGGTCTTCACCCACGAGCCCCGCCTGGCGCTTGTGGAGGCGCTGGCGGAGTGGTCGGGCGCCGTCCTGCACATGCCGCTCGACGGGCTGCCCATCACCCATCCCGGCCACATTGACGTCGTCTACGACTCCATCGCCAAGGCGGAGACGCTCGAGGTGGGGGTGCGCGTCCTGGCCGAGCGAGGCCGGCTGGTCTACACCGGTGTGGCCACCCCCGAGCGCTGGGAGTCGACGCCCATCTACTTCAAGGAGATCACCATCGCCGGCTCGAACGCCTTCGGCATGGAGGACCTTGACGGCGTGCGCCAGCATGCCATCGCGCACTACCTCCAACTGGTCTCCGACGGTCGGCTCGACATCACCCCGATGCTGACCCACCGCTTTGCCCTGAAAGAGTGGTGGCCCGCGCTCAAGGCGATCGCCCGGCAGGATCAGAGTGGCGCCCTGAAGGTGGCGTTCACACCGAACGGCCCCTGAACCCGAACTACCGCCCCGATCCCAGCTCGCTGAACCGCTGATAGCGCACCTCGGCGGCGCGCGCCCACACCGGATCCGGCTCAATCCGGCGCCCGACCCCGGCCCAGCGCACCGAATCGTCCAGCGAGGTCTCCAACCCGGCGGCCATACGGGCGAAATAAGCCGCGCCCCGGGCCGCCCCTTCGGGGACCGCCACGGCATCGACCGGCAGATTGGTGGCGTCGGCCACGGCCGACATCCAGGCGGTGACGCGCGAACCGCCGCCACTGGCGACGATGCGGGAGGCCCTGACCCCGGCCCGGTCGAGCATGCGCCGGATGACGAAACCGCTGGCCTCAAAGGCCGCCCTTTCCATCGCCTCCGCACCCGTGCCGATGTCGAGGCCGTAGATGTTGGAGCGCAGCGTGTGGTCCTCGAAGAGGGTCCGCTCGCCGCGCACGTAGGGCAGCCACACCGGTACCCGGTCGGGGCGGCCGAGCCGGGGGTCCAGGCGCTCGCGGCCGGGACCGGGCAGGGGTGCGTCACGGAGCAGGGTGCGAGCCCAGTCGACGAAGAGGGCTCCGGCATTGCTGGGACCGCCGATCACGAAACGGTCGGGCGTGGTGTGGGGGTAGCTGATCAGTCCCGGCACCTCCAGCCAATCCAAGGTGAGGGCCCACACCACCAGGGTGGCACCGAAGATCACCAGCACATCCCCCGGCTCGGTGGCGCCGGCCACGACCTGGTCGCACAGAGCGTCGATGGTGCCCCCGGTGAAGACAGTCTCCGATCCGGGCAACGTGCCGGCGGGCTCGGCCAGGGGAACCACGGCGGGCAGCTGCGACGCGGCCACTCCGATGGTCTCCAGAAGATTGGTATTCCAATCGCCGAAGTAGTGCAGATCACCCAGGGACGCGGTCACCGCGGTGTCGATGGCGGGTAAGCCGGCGAGCGCGTACGTGGCCACGGCCTGGCTGGGCCAATAGCCGCGGGCACCCGGTGCCTCGGCCACTGCCCAGCGGAGGAAGCCCTCGGCGTCGGTCATGGCACCCGCCGGCAAGGTGGATGGGGAGTCGGTGGCCGCCGCCGGGCGACCCTCCTGGTCGCCATAGAGCAGCCCGGGAAGTATGGGCACCCCGTTGCGGTTGACCGCGGTGAGCGACGGCACCATGGCGGCCACGGTCACCCCTGCCACCTCGGGCCGGCCGATCTCCGCCAGCTGGGCGGTCACTGCGGCGTAGGCCTTCTTCGGGCCGTTCCGCCAGGCCCGGCGGGCGTCGTGGCGCAGGATGTCGGGCTCGGGGGCCACGATCTGGTGTGGTACACGGCTGCGGGCGAGCACCTGCCCATCGTCGTCGACGGCCAGGGCCTTGACCGCCGTCGTGCCGATGTCGACCCCCACCGTGACGTGGCCAACGTGGTTGCTCATACGCCTGACATTCGTGTCATGATCCGACAGTATGGACGAAGTTCCACCCAACGAGAGGGGTTCGCGCGCATGAGCAGCACCCGCCCGAAGGCACTGGTGACCGCCGCCGTCAGCGGTCCCGGGCTCGATCTGCTGCACCAACTGGCCGATTTGGTGCTCGATTCCTGGTTGGACCAGCCGAGTCTGCGTATCTACAACGCCGAACAGCTGGCCGCCCGGGCGGTCGATGAGCACGCCAACATCGTCGTGGTCGAGAGCGATGTCTGCGGCGCGGAGCTGTACGAACAGCCGATGATCGCGGTGGCCAGCTGCCGCGGGGACCCGAACAACGTCGACGTTGCCGCGGCGACTGCCGCCGGCGTGCCGGTGCTCCACGCGCCGGGACGCAACGCCGACGCCGTGGCCGAGTTGGCCGTGGCTCTGCTCTTCGCCGCCACCCGCGGCGTGGTGCCGGCCGACCGCGACGTACGCGAGGGTGAGATCTACCGGGACGGGTCCATCCCCTACCAGCGCTTCCGGTCGTGGGAGATGGCCGGCAAGACAGTGGGGCTGGTCGGCCTGGGTGCCGTCGGACGGGCCCTGCGCTGGCGCCTGCGGGGCCTGGGCATGGACGTGCTGGCCTATGACCCCTACGCGCCGGACGCCACCAGCAGCCTCGAGGAGTTGTTCAGCCGCTCCGACGTCATTTCGGTCCACGCCCCAGTGACCGAGGAGACCACCGGGATGATCGGCACCGACGCCTTCGCCAAAATGCGCGACGGCGTGGTCTACCTGAACACCGCCCGGGCCCAGATCCATGACACCGATGCCCTGGTGGCCGCCCTGCGCTCGGGCAAGGTCAGCGCGGCGGGACTCGATCACTTCGAAGGCGAGTTCCTGGCCCCCGATCACCCGCTCACCGAGTTCCCCTCCGTCGTCTTGACCCCCCACATCGGCGGGGCCACCTATGACACCGAATCGAACCACACCCGCACCATCGCCGAGGACCTCTGCCGGCTGATGGCCGGGGCGAGGCCGCTCCACATCGTCAATCCCGAGGTGCTCCCCGGGAGGTGACCGCCCGACAAACGACGATCCTGGCCACCAGCATCGGGTTTCAATCCGACGGGCCCGACCCCCAGGATCTGCGCCCGGGGCCGTCCTTCGCACTCGCCCTGGACTTGGCCCGGGCCGGGCCGGGCCGCCGGATCAGCGTCATCGCCACCGCGGTGGGAGACGACTCCACCCGCCTGTCCGCGGCCCACAACGCCTTCTCCAAACTGGGCCTCGTGAGCTCCCACCTCTCCCTCTTCCCCATGCCGAACGTGCCCGAAGTCCGGGAGCACCTCCTGGCCCAGGACGTGATCTGGGTGGGTGGCGGCAGCACAGCCAACCTGCCGGCCCTGTGGAGGTTGCACGGCCTTGATGTGATCCTGCGCCAGTGCTGGGAGGAGGACGTGGTGCTGGCGGGGGTGTCGGCCGGTTCTTTGTGCAGGCATGTCGGCGGTACCACCGACTCGTTCGGCCTGCCACTGCGACCGGTCACCGACGGGCTGGCCTTCCTCCCGTACTCCAACAGTCCCCACCATGACTCCGAGGCCGAGCGGCGGCCCCTGATCCACCGCCTCATCGGTGACGGAACGCTGCCCGACGGCTATGCCACCGAGGACGGGACGGGGCTGGTGTTCTTCGGCAGCGACCTCCACGAGGCCTTTACCGAGGTCGAGGGGAAAAAGGCCCACGCCATCACCCGCACAGGTGGCGGGGTCAGGGAGGTCCCGCTCGCTACCCGCCTCCTCTGACTCGCCGCGGTTCAGGCCTCGGGCAGCGAGTAAAAGCGACGGGCGTTCCCCCCGGCAACCGCAGCCAGCGGCGCCGGGTCCAACGGCTGCTCAAGCAGCTCGGTCGAGGAGTGCGGCCAGGCCCCGTCCCAGTGGGGGTAGTCACTGGCGAACATCACGCATCCGGCGCCGAGTTGCTGCACCACGGCGGGGAGCATGCGCTCGTCGGGCTCGCAGGTCACCCAGACGTTCCCTGCCGACACGTACTCGTCAGGGTGGCGCTGCCAACCGTCTTGGATCCAATCACCCCGGGCCTCGTAGTGCTCCCCCAGCCGCTCCACGAACCAAGGCAACCAACCGGCACCCGCCTCAAGGAAGGCCACCCGCAGAGTGGGGTGGCGATCGAAGACGCCCCCGCTGACCAAAGCCGTCATGGCGGTCATCTGATCGAACGGGAAGCTCACGCAGTGAACCTGCACGTAGTTCTCGAAGCGGTCGACGCCGATTTTGGGCATGTGCAAGCCGGGTGCCCCGTGCACGCCGAGGGGCATGTCCAGGTCACAGGCCGCGCTGAAGAACCGCGAAAGGTCCGGGTGGTCCAGGTTGCGCGTGGCCAGCGCCGGCGGCACCACCGTGCAGACCAGGCCGAGCTCCTTGGCCTCCCTGAGGACCTGCAGCGCCAGCTCGCCGTGCTCAATGGGCACCACGGCGGCCGCATGGAGCCGCCTCTGGCCCTCGGCCACCAGTGCCGCCGCCCACTCGTTGTAGAGGCGGGCCACGGCGGTGCCCAATTGCGGATCGCGCAGTGAAGGAACGCACATGGCGAAGCTCGGGAACAGGACCATTTCGTCTATGCCGTCGGCGTCGGCATTGGCCAGGATCCCCGCCGCCGAGGTGGCGTCGAGTCCGGGCTCGTCGCTCACTCCACGGTCGGCCGGGCAGCCCGCCCCCGGTCCAACCGGATCAGGGTAAGCACGTCCCTCCATGACGACACCGAGGATGCCGTCGTCGCGAATGCTCACCTGGTCGGGGAAGCGACGCAGCACCTCCATGACGAATTCCGCTCCCTCGACCACGTGGGCGTCGGCGTCGACGACATTGGCTCGACTCATCGCGCCGCCTCGGCCCAGTCGCTCCCCGCATGGACGGTCTCGGTGTCGCGACCCGAACGCAGCACCCGGCCGGGCCGGGCGCCGGTGAACTCCCCGTCCGAGACGATGGCGGTGCCGTTGACCAGCACGTGGGCGATGCCCTCGGCCTCGGCATAGAGCCGGCTGGCCCCACCGGGCAGATCGTCGCGGGTGCGCACGGCGCCGTGGCCGATGGAGCCGGGGTCGAAGACCACCACGTCGGCATGGGCCCCGGCCACCAGGCGCCCCCGGTCGCGCAGCCCGTACAGGCGGGCCGGGATGTCGGTCAGTTGGCGGATCGCCTCCTCCCAACTCAGAAGGCCGCGGGCCCGGACACCGTCTCCGAGCATGGAGGTTGAGTAGACGGCCCCGCACATGGTGTCGAGGTGGGCCCCGGCATCGGACCCGCCCACAATGGAACGGGGATCCTGCCAGATGGCCGCGCGCAGGGCCCAGTCGCCCTCCGACGCGGGGATGGGCGGTCGTAGTCCGGTGCGCAACCCGTCGGCAACGACCACGTCGAGGAGGGCGTCGAACGGATCGATGCCCCGCTCGCGGGCCACGTCTCCCACCGAGCGGCCCTCTGCGCCCGCGTTGGAAGCCACGAACGTCTCCTCAAAGACCAGCCGCTCCCAGACGGCCAGGTGGCGCAGAATCCCGGCTTCGTCGGACTGGGCGCCGGCGTCAAGGCGACGGCGGGTTTCGGGATCGGCCAGGGCCACCAAGCGCTCGGGGACGGGGAGGGCGAACACCTCACGCCATCCGGGCAGGCCGTCAAGGATGGCACCGTGGGCGAAGCTCAGGCGGAGTTCCATGGTGTGGGGCAGGGTGAGGGCCACCACCGTCGCCCCACGGGCCGCCGCCTCGGTCCCGGCCGCCAACTGGCTCCAGGCCCCGTCAGGATTCATGGCCGAGACACCCAGCACGTTCCAGTTCACCGGCCGGTCAGCCAGCAACGAGATCGTCGAGAGGAGGTCGATCTCTTCGTCGGAGAAGCCGTTGAGGCAGCCGGGGACGATCATCTCCACGGTGGTGCCGTCGTGCTCCCGGACGGCGGCCGCCAGCAATTCGAGCTCGGCCCGGTCGGCCGCCCGTGAGGGGACGGGCCGGCCGTCGCCGTCGTTGTGGGTGTGCACCTGGGAGGTCGAGAAGCCCAGCGCGCCGTCTTCCAGGGCGGAATGCAGCTCCGCCTCCATGGCCGAAAGGTCAGATTCCGACGCCTTGCCACCCACGGCCCGATCGCCCATGACCAGGCGGCGCAAGGTCGAATGACCGACCAGGAACCCGGCGTTCACGGCCACGTGCCCGTCCAGACGGCCCAGCCACTGGCCGAACGACGTCCAGTCCCAGCGCAGCCCCTCCTGCAGGGCGGCCAGGGGCATCCCCTCGACGCGGGCCATCATGCGGGCGAGGTAGTCCACGTGCTCGGGTGCAGTCGGCGCCAGCGAGAAGCCGCAGTTGCCGCCCAGCACGGTGGTGACGCCGTGCAGCGGCGACGGGCTGGCGTCGGCATCCCAGAAGAGCTGGGCGTCGTAGTGGGTGTGGAGGTCGACGAAGCCCGGGGCCACCAGCATGCCCCCGGCGTCGACCGTCGACTCGGCCGACCTCCCGACCCCGGGACCCACGGCCACGACGCGCCCCTCGTCGATCACCACATCGCCGGGCACCGGCGGAACGCCGGTGCCGTCGACCACGATCCCGCCCCGGATGGCCAGCGTCACGGCCTGGCCTCCGCGCGGCCCGGGCCGGGTTGGCGCACCACCACCCGCTGGCGGGCGAAGGCCTGCATGCCTTCCGGGCCCAGTTCGACACCGAAGCCCGACTGCTTCCATCCTCCCATGGGCGCCCGGGGATCGATGGCCGTGATCCCGTGGGTGTTGACGAAGACGGTGCCGGCCTGCAGACGAGGCGCCACGTCGGCGGCGAGGGCGTCGTCGTTGCTCCAGATGGACGCACACAGCCCGAACTCCGAGTCGTTGGCGATCGCCACGGCCTGATCCAGATCGTCATAGGGGATGACCGGGAGCGCCGGCGCGAACTGCTCCTCGCACACAATCCGCGCCCCGGGCGGCGGGGAGACCACCAGGGCTGGGGAGACGAAGTAGCCACCCTGCCCGGCGTCGTGGTCCCGCACCCGGCCCGGGCGGTGCACCTTGGCCCCGCCTTGTACCGCCTCGGCAATGAAAGCCTCCACCCGGTCGCGGGCGGCGGCCAGGTGCACCGGCCCCATCGTCACCCCGTCGGCCAGGCCGTCGCCCACCACCTCGGAGGACAGCCGATCGACCAGCGCCGCCACCGTCTCCTCCAGCCGGTCGCGGTGGACGTAGAGGCGCTTGACCGCCATGCAGACCTGCCCGCTGGTGACGAAGGCAGCCTCAATGAGGCGGCCGGCCAGTGCGTCGTCCACCGCCACATCGGGCGCCAGGAGGGCGGGATCGTTGCCCCCCAACTCCAGGACCACGGGCTTCGTGGTGGCGGCGGCGGCAGCCATGACGGCCTGGCCGGTCGCCACACCGCCGGTGAAGGACACCATGTCGACCCCGGGATGGCCCACCAGGGCCGCCCCCAGGGCGGCATCGGGGCCGTTGATCACATTGAGCACACCGGACGGCAGAACCGCGGCCATGGCGGCCGCCACCAGGAGCACGGTCCCCGGGCACGTGGGAGGTGCCTTGACCACCACCGTGTTGCCGGCGAGCAGCGCCGGGAGCACCTTGTTGGCCATGACCGACACAGGCCAATTGAACGGCAGAATGGCGCCCACCACGCCGTGGGACACCCACTCCACCCGCGTGCCGCCACCGAGTGACCGGGCCGCCAGGGCGTCCGTCGCCAGGGGTGCGAAGCCACTGGCCATCCCGCTCATGGTGCCGGCGTCGAACTGGGCTTCCCAGTAGACCTTGCCGTGCTCACGGGTCAGGAGCCGGGCCAGGTCGCCGGCCTCCACCGCGGCCACACCGGCTGCGGCTGCCGCGATGACGGCGGTGGCCCGGTCCCCCATGGAGAGCGTGGACCATTCATTGAGTGCGCGGCGGGCCGCCTGCACCGCCTCGTCCAGTTGATTGGGTGAGGTAGCCGGGGCGTCGAGCACCACCTCGCCGGGACGCGCCGGGTTGGTCACGGGGTAGGTGCCGGCCGCACCGGCCACGACGGACCCGTCGATGACCAGCCCGATGTGCTCCGTCACGCCCTCACCTCCGCTGCGTTCGTGGTCATGTCTCCCCCGGGAACCGGCGCCGTGCCTCACGATAGTGTGCTCCCTTCGTGGGAGCCGCCGGCACTCAGAAGTCCGCCACCTTGCTGCCCGACCCGGATCGGCGGGCCATCACCGTGCCCATCATTTCGGTGGACGACCACCTCATTGAGCCGCCGGATCTCTTCGTCGGACGCCTGCCGGCCTCCCTGGCCGACGGTGCCCCGCACATAGTGGAGGATGTCGACGGCACCCAGTGCTGGGTCTTCGAGGGGAACCGCTACCCCAACGTGGGCCTCAATGCCGTGGTGGGGCGGCCCCGGGAGGAGTGGAGCATGGAGCCGGCCCGCTTCGACCAGATGCGGCCCGGCTGCTTCGACATCGACGCGCGCATCGACGACATGGACCGGGCCGGAATCTGGGCCTCGCTGTGCTTCCCCTCGCTGGTCTCGGGGTTCTGCGGAGCCGTCTACTCCCGAGCCAGGGACAAGGAGTTGGGCCTGGCCTGCCTGCGTGCCTTCAACGACTGGCACCACGAGGTGTGGGCCGGTACCCATCCCGCACGCATCATCCCCCTGCAGCTTCCCTACCTGGCCGATGTGACGGTGGCCGCCGACGAGGTGTTGAAAAACGCGGCCCGCGGCTTCAAGGCGGTGAGCTTCCCCGAATTCCCGGCGCAGCTCGGCCTCCCTTCCATCTTCACCGACCACTGGGATCCCTTCTTCGCCGCCTGTGAGCAGACCGGCACGGTTGTCTGCCTGCACACCGGGGCATCGTCATGGGCACCCCTGCCCTCTCCTGACCCGCCCTTCGAGCTGCTTCCCACCTTGTTCCCGGTCAACGCCCTCGTGGCTTCCGGGGAGTGGCTGTGGTCCGGCGTTCCCCTGCGCTTCCCCGGACTCGCCATCGCCCTGTCCGAGGGCGGCATCGGCTGGGTGCCCATGCTGATGGACCGGGCCGACTACGTCCTGCACCACTCGGCCTCGGGGAGCGAAAGTCACGCCTGGCCCTCGTCCATGCTGCCGAGCGAGGTGCTGCGAAGGAGCTTCTGGTACTGCTCCATCGACGACCCGTCCTCCGTGGCCATGCGCCATGTCATCGGCGTCGACCACATCATGGTGGAGAGCGACTACCCCCACGCCGACTCCTCGTGGCCCGACACGCAGCGGGTGCTGACCGACACGTGGGGCGCCGTGGGCGATGCCGAACTACGCGCCATCGCCGCGGGGAATGCCGCCGGGCTGTTCCGCCACGCCCTGCCCCTCGAGGACGAGTGGCGCCCTCCCCTCCCATGACCGCCCTGCCGCTCCCACCCCGGGCCGGTCCCGTCATCGACGCCGACGGGCACGTCGTCGAACCGATGGAGGCCTGGGTGGGACTGCCCGACGGCCACCGACCCCGTATCAACCGGGACGAGGGCGGCTACGAGCATGTGGTGGTCGGGGACAAGGAGATCCTGGCCGTGCCCCTGGGCAGCTTGGCCCGCCCGGGCTCCACCTTCAGCGACCCCTCCACCTTCAAGCCGTTGGCGGACGCCCAACCCGGCGGATCCGATCCGCACGCCCGCCTGCAGGATATGGATGCCGAGGGCATCGACCAGGCTGTCCTGTACCCGTCGATCGGTCTGTACGCCGGCGCGCTCACCGACTCGGCCGCCGCCGTCGCCATCGCCACCGCCTACAACGACTGGCTGGCCGGATACTGCAGCGCTGATCCCCGCCGGCTCTTCGGCGCCGCCATGCTCCCCCTGCAGAATCCGGGCGCCGCGGCGCAAGAGCTAAGGCGCGCCGTGACCGAGCTCGGCTTCCCCGCCGCGTTCGTGCGACCCAACCCGTGCCTCGGACGCTCCCTGTCCGACCGCGCCTACGACCCGGTGTGGGACGTGGCGGAGGAGCTCAATGTGCCGGTCGGGATCCATGAAGGCAGCTCGGTCATTGTGCCTACCCTCGGCGCCGACAGACCCTTCAATCCGCTCATCCTGCACGCCGTCTCCCATTCGTTCGAACAGATGCTGGCCTGCGCCCAGCTGATCGCCTTCGGGGTGCTCGAGCGCCACCCCGGACTCCGATGCATCTTCCTGGAGTCCTCCGGAGGTTGGGCCCCTTTCTGGCTCGAACGGCTGGATGAGCAGGCAGAGTCGTTCGGGGAGTTCTGCCCGGACATGGAGCTGCGCCCCTCGGAATACTTCGCCCGCCAGTGCGCCATCAGCTTCGAGGTTGACGAACGGACCCTTCCCGTGCTGGCCGAGTTCGTCGGTCCCGAGCGCATCGTGTGGGGCAGCGACTACCCGCACCACGACGCCACCTTCCCCGGTGCAGTCGACGCCATCCGCCGCACCATCGCCCCGTGCCCCACGCCGACACAGACCAGGGTGCTCGGCCTCAATGCCCGGCGGATCTACCGCCTCCCTTCACATCTCGTCGGTCCGGCGGCGATCATCGGCGACTACTTCGCGGCCGTCACGGCGCGCGACGTCTCCCTGCTCCGGGATCTCTTCTCGCCGTCCACGGTGCTCACGAGCGGCGGGGTCCGCCTGGTCGGTCCCGATGCCATCCTCGGCTACTACGCAGCTAACACCTTCACCTTCGACGACTTCCGGCCCGATCCGGGGCCGCTCACCATTGAAGGCGGCCGGGTCACGCTCAATCTGGCGGTGCACCTCGGGGGAGCCGATCACATCGTCCGCGACGTCTTCGAGACCGACGGGGGGCGCATCACCTCGCTCCACATCAGCGGCTTCGAGGACGCACTGCGAGCCGTCTCCGGGGCTCTGTGAGGCCCGGTCCAGACTCCCGAGCAGGCGGTAAGGGACAGGTGTAACGTGCGGCCGTAGGCACAGGAAAGGGGAACGCCATGCTGGTATGCACGACCTGGAAGGCTCGGCCGCTGTCACCCGAACAGTCGAACCGGATGATGCAGGTGTGGGGGAAAGTCGAGGCGTCAATGGCCGAGAACCCCAACGTGGAGAGAGTCAACTGGTACATCACCAGCGATGGCTCCAGTGGTGTCACCGTGGCCAAGGCCACCGATGTCGACGCTGCCGCCGCCTTCGAGCTGGAGACCTGCATGGCACTGGGTGAGTTCCTTGAGCTCGAGTCCAAGGTGGTCCTCGACCTCGACGCGGCGATGCCGGCGATCCTCAAGGGCATGGAGTACATCGGCGGCTGACTGAAGGCGGCATGGCCCTGCCATGACGCCGACCCGACATCCCCCTTTCCACGACGAGGCCTGGGTACGTTGGCCCGGTGGGAGAAATGAGAGCGCGCCGGGACGACGAAGTCGCGTGGGGTATCAGCTCGGAAGGGGAACCCCGGTGGCCGGCACTGATGGCGGTGGTGGCCGCCATGGCATTGCAGCTGGCGCTGCCGGAAAGGGTGATCCGAGGGCTCGGGAACCGAGCCCTGGTTCCCGCCTTGGAAGGAGTGCTCCTGCTGGTGCTCCTCGTCACCAACCCCGGGCACATCTCCAAGGAAGAATCGCGGCTGCGCGGAGTCGGTGTGGCGATGATCGCCCTTATCACCGTGGCCAATGTGGTGTCGCTCACCGACCTCATCCATGCGTTGCTGTACGGAACGCGAGCCGGTGGACGTTCCCTCGTCTATGCATCGGTGCCCATTTGGCTCACCAACGTGATCGTGTTCGCACTCTGGTATTGGGAACTCGACCGCGGCGGACCCGCCGCCAGGCAATTGATCGCACACCGTCGCCCTGACTTCCTCTTCCCGCAGATGTCGACTCCGGGTGCGGATCCCGGATGGTCGCCGGGGTTCCTTGACTACTTCTATACGTCATTCACCAATGCGACGGCGTTCAGCCCGACTGACACCATGCCGCTGACCCCTTGGGCGAAATGGCTGATGATGATCCAGTCCTTGGCCTCGCTGGTGACCGTCGCAGTCGTCGTCTCCCGTGCCGTGAACATCCTGAATTGAGGCGGGGCGGGATCGAAGGATGAGCAGATCGACCGTTTTCAGGCTGTGAACTTGTTCAGGGTCACGGCGGCGCGCACGAGAGTCTTCAACGCCTTCTCGTCAATTGTGTCGTCCTCGTGGAAGTCGATGGCACGTCGTGTGTTCCCCTCCAGGCTGGAATTGAAGAGGCCCGAAGGATCCTGCAGAGCCGCCCCCTTGGCGAAGGTCATCTTCACGATGTTCTTGTAGGTCTCGCCGGTGCAGACCATTCCGTCGTGGTACCACACCGGAACCCCTCTCCACTTCCACTCCTCGACGACTTCGGGATCAGCTTCGTGAATGAGGGTACGGAGCCGGCTGAGCACCTTGCCCCGCCAGTCGCCCAACTCCTTGATTCTGGCGTCGATCAGCTGCGAAGGAGACTTGCCTTCCTGCGCCACGCCCTTCTTCATGCCCGTCTTATCTCCTTGGTCCCGAGGCTCTGAAACATGGGGATCAGGAGCACCGTGCGAACTCTACCGGGAGCCGGGAAAGCTGGCTCTAGGACGTCCTGAGGTGCCGCCAGGTTACGGTCGACAACCGCCCCGCTACGCGTATTCCCGTACTTGATGCTGGGGCGCCCAACTCACGAAGCGGGCGGATTCAGGATGCTTCGCAGGGTCCCCTCCAAGTCGGAATGGGAGAAGGTGAACCCGCTCGATTGGAGAACTGCCGGCCGCACCCGGGCGCTGGTGAACAACAGGGAGTCGGCGAGCTCGGATCCGAGCAGCAACCTCGGGCCGAACCTGGGCACTGGTAACCAGGCCGGTCGCGACAGCACCGCGCTGAGGACCCGGGTGAATTCGCGATTGGTGACGGGGTTCGGCGCCGTCAAGTTCACCGGCCCACGCACGTCGTTCTCAAGCAGCCACTCAATCGCCCGGACCTCATCGTCGAGGGTGATCCAGCTCCACCACTGGGCCCCGGACCCGAACCTCCCGCCCAGGCCCAGCTTGAACAGACGCAGCAGCTTGGGGAGCGCACCTCCTTGCCTACTCAGCACGACGCCGGTGCGCGCACAGGCCACTCTGATGCCGGCCTCGGCGGCGGGGGCCGATTCAGCCTCCCAACGCGCGCAAAGCGACGCCAAGAAGTCGTCAGCCGGTGGACTCTGCTCGGTCAGGATCTCGTCGCCACGGTCACCGTAGAAGCCGATTGCCGAGGCGCTCACCAGCACCCGGGGCTGGCGATCCAGTTCCGCCAGCGCGCCGGCGAGCAGCGCAGTCGAGCGGGTGCGGCTCTCGACAAGGATTCGCTTGCGCGCATCACTCCAGCGGCTATCGCCGATACCTGCGCCCGCCAGATGGACCACCGCGTCAACACCTTCAAGGCCACCGGAATCGATCGTGCCGGCTTCGGGATCCCAGCGAAGGGCGAGCTCGCCAGGTCGAACCGGGCGGCGCACGACCCTGACTACATCGTGGCTGTGCCCACCGAGAAGGGCACACAGGGCTCGCCCGATCAGGCCGCTCGATCCCGTGACCACGACACGCATAGATGGCGCAGCATAGGTGCCCCTTGCCGCGGTCTACCGATCCCGCTACCTGCGTATTGTGCAACCCTGAATTCGCTTCACATCTGGGCCACGTGAAGGGGAAGGCCCGGTTCATCCATCGCCTTCGAAGAAGATGACTCAGCCCGCTGAAGAGCGAGTTCCTTCAACCTTGGAGGAGGGCATCATGCCGCCGGGGTTCGAAGTTCCGGTCATGGTGTCGCCTTCGACAGTGACATCGAACTTCAGCTCGAGACGCATCGGGGTCGTGACATTTTGGGTCCAGGTAAGCCGATTCCCATCGGCGACTGCGTCGAGGAGATCTACGGTCTCGGCGTCAGAACTCGCGATGCCTTGAATCGCGCCATCCTGTTCAGTGATTTGGAAGACGACTGCCATGACGCCAATGGGCGTCGCGATGGTCACTTCCCAAGTTCCTGCGAAGGTGCTCAACTCGTTCGCTCTCCTTTGGAGATCGGTTATCCGACAATGTGCGTAGCCATCTCACGTCCGCATTCGCCTCATGAAATCGCATCTCGACACAGTACCTCGCCAATCGGAAATCTCCCGTGATCAGATACACCTGCGTGAGACTTCCCGCGGGCGCAGCAGTTGATACCTGGCCTTCAGAGTTCCTTGCTGATGAGCGCTCAACGTGCCTGCTGCCAACTGTTATCGGTCGGCTTCCTCTTGACGACTCTCCCGCCGGGGGTTCGCCACGAAGTGGTGCAAGAGATGACCGGCCGGCGGGCCACTACACCCAGCTGCGGACCTTTTCGATCATTGCGACGGGGTCACCACCGATGGGGGTGACGTTTACGTGGGTGACACCCGCTTCAGCGAAGGCTGCCAACCGCTCCTTGAGGTAGCCCTCGGGACCGCACAGTGAGGTGGCTTCGAGCAATTCCTGTGGGACCAGGGCCGCCGCTTCCGCCTTCTGGCCCGACAGGTAGAGATCTTGAATGGCTGTGGCCTCCTCTTCGTAGCCGTAGCGGCAGGCAAGGGCGTTGTAGAAGTTCTTGCCCTTGGCCCCCATGCCACCGATGTAGAGCGCCGCCGCGGCCCGCCCCAGCTCGCGATAACCGGCGACATCGGCCTCCTCGCCGATGGCGAGGAGGCCGCCGGCCGCGATCTGCAACCCTTCAAGTGCTGGATCACGCTTGGCCGTACCTTCCCTGAGCGAGGCACCGAACACCTCCTTGGCCTTCTCGGGCACGAAGAAGAGTGGGAGCCATCCATCGGCAACTTCCGCCGTCATGGCCACGTTCCTTTCACCCAGGGCCGCCACCCAGATCGGGATGCGCGAGCGAACGGGATGCCCGATGATCTTCAGTGCCTTGCCCAGGCCCGTCCCCTGACCCGCGGGCAGAGGGATGTGATACGCCACACCATCGTGGGTCAAGGGAGCCTCTCGGGCCCAGACATTGCGGCAGACCTCAATGATCTCGCGGGTGCGCGTCAATGGGCGGTCGTAAGCGACACCATGGAAGCCCTCAATGACCTGGGGCCCCGAGGCTCCCAGTCCGAGCACGCAACGTCCACCGGATACGGCGTCGACGCCCGCCGCTGTCATGGCGATCAGGGTGGGTGTGCGTGTGTAAATGGGCAGGATGGCAGCACCAATCTGCACCCGCTCCGTCTTGGCTGCCAGGTATCCCATCAGGCTCGGGGCGTCGTACCCGTATGCCTCAGCCACCCACACCACGTCAAGGCCCATCTTCTCAAGTTCGGCGGCCTGGCGAGCGGACTCGGCGAAGCCCCCCGCGTAGCTCAACGGCATGGACAAGTGCACCGGCGTCTCCCTTCCGACGGCGCACGAATGGAGAACGCCGATCACCAACGGGAGATCATGGTAACGCGCCTCGCCAACTCCCACCTCAAGATGTTCACCCTCACCGATCCGCAGTACTTATCCTGGCGGAGGTGCCCGAGGTCGAATCCATCGTCCACTCCGTGGCCTATGACCAACGTTGACATGCGGCGTTTTCCGGCCCTACGGTCGGTCATGGCTCGTCGTGAGTGGCGCCTCGGGACAACGGCCCTTCTCGGATGCGTGTCGTCTTTGTTCATCGCTGCATTGTCGGTTTCCGAACCGGCGGCGGCTGACATGCACCGAATGGCGCACCGGTGTCGGTCTTCACCGCTCACCGGGCGAACCGTCCCTGTGGTCTTCTCACCGTGTCGACGATCAAGCACCTCATTGGTCGATCAGCGGGTGCCGGCACATCGACTGGAGGCATCAGTCCGGGCGATATTGCATGCTCATGGGACCTTGGCGCTGCAGCCGGCATCCTGACACTCACCTTTGAGCCAAGTATCACGAAGGGAGACCTCACCGCTCCTCAGTCCTACGGTGAGCTGGGGGCTGGGGCCAAGCATGTGCCCGGTGTGGGCTCCGTGGCTTACATGACGTGCATGAACCAAAAGGGTGCCCCGCCTCTGTGTGAACTTCGAGGCTCCGGACACGGCAAGACCTTCGATTTCACCCTTACGGCTCCCGGCACGCAACATGGCCTCGGCAAGATCCTGGTCACCTTGAGCAAGCTTGTCTTCAGTGAGTTGTGAGCCGAATCCCTAGAGCGAGCGCGGACGATTTATCCACCGTAAACCGGACGGAGTCGTCGGGCAGGATGCCACAACCCGGGTCCATGCGCTCGGCCTCTGGAGCCCCGCTCCACCCGCCACGAGTGCTTCTGCCCCCTCCCGCTGATGCACCGAGGCGGCACCGCACACCGCTCATGTGACATCATGCCGACATGGTCGCCCACGGTCCATCCCTGCGCCTGCTGCCGCGCCTCAGTGACGACGTGGCCTTCTTCTGGACGTCGGGTGCGGAGGGGATCCTGCAGCTCCTGCGCTGCAACGCCTGCCAGTTCTTCATCCATCCACCTGGCCCGGTATGCCCGCGCTGCCTGTCGCGTGACGTGGCGCCCCAGAGGGTCAGCGGTCGCGGTCGGGTCGAGACGTTCACGGTCAACTACCAGCAATGGATACCCGGGAGCGATCCCTACATCATCGCCTGGGTATCCATTGACGAACAGCCGGACGTTCGCCTGACCACCAACCTGGTGGACGTCGAACCCGATGACCTTTTCGTCGGCATGGCGGTTGAGGTCGTCTTCGAACACGCCGAGGATGTCTATCTCCCCCTCTTCAAGCCGGTTGCGAAGGGTGCTGCCCCATGAGCGCCCGCCCGACGGAAGAGCCCATGGAGCGGAGGGCGATCATCTCCGGCATCGGGCAGTCCGCGGTCGGTCGGCGGCTCGGGAGGTCCGACATCGATCTCACCGTGGAGGCCGCTCTGGAGGCCATTGGTGATGCTGGCCTGACCCGCGATGACATCGACGGCCTGTCCACCTACCCCGGCATGGGTGCCGGGACGCCGGGCTTTGCCGGACCCAGCACACCCGACGTCCAGGACGCCATGGGGCTGTCATTGAATTGGCACGACGGGGGCGGTGAGGGCGCCGGGCAGATGCGAGCGGTCATTGCGGCCAGCCTGGCCGTGGCGGCCGGCCTGGCCCGCCACGTTCTGGTGTACCGGACCGTCAGCGAGGGCACGGCGCAGGGTGCCGGTGGGCGTCAGGGCATCGGTGGTAGTGGCGGTGGCAGGGGCGGAGTCCCGCGTTTCGGGGGCTTCATGCAATGGTCCCTACCCTTCGGTGCCGTCTCGGCCGCCAATTGGATCGCCATGGTGGGCCAACGCCGGGTGCACGAGTTCGGCCTGACCCGGGAGCAACTGGGCCAGATCGCCCTCAACGGGCGCCGCAACGCCGCCCTCAATCCCAAGGCGATCTACACCGAGCTGATGTCGATGGACGACTACCTGGCGGCGCGGATGATCACCAGCCCTCTCTGCCTCTTCGACTGCGATGCACCCTGTGACGGATCGACGGCGGTCATTGTGTCCCACCGCGATGCAGCCGGCGACCTAAATCACCCGGCGGTGCACATCAACGCCGTCGGCACCGCCCTGCGTGGCCGGCCCAGCTGGGACCAGTTCGACGACATGACCACGATGGCCGCCCGGGACGCCGGTGCCTCCATGTGGGAGCGGACCGATCTGTCGCCCACCGATGTCGATACGGCGCAGCTCTACGACGGCTTCTCCGTGCTGACCATGGTCTGGTTGGAAGCCCTCGGCTTCTGCGGTCGGGGCGAGAGCGGTCCCTTCGTCGAGGGAGGTGGCGCCATCGCGCGGGACGGCCTCTTGCCACTCAACACTGCGGGCGGCCAACTCTCCGGGGGTCGGCTCCACGGTTTTGGGCTCATTCACGAAGCCTGCGTGCAACTCCGGGGCGAGGGTGGCCCGCGCCAGGTGGTCAGGCCCGGGGGGCGTGCCCCAGAGGTTGCAGTCGTGGCCAATGGTGGTGGCCCCATCGCTGGGTCGATGCTGCTGACCCGTGGTGTGCGCTAGCTCCTCTGGCCTGCCAGCGCAACGCTGCGGTGGCCGCGGTGGGAAGAAGTTCGCTGAGCACCCATCGGGCGCGCACTCTGGCGCTCCGGCCTCAAAGCATGCCGATCGCTGGCCATGGGCTGTCCGATCCGGGCTACCTCCTGGGGCCTGATGACGAGGAGCTCAATGTCGCTCAGGGCCACCGCAGTGATCCCGACATGGTCGTGTCGCCCGGGGCTCCGGCCGAAATAGTCGCCCGGCTCCAACTTCACCGCGACACCATCGCGTGCCCGGAGGAGAGCGGATCCGGTAACCAGGACATAGAGATTCTGGTCCCGGTCGGTCAGCGGACTCAGCTTCTTGCCGGCCGCGCAACGGACCCTGACCACGTCGCGGGTCACGAACTCCTCAAGTGCAACCCTGCTGCAGTTGGTGAAGCCCGGAATGTCCAGCAGGAAGTCAGCGTAGGTGCTGCGGTCCGCCAAAGTGTGCACTGTGTCCTCCTCCTCACCCATCGTCTTCGGGTTCGGGTGTGGTTGGTCTACTGAGACCAGCTTCTGCCGCCAGTGTTTCGGGCCGGTGTCGCCCCGGTGGCAATCACGGTGTAGGCGATGAGCGCGGCCGGGCGTTCACCGCCCGCCGGTGCCGCCTCAGGAAGGCAGGGTGCCGGCCAGGTGGTGAGCGGCCCGTGCCGCCAGGGCCACCAGGGTCAGGGTCGGGCCGTATCCGGCGGAGGTGACGAAGACCGAGGAGTCGGCCACGATCACATTTTCCAGTGAGTGCACCCGACCCCAACGGTCGACCACCGACGATGCGGGATCGTCTCCCATACGGGCCGTGCCGATAACGTGACGGCTTTCGGGTACCGGCGTCGCACCGATGCCGTGATACGAGACCCCCGGCGATGAAGTGTGAACTGTCCAGTCGGCTCCCATCTCTTCCAGCACGGCCTGGAGGATCTTGCCGTGGTGTTTCGACGCCGCCAACTCATGGCGTCCCGGCTGGTAGGTGATCCGGGCCACCGGGAAGCCACGCGCGTCGCGGATGGACGGGCTCAGGTCAACGGTGTTCGACGGATAGGGCAGATCCTCCCCCTGCATGATGAAGGCCCACATGCGGTCACGAAGGTTCGAATCTCGCATCGCTTGCGCGTGATGGCGACCCCAGGGGGAATGACGGGCTTCCATGATCGGCAGGCCGCTACCGCTGTGCTCGACCAACCCCCCGCGCAACCAGGGCAGGCCAGCTTCTGCCGCCGCGGCCCGCGCACGGTCGTCCTGCACCATGGCGTCGTCGTGCACATGGGTCACCGCTCGCCCCTTGTGGGGATGGAGGCGCAACTCTGCGAAATGGCCGACGGTGATGGTCTGGAAGTGCACCATCAGGTGTCGACCGAGCGCCGGATGCTCCAGGCCCGAGAGCAGGAGGAGCCGTGGAGTCTCTATCGCCCCGCCGGCCACGATCACCAACTGGGCACCCATCGTCCGTGTCACGCCATCGGGCCCGATGTAGTCGACGGCGGTGGCGCGGCTTCCCTCTATCCGAATTCGGGAGACGAAAGTCTCGGCCATCAACTCGGCCCTCCCCGTGGCCAGCGTCTTGGTCAGGAGCGCCACGGGGTCACCTTTGGCATGAATGGGGCAGCCGAAGAATGCGCAGTACCCGCAATTGTTGCAAGCGGGACGACCGTCATAGGCGATGCTGTTGGCCGCCGTTGGAGCCTCGTAGGGATGAAGGCCAAGCTTCTCGGCGGCGGCTGAGGACAGTACGGAGCCGTACATGGGAGCGCCGGGGGGCATGGGATAGGGCCCCGAACGCCAGGCGGCGAAGGGGTTGGCACCTTCCCGACCGGCTACCCCGATGGCGTGCTCCACCTCCGCGTAATACGGCTCGAGTTCGGCATAGGTAAGCGGCCAGTCGTCAACGTGTGCTCCGTCCTGTGGTCCATAGACCGAGTGGAGACCGAAGTCCTCCTCCCGGAATCGGGGCACCTTCCCGTCGGCATGGGTCCCGCCCCCACCCACGGTCGTGGGGATGGAGTTGACCTCGCCGACATGGGTGTGCTCGCCTTCCTCCGTCGATCGCCGGAAGGCACGGGGCTCAATGAGTGGGTCAGGTCCCAGGAAGTGACGGGAGATGAACTTGATCTCGTCGTTGGAGAAATCGCGTGCCGGTTTCGTAAGGTCATCGGGGTCGAGAAGGTGGTTGCGCCCCTTCTCCATGATGACGACCGACCATCCGGCCCGCGTCAGGACCTCGGCCGCCGTGGAGCCTCCCGGGCCGGAACCGATGATGATGGCATCAGGAGTCACGGTCCCGATACCTCAACGTCGCTGTAGCCCACAGGTTGCACGTCTCCCTTGAAGCCGATGTAATCCCAACCGACCATGTTGCGGTTTCCCCCGTATTCGGGCGCTCCGTACATGCCCTCGCAGCAGTGCCCGTGCAGCAACTCGCAGAATTCGGGATCTGCGCGCAGCCGGCGGCGCCGTTCCTTGCCGTCCACGGGGACAAAGTCGTCACCCAGTGCGGCCAGCCCCCGGCGATACCGCTCTTGAAGGCCGATGACCGGTCCGTTGAACTCTCTCTCAGGTATCCCCTGTGACCCCTCAATGCGCATGCGCCAGGCCAGTTCGTCCAGCCGGCTCAGCCGGTGGAAGGTGGCAAATCGCGCCTCACCCCCCATGCGGCCCGACGTAGGTCCCCCCGCCCAGATCCTCGGGGGATTGAAGGTGAACGCCCCGAGGAGAATGTCGATGTAGTCGGCCACTCCTGCCTCTTCGGCACCCGGAGCGCCCTGGTCCGAAGGCATCATTTCGGAACAGGCGGCCCGCAGCGAGGCGAACTCCCCTTCGCTCAACCAGACGGGCACCGGGCCAACGTAGCGTGCCACTCACCCCGATGGCTGACGTTGCCGTCAGGTTAGGATCAGGCTCTCGGCGGCCCCGAAGCGGGTCGGCCTCAGGGGAGCTTGGGCATGGCGCAGGGTGGCTACCACGGCCAGAATTTCGACATGTCCGTGCCACTCCCCGAGGGCGAGTCACTTTCCGAAGACCACCTCCTCATTCTGGCCGACCGGTTTCATCACCAGCATGAGGCCAAGCGCGGGTTCGTCTTTCCCACCCAGCAACCGCTCGTGCGCGGTATTCGTCTGGTCCACCGGGGAGCGACACCGAAACCCCTGGTGCTGGCCCACATGGGGACGGTGACCCAGGCCGAGGATGCGCGGAGCGGTTCGCGAGAGGTCCACTTCGGGGAAGGCTTCGCCGACGTGCCGACCTACGACGGTGCCGCCCTGGGGGCAGGCGCCCTGGTGGAGGGGCCGGCACTCATTGAGGAGCCCTTCACCGTTGTCGTGCTGGCTCCGGGTGATGTCGCCTTGCTGGACGAGCACGGGAACTACGACATGACGATCGCACAACGCTGAGCTGAGCGGACTGCCGGCATGCCGGAACTGGTCTCACTGGACGTCGCCGACGAACCGGGATTGTGGGAGGAGTTGGGCTTCGCCGTTGAGCGGGCCACTTGTTTTGTGGGCGGGATCGGTCACCGGCTGGGCCGGCCCGGAAGGGGTGTGGTGGCATGGACGCTCCGGCAGGCCCACGGGTTCGGCGAGCTCCCCGAGGGCGGTGACGAGGGAGTGGGGGCACCGCCTCATCGCCGCCATCGCAACGGGGTCATCGGACTGGATCACATTGTCGTTGCCACACCCGATCTCCACCGGACGATCGCTGCCTTCGAGCTCTCCGGCATGCCCCTGCTTCGCACCCGTGAAACGGGCACGCCGGATGATCCCTTGCGACAAGCGTTCTTCAAGGTAGGGCAGGTTGTGGTGGAGGTCGTGGGAACTCCGACTGAACCGTCACCAGGGGAAGCCCGGATCTGGGGGCTCACATACACGGTGGGTGATCTCGACGCCACGGCAGATTTCCTGGGACCTCGCCTCCGGCCCGTGAAGGTGGCCGTGCAACCCGGGCGGCGCATCGCCACCCTCGACCGCTCATTCGGTTCCACCGTGCCTATTGCCTTCATGTCAGCGAAGTTGTGAGCTGCAGGACCCCCGGTGCGGTCAGCGGGGCAGGCCAAGTATGCGCCCGGCGATGATGTCGCGCTGCACCTCGGACGTTCCCCCGGCAATGCTGGCGGCTCGGCTCCACAACCACTGGCGGGCCCATGGACCGGAACACGAGGAGGACGGGTCGCGCCCGGTGACCGCCATCCCCGTCTCGGAAAGCTGCTGGGTCATATGGGTCCACATGAGCTTCACCCAGCTGGACTCCGGACCGGGTTCCTCACCCCGCCCGAGCCGGGTCAGGGTGCGGAGGTTGTGCAGGCGGAGGACGCCGAGCTCAATGTACGACCGCGCCAGCGCGTCGGCCACCAAGGGGTCCCGGAGGGCGCCATTGGCCTTCGCTTCCTCGTACAGGCGGGCCAGGTACGTCTCATGCACCACCTGTTCCTTGAAGGGGAAGTTGGTCCCCCGCTCATGGGCCAAGGTCGAGCCAGCCACCGCCCACCCTTGCCCCTCCACACCCACGAGCTGCTCCATCGGCACGAAGACATCGCTCAGGTACACCTCATTGAACTCGGCATCACCGGTCATCTGGACCAACGGGCGGATCTCCACTCCCGGAGCGGACATATCGACGATGAGGGCGCTGATCCCCTGTTGCGGTCGCAATGCCTCAGGATCGGTGCGGGCGAGGCACAGGCCCCAGGTAGCGAACTGCGCGTAGGAAGTCCATACCTTGCGCCCCGACACCATGAAGCCGCCCTCGACCTCGACAGCCCTGGTCGAAAGGGAGGCCAGATCGCTTCCGGCATCGGGCTCACTGAAAAGTTGGCACCAGATCTCCGCGGCCGAGAGGATGGCGGGCAGGTACCGCAGCCTCTGGTCCTCGGTTCCGTGAGCCAGCAAGGTCGGTCCCACGAGGTTGATTCCCACCCGGTTCACCGGCTGGGGAGCCTGTGACCGGGCGTACTCGCTCTGGTAGAGCGCGACCTGCACCGGAGTGGCGCTTCGCCCGCCATAGGCGCTGGGCCAGTGCACGCCCACCCAGCGCTCCGCCGCCAGGGTGGCCTGCCATTCCCGGCCCCAAGCCACCTCGCCGGCCAGATCGACGAACGAAGGGGGCTGCCGCAGGTGGCTGCGCAGCCAATCCCGGAAGGACGAGGCGAAGGCATCGTCCTCGGGCCTCAGCGCCAGGTCCACAGCGGCACCCGTCCCTTCCCCGGCATCGGTGTCACGTTAGCGGGGCCAGGTAGGGTGCCCCACGTGACGTCCCGACTCCGCGCCACCTGGGTGCCGAGCCAGGCGAAGTCCTACCGGCGCGCCGGTGGCCCGTGGGCGGTGACCACCCTCGATGCGCTGCTCTCGTCCAATGGTGGGGAGATCGTCGACGGGGCGACCAGGCTCACCTCTGCCTCGGTCAACGACGTGGTGGCCCGGGTAGCCGGCGGCCTTCGTAGGCAGGGCGTCAGGAAGGGTGACACAGTGGCGTGGCAGCTGCCCAACAGCCTGGCCGCAGCCGTGCTGACCCGGGCCTGCTGGCGTATCGGGGCGGTAGCCGCCCCGGTGCTGCACACATTCGGAGTGTCCGAGGTGGCGGCAGCTCTCGGGCAGGTCCATCCCACATTGACCGTTGAGCTGGACACCGGCGTCCTCTCGGATCCGACGGCGATCGTCGAACGCCTCGGTGGAGATCCGGTACCGGTTGGTACCGGGGGAAGTCGCCCGTCCGATGTCGCGCTCGTCCTGTTCACTTCCGGATCGACGGGCACGCCCAAAGCGGTGCTGCACACCCAGCGGGGCTTGAGCTGGAAGGCGACGCTCATGGCTCGGGTCCACGGACTCGGGCGCGCCGACACCGTGCTCATGCCGGCCCCGATGGCCCATATATCGGGTCTCCTCAACGGTGTGCTCGTCCCGGGCGCGGCCGGACTCCGTGCTGTCCTGGTTCGGCGTTTCGAGCCGACCGAGGCTCTCGAGCTTGTCACGCGCGAGCGGGTGTCGTTCCTGGCCGGGCCGCCAACCTTCTTCATCGCCATGGCGACCGCTCTGGGCGGCGCCAGCGGAACCCGCTTCGACCTGTCGTCCATCCGCCTGGTCTCCAGCGGAGGTGCTTCGGTGACTCCTGCCTTCGTGGAGGAGACCGCTCGGACATTCAACTGCAGGGTGAAGAGAACCTACGGATCGACCGAGGCACCCACCGTCACGACGAGCACCGACGAAGATCCGTTTGAGAAGGCACGCGATACCGACGGGCGCGCGGTCGGGCTGGTCGAGCTGCGAGTGACTGAACCGGGAAGCGGTACGCGGCTCGTTGCGGGGCAGCGGGGCGAGTTGTGGGTCCGGGGACCGGAGATGTTCGCCGGCTACGCCGATCCGGTGCAAACGGCTTCCGTCATCGCACCGGGCGGCTGGTTCCGAACCGGTGATTTGGGCACCGTTGACGCCGAGGGTTGGCTCAACATTGTGGGTCGGCTCAAGGACGTCATCATCCGGGGTGGGGAGAACATTTCGGCCTCCGAGGTGGAAGCCGCCCTGGAAGCCCATCCGGATGTCCGGCATGCCGTAGCGGTCGGCTATCCCGATCCGCTGATGGGAGAACGGGTGGCCGCGTACGTGGTGGCAACCTCACCGTTCGACCTGGTGGAGTGCCGGCGTTGGTTCGCCGAGCGGGGCATCGCCAGGTTCAAGACCCCTGAGCAGGTGATACAGGTCGATCACCTCCCACTGCTGGGATCGGGCAAACCGGACCGGGCCCAACTTCAACGCCGGGCGGCCACTGCATAGGCGCGAGGGCGCTCGGATGTGCCGAGTTGGCTCCGGCAATCGGGTTAGCGTTGACCCGTGACACGTCGCGCGAAATTCCCGCTGTACCTGCTGGCCATCCTGGCGGCACTGACGGCCGCGTTCGCCGCTCTCGCCCTCTCCATGGCTCCCAGTAATTCGTCCCTGTCCGTGCAGAATGCGACGGCGGCCACCTTCGGCTACCCCTCCGGTACGAACTCCTTCTCCATGGACCTCACCAGCACGGTGTCCGCGGGGCCCGGGACAGGCTCTATCAGCCAGACCCGGCTGATCAATTACGAACCACCGGCCAATATGGTGGTGTACCGGACCGGGCCGACTCTCTCCAAGCTCGGCACGCTCGACCAAGCTGCCATCGATTCGGCCATCGCGGGCTACGTGGCTATTGTCGGGGGCCCGACGCCCTGGGTCTCCCGGGGTCAGACGTTCAATCGTTCCGAGACCCTGATGGACTTCGTGGCAAGGGTGAGGCCGCAGAGCACGGCCCCCAGCACAACGGCCACGGGCACGGTGACGGAAACGGCGATCGTGCGTGACGGCTTGCTCGTGTACGTCAACCTCAACGCGGTTGTCCCGAGACAGAAGATTGCCGGAGGTGCAGTGACCACGGGTGGAGTGGAGGGCGAGACATTTCGCCTCCTCACGATCAGCGGACACCCAGCTCCCGCCCTGACCCCTTAGCTGCTCAGCCGATCCCCTTGCCGCTGCGCAACCGGTCGTTGAGAAGGCCGGCAATGCGCTCACGATGGAATGCCGCATCACCGAAGCTGACCTGGTCGAGTTGGGCCCGCTTCACGAAGAGGTGCATATCGTGCTCCCAGGTGAACCCGATCCCTCCGTGGACCTGGAGCCCGGTGGCCATGACGCGCCGCGAGGCGTCGGAGCACCAGGACTTGGCCATGCTGGCTGCCAGCGATCGCTCGCGGTCATCGGCCGCGGTGCACCATGCCCCGTAGTACACGGTCGAACGCATCCCCTCCACGTCGACCAGGGCATCCGCCAGCATGTGCTTGACCGCCTGGAACGAACCGATCGGCTTGCCGAATTGCACCCGATCCTTGGCGTAGTCGACGGACATCGAAAGCACCCGGTCGGCCGCCCCGAGCATCTCTGCGCTGATTGCGGTGGCGGCCCGATCAAGGAGAAGGGCGGCCGCCGTTGGACCGCCGATGTGAAGAGCCGGCGTCCTCTCGAATGACAAAATCCCGAGCTCCCGGGTGCGATCCATCGCCGATACAGCCGGAGGGTGCCCGTGCGCCTGCAGGTCAACAACGAAGACATCCTCCAGGGTGGCCACCACGGCCACCGAGGCCGAATGGGCGAAAATGGTGGGTGGCGCGTGACCACTGAGAACGACCCCGCTCCCCTCACGTCCGACCGAGAGGCAATCGGGGTCCGGAGCAAAGGCCACGCAACCAACCGCACCGCCTTCTGAGAGGGCGAGACGCATGTCCGCCGAGTCGTTCTCAGCGCGTGCCTCGGGCTGGCACAGGGCACCCAGGGCCAGGAGTGAGGGAAGGTAGGGAGCCGCCACCAGGCGCCGCCCGATCTGCTCACAGAGCACCGCTACTTCCACCATACCCAGGCCGAGCCCACCTTCTTCCTCGGGGATCTCAAGAGCCAGCCATCCCTGATCGACCATGGCCGTCCACACGGCGTCATCGAACCCTGACGGTGCGTCGTCTTCCGGCGAGCCCGCCGTTTCAGTCCCCGCCCCCGGCAATGTGCCGACCACCACGCCGGCACCCACGCGGGCCCGCAACGAATCATGGTCGGCCAAACGGTCAAGGAGCGTTGCCGAAGCATCGCGGAGGGCCTCCTGATCGGAGGAGAGATCGAAGTCCACGGCGGCGCAGTCTACGGCCAACGCTGACACGAGTGTCACCCATTGGGGAGGCTGTGCCATGCTGGACGGCGCATGGATCTGCGCACCACGGTGGAGCAAGAAGCCCTGCGGAGCGAGTTCCGTACCTGGTTGAGGGAGCATCTCCCCTGGCCCTACGGGGAGGGACTTCCGCCTCGGTTCGATGATCTGGCCGAAGCCGTGGCCTTCGGGAGACAATGGCAGGCCGATCTTTCGGCCGCGCGTTGGGTCGGGGTCACCTGGCCCGAGGAGTTCGGTGGGCGAGGACTCGGTGCCCTTGAGAACTACGTCATCATTGAGGAGCTCGCCCGGGCCCGGGCCCCCGAGTTCGTGGGGAGAATAGGTATCAACCTGGTCGGTCCGACCCTGCTGGCCCACGGGTCCGACACGCAGAAACAGCGCTTCCTCCCCCGCATCCTCTCGGCCGGTGAACTGTGGTGCCAACTCTTCAGCGAGCCCGACGCCGGGAGCGACCTGGCCTCGGTCACCACCGCCGCCGTCGCTGTCGAAGGCGGGTACCGGGTCAGTGGGCGAAAGGTCTGGACGTCCTATGCGCAGTTCGCCGATTGGGGACTGTGCCTGGCCCGTACTGATCCGAACGCACCCAAGCGTCAGCTGGGCATCACCGCGCTCATCATCGACCTCCATGCCGAGGGTGTGGTCGTGCACCCACTGGTGCAGTCGACTGGTGAGGCCGAGTTCAACGAAGTCGAATTGGACAACGTCTTCGTGCCGGCCGAATGCAGGGTGGGCGTTGAGGGCGGCGGATGGACCGTGGCCGGATCAACCCTGGCTACCGAACGCGGCATCAACCCGCGCCAACTGGTCATCCACTCCCAACTTATTGAGGAGCTCCTGCGGCTGGCCGAGTCCAACGGGAGTTTCGCCAACTGGCGATTGCGCCAAAAACTCGCACAGGCTTCCATTGAGGTGCGTCTCTTCCAGCTGCACAACTGGCGTTCCCTCACGCGCCTGTCCAAAGGCGACCCTCCTGGCCCCGAGGGCAGCGCCCTCAAGCTCTACTGGAGTGAGATGTCAAAGCGATTGCACCAGACGGCGATGGAAGTACTCGGGTCCGATTCACCCCTGTGGCAGGGAGCGCCCGGCAACCCGGCCGATGGCGCCTGGCAGAGGTCATGGCTCTACTACCAGGCTTCCTCCATCTTCGCCGGCACAAACGAAATTCAACGAACCCTTGTAGGCGAGCGCGTGCTCGGGCTACCCCGCGGCTGAGCAGTGTCAGACCGAACCTGGTGCTGATACGAGAGGATGGGCGACATGACTGAAGAATTCACGACGATCGTGTACGACCCCGACGGCTCGGTGGCAACCATCACCATGAATCGACCGGAACTGGCCAACGCACAGGACTCGACGCTCATTGACGAACTGGACGCCGCCTTCGACCTCGCCGACCGCGATGACGCGGTCCGGGTGGTGATCCTGGCCGGGGCCGGGAAGCACTTCTCGTCCGGCCATGACCTCAAGGCGTTGGTGGGTTCTGATGAGCCCGATAAATGGGTCAGGATGCGCCAGACACCCGAGGGGAAGTTCCAACACGAGAAGACGATGTACTACGACCGGTGCCTGCGGATCCATGACTTCCGCAAACCGACCATCGCCGCCGTGCAGGGGAGCTGTGTCGCAGCCGGCCTCATGCTGGCCGCCATGTGCGATCTGATTGTGGCAGCCGATGATGCCGCGTTCTCCAACCCCGTCCTTCGCCTCACCGGTGCCGGGGTGGAGCTCTTGGTCGAGCCGTGGGAGCTGGGCATCCGAAAGGCCAAGGAATTCCTCCTGACCGGCGACATCATTGACGCTCACGAGGCCTGGAGACTGGGCCTGGTCAATCGTGTGGTACCCAGGGCCGAGCTGATGGCGCGCACCCGGGAGCTGGCGGATCGGGTGGCCCTCGTCCCGCCCGTCACCGCGCAGACCGTGAAGGACACCATCAATCACACGGCCACGCTCATGGGCAAGCGCGATGCGTTGAAGTACCACTTCATGGCCCATCATTGGGTGCACAACTCGGCCACCGCCTTGGAAGCCCTGGCCGCTCGCAAAGAGAAGGGCTCCATGAAGGAGGTCTTCGCCGAGCGGGATCAGGGTCACCCCACCGCATGAATGGACCGCTCACGGGCATCAGGGTCATTGATGTCGGCACCCGCATATCAGCACCCTTCTGTGCCGGCCTGCTCGGTGAGCTCGGTGCCGATGTCATAAAGGTGGAGCTCCCTGGCGTCGGGGACTTCATGCGCACCATGGGGCCGTTCGTCCCTGTCGACAACGGGCCCGACTATTCCCTCTCCTGGTCCGTGGAGGGACGTGGCCGCCGGGGCGTCACCTGTGACCTTCGGCATCCGGAGGGCAAGGAGCTGTTCAAGAGACTGGCGGCCAAGGCGGATGTCATGTGCGAGAACTTCCGCCCCGGGACCATGGAGAAGTGGGGGCTGGGCCCCGACGACCTGGCCGACGAGCTGGTGTACGTGCGTATCAGCGTCTTCGGCCAGACCGGCCCCTATGCCCCCCGGCCCGGACTCGACCGTCTTGGCATCGCCTTTGGTGGCTTGCTGCACCTGACCGGTGACCCTGACCGCCCTCCGGTCAGGCCGGGTGTCACCGTCTCGGACTACCTCACCGGGGTGTTCGCCGCCTTCGCAGCCGTGTCCTCGCTTTACGGGCGGGACAAGGGTCAGGGCACCCTGCTGGGTCGCGGGGAGGTCATTGACGCACCGTTGTACGGCGCCATCCTGCGCATCCTCGAGTGGACTCTGGCCGGCTACGACCGGCTCGGGATTGTGCGCCAGAGAGAGGGCAACCGGCTGTCGCACTCGGCACCACTGGACAACTACCCCACATCCGATGGCTTCTTCGTGTGCATTGTGGCCGGGTCGGACGCCAACTTCAGGCGTCTCTGCTCCGCCATGGAGCGGCCGGAGCTGGCCTCCGATCCCCGGTTCGCCACCTTGTCCGAGCGGGCATCACGGGGCGACGAGATCAACGGGTTCGTGGCCGACTGGACCTCGTCCCTGGGCGCCGAAGAGATCACGGCGCGCTGCGTCGCACATGACGTGCCGGTTGGGACGGCCTACAGTGCCGCCGACATCTTCGCCGACCCCCACATGACCGCCCGAGGTGACCTGGTCGCCGTCAATGACCCGGTGATCGGTCCGGTGCACCAGCAGGCCCCGTTCCCCCGCCTCCAGAATCATCCCACCCCCACACCTTCGGGTGCGCCACGACTGGGCCAGCACAACGAAGAGGTGTGGTGCGACCTGGTGGGCCTCAGCGCCGACGAGCTGGCCGATCTGGTTGAGCGGGGGGTGGTTTAGCCCCGGCCTGGCGCACGACGGCACCGGCCGTACGGGCCAGGATGAGCACATCACCGCCCAGCGACCAGTTGTCGATGTAGTGGTTGTCGAACCAGGCCCGCTCCTCAATGGAGGTGTCGCCGCGCAGCCCGTTGACCTGGGCCAGCCCGGTCAGGCCGACCGGGACCCGGTGGCGGTCCTGGTAGTGGGGGATCTCCTGCTCGAACTGCTCAACGAAGAAGGGCCGCTCGGGCCGGGGACCGACCAGGGACATGTCGCCGCGCACCACGTTCCACAGCTGGGGCAGCTCGTCGAGCGAGGTCTTGCGGATGAGGGCTCCGATCGGGGTCACCCGGGCGTCGGCGTCGGCATTCCACTGGGTGTCGGAGTCATCGTTGATCCGCATGGAGCGGAACTTCAAGATGTCGACGTCCTTGCCGTGCTTGCCCACCCGGGTCTGGCGGAAGTACACCGGGCCCGGGCTGGTCAGCTTCACGGCCAGGGCCAGGGCACCGTAGAGGGGGGCGCACAGGGCCAGCAGGAGGGTGGCCACGCACACGTCGAAGGCCCGCTTGGCCGCCTGTGAGGTGACCCGCAGGGTGGGCCGGGGCAGGTGCAGGAGCGGGAACCCCCAGACCACGTCGACGTTGTGGGAGTCACCGGCGAAGCCGAGCTCGAAGAAGCGGGGCAGGACGTGGATGTCCACGTCGGCGTTCTCGCTGGCCCGCAGCACGTCGACCATGGCGTAGTCGCGGCTCACCCCGAAGGCGACGACCACCCGGTCGATGTGCTCCCCGGCGAGGATGGCATCGAGGTCGTCGATCCGGCCCAAACACGGGTGAGAGAACTCCTCGCCCTCGCAGTCGTCGAGGAACCCGACCGGCCGCAGACCGTACTCGGGGTGCTCCTCCAAGGTCTCGGCGAAGCGCACCGCCACCGGTCCGGCGCCGATGATCAGGGTGCGCTCCCCGAACGAACCCCGTCTCCTCCC
>Ga0307373_10000275_pt1 | contig 96947 bp, 102 predicted proteins | sample OX2MG_FD_202534 | JGI IMG/M metagenome (GOLD analysis project Ga0307373, IMG submission 202534) | Soil microbial communities from Risofladan, Vaasa, Finland - OX-2 | ecosystem: Environmental > Terrestrial > Soil > Coastal area > Acid sulfate soil | place: Finland: Risofladan, Vaasa | collected...
GGAAGTTCCTCTCATGATGAAGGGAACTCCATGATCGAGAGGCAACTACGCCCCGCTCAAGGCCTCATCGGAAACGCACATAAGTATTGAGGTCCAGGGGCTCGGCCCCTGGCGGGGTTTGGGGCAGCGCCCCAACCTTACTTTGCTACATCGGTCAATGGTTCGGGGGCCGGGTATAACTCACCCCGCAGCACCAATCCCGCGAAGCGGGTTCGTGCTGGGGTTGACATGACTTTGATACATACTTTGATACATCCGGCTGGGCTTGATTTCACCGCCGATCAGGTGCTCGGCCCATGACTGCCGTGAGCGGCAGGCAACGGTGAACGAACTGCCGGCAACGTCACGGCCTGGCCGAACGCTGTGGTCAGCTTGCTGGTCAAGGTATTGCCGGCGTCAAGCTGTGCCGTCACTCGTTCCTACGCCTGGTGCAAGACTGCCAAAGCCAGGTCCTGGTGCAACGCACCCGTGTTGACTTTGCCCGGGGCGTCAGACGCGACCGCCACGCGCCACTACCCCTTGATCCGCTCGATCTCCGCCCCGCACGCCGCCAGCTTTTGCTCCACCGCCTCATACCCGCGATCCAGGTGATAGACCCGGTTCACCATCGTCTCGCCGGTCGCCGCCAGCCCCGCCAGCACCAGAGACAGCGACGCGCGCAGATCGGTCGCCATCACCGGCGCGCCCGACAGCGACGGCACCCCGCGCACGATCGCCGAAGCGCCGTGCACGTTGATCCGCGCCCCCATGCGGTTCAGTTCCGGCACGTGCATGAAGCGGTTCTCGAAAATCGTCTCGGTCACCATCGAGGCGCCATCGGCCACCGACATCAGCACCATGAACTGCGCCTGCATGTCGGTGGGGAAGCCGGGATACGGTTCGGTCATCGCGTCCACGCCGTGCAGCCCATTCAGCCGCTTCACCATCAGGCCGCCGGGTTGCTCGGCCACGTCCACCCCGGCCTCGCGCAAGGTCCGCACCGTGGCGCCCAGATGGTCCAGCCGCGCATGCCGCAGGAACACCGAGCCACCGGAGATCGCCGCGGCACAGGCGTAGCTGCCGGTCTCGATGCGGTCGGGAATGATCGCATGCTCCGCGCCGTGCAGCGCTGCCACGCCGTCGATGACCAGCTTGTCGGAGCCGATGCCCTCGATGTGAGCTCCCATCGCCACCAGGCAGGCGGCCAGGTCGCCGATCTCCGGCTCGCGCGCGGCGTTGGCCAGGACGGTGCGCCCCTCGGCCAGCGTCGCCGCCATCAGCAGGTTCTCGGTCGCACCTACGGACACGAACGGGAACACGATGGTCGCGCCGCGCAGGCGTCCCTGGATCCGGGCGTCGATGTAGCCGCCTTCCAGCGCGATGCGTGCGCCGAGTTGCTCCAGCCCCTTCAAGTGGAGATCAATCGGGCGGGCGCCGATGGCGCAGCCGCCGGGCAGCGACACCCGTGCCTCGCCCACCCGCGCCAGCAGCGGCCCCAGCACCAGGAACGAGGCGCGCATCTTGCGCACGATGTCATACGGCGCCTCGGTGTTGCCGATCGGTCCCCCGAGCGACAGGGTGCGCCCGTCATTGCCGGCCGGCTCCACCGCGATGCCGTGCTGCGCCAGCAGGGCCGACATGGTGGTGATGTCGTCCAGCCGCGGCACGTTCGACAGGACCAGGCGCTGCGCGGTCAGCAGCCCGGCGGCCATCAGCGGCAGCGCGGCGTTCTTCGCGCCGCCGATGGCGATCTCGCCGGACAGCGGCCTGCCGCCGCGGATGCGGATACGGTCCATGGATTATGCTTTCGAGTCCGGGTTCATCGTCGTGGCGGTAGGCGCATCACAGTCGCGGCAGCGCGACGCCGCGCTGGCGCATGTATTTGCCCGCCTTGTCGGCATAGCTGGTCTCGCAGGGATCGTTGCCCTGGAGGAACAGGAACTGGCAGATGCCCTCATGCGCGTGGATCTTCGCGGGCAGCGGGGTGGTGTTGGAGATTTCGATGGTCACCTGGCCCTCCCATTCCGGCTCCAGCGGGGTCACGTTCACGATGATGCCGCAGCGGGCATAGGTGGACTTGCCGAGGCAGATCACCAGCACGTCGCGCGGGATGCGGAAATACTCCACCGTGTGGCCGAGCGCGAAACTGTTCGGCGGGATGATGCAGACGTCCACCTTGCGGTCAACGAAGCTGGCGGGGGAAAAATCCTTCGGGTCGATCACCGCCGAATCGATGTTGGTGAAAATCTTGAATTCGTCCGCGATGCGCGCGTCGTAGCCATAGCTGGACACGCCGTAGCTGATGACGCCCTCGCGCTTCTGCGCCTCGACGAAGGGGACGATCATGTCGTGGTCCCGCGCCATGCGGCGAATCCAGCGGTCGGACATCACGGGCATCGGTGGCGACTCCGGCGGGCGGGGGGGGGAGACGGTTCCACTGTCCGTTTAGCCCAGACGATCGGCGGCCGACAAACCTCCATTGCGGCCGCTTCCTGCGCGCGCGCCTGATCCTTGCGCTGGCGCGGAGTGGCGCGCGCGGGCGACGGCCTTGCCGCCGGGCAGCGCAGCCTGGAGGAGCGCGCTGCGCTCTTCATGCGCCGCAAGCATCGTGATGGTCTCCCCCGCTCGGCAAGCCCGCGGGCCGCGTCAGTCGGCGGCCATGCTGCCGGCGGCAATCCGGCGGCGCTCATGTCGGCGCTTATTGCCTCGCCGGCGCGCACGCACCAAGCTGTTCCGATGCTGGTCGCCCGCGCCCTTGCCGAGTTGCGTTCCCACTGCACGACATTGCGCGAACGGTTCGGTGCCCTCACGCTGGTGCCGACGATGGGCGCGCTGCATGCCGGCCACATGGCCCTGCTCCGTGCCGCCGCGGCGCGCGAGGCGGGCACGGTCGTGTCGATATTCGTCAACCCGCTGCAATTCGCCGCATCCGAGGACCTGACGCGCTACCCGCGCGACGAGCCCGGCGATCTGGCGCTGCTTGCAGCACAGGGCTGTCATCTGGCCTGGCTGCCCGACGTGGCGACGATGTATCCACCGGGAGACGCAACCTCGATCAGCGTCGAGGGGCCGGCTTTGCGATGGGAGGGGGAAGCGCGGCCAGGGCATTTCCGCGGCGTCGCGACCGTGTGCGCCAGGCTGTTCGCCCAGGTCCGTCCGGATCGTGCCTATTTCGGCGAAAAGGACTGGCAACAACTTCAAGTCGTCACGCGCATGGCAGCCGATCTGCTGTTGCCGCTGGAGATCGTCGGCGTGCCGACGGTGCGCGAGCCGGACGGCCTGGCGCTGTCATCGCGCAACCGGTTCCTGACCGCCGCTGAGCGCCAGACCGCGCCCATGCTGTCGGCTGCTCTCGAGGCAGCCGCGCATAAACTGGCGCAGCGCGGCGGTGCCGGTCCGGTGCTCGCCGATGCCCGCGCGAACCTGCTGCTGGCGGGCTTTGCCGTCGATTACTTCGCGCTGGTGGACGGCCCGACCCTGGCTCCGTTGCCTGAGGCGCGGCCTGGCGCACGGTTGATCGCCGCGGCACGGATCGGGTCGGTGCGCCTGATCGATAATATCCCGGCATGAAATGCCAGGGGCCGGACGCGCGGCTCACGCCTGCTTCGGCGGGTCGCCGGTCGCGTCCCGCTCGCGCGCCTGATCCTTGCGCTTGCGCAGGTTGGCACGCAAGGCGGCGGCCTCGCGTGCCAACCGGTCTGCCTTGGCCGGCGCCTTGCCGCCGGTCACCGGCGGTTTGGCGGAGGGCTCCTGTTGCGTCATGCGCCGCGAGCATCGCGACAGCTTCCCGCGCGTCAAGCCCGCGTCTTGCGCCGTCCGGCGGCCGATGGCTATATGCCGCCGCCCAGGTTGCCCCGGCGCTGCTGTAGCTCAGTGGTAGAGCACCCCCTTGGTAAGGGGGAGGTCGCGAGTTCAATCCTCTCCAGCAGCACCAGCCACCGCTCTCAACGCGGTTCCGCGCCCCGCCCCGCTGTTGCCGCAATGCGGGCATAGCGATCCACCATGGCCTACTACACGAAAGTGCTGCAGCCGGATGAACGCGTGCTGGTGGTCGGCCGGCTGCACTGGTCGATCTATGGCCACGCGGCGCTGATCCTGGCGCTGGCGATTGCCGTGGCGATCGGCGCTTTTTGGGTGGCGGACCAGGACGGGCAGCATATCGCGTGGATCGCGGCGGCCGGGCTCGGGGTGGTCGGGCTGCTGGCGTCGCTGGCTGCCTCGATCCGCCGTCACGCCACCGAGATCGTGGTGACCGACCGGCGGGTGATTTTCAAGCGCGGCATCCTGTCGCGCCACACGGTCGAAATGAACGTGAGCAAGATCGAGACGGTCGATGTCGAGCAGGGGTTGGGCGCTCGGCTGCTGGGGTATGGGACGGTGCTGATCCGCGGCACCGGGTCGGGGATCGAGCCGCTGCGGCGGGTCGGCCACCCGCTGGCGATCCGCAACGCGATCGTCGCGGGTTAGCGAGTCCATTTCGGGCTAGCGCGCACACCAGTGCGATCGCCGCGGCCCCGGCCGGCATTCCCGGCGCGTCAGGGCGGCGGGCCGGCTATTTCAGCCGATCGGCGATCTTGTCGAGGCCGGCGCGCGCGCAGGCATCGTCCAGGTTGGCGCCAGGCGCGCCGGCGGCGCCGATCGCCCCCACCACTTCGTCCCCCACTTTGATGACGACACCGCCGCCGAACAGGACGAGGTGGGGAAGCTGGGTGAACAGCGCCGCGAAGCCCGGCGCGGTCTTGGCCCGCTCCACCAGCGCGATCGTGTCGTTCTTGAACGAGGCCGCGGTGTAGGCCTTGTCCCGGGCGCTATCCAGCGTGTGGCTGCCGGCGCGGTCGCCCCGCAGCACGGCCTGGGTGACGCCGTCGGCATCCACCAGCACGACGGTCTCGGCGTAACCCTGGCTAGCGCAGTGCGCCACCGCTTCGGTGACGGCCTCCGCGGCGAGCGCGGCCGGGATGCGGTGGGTGGGAAGCAGGCCCTGCGCCGAGGCGGGTGCGGCGAGTGCCGCCCCGGCAAGGGCGATGAACGGTGACAGGCGGCGGTTGCGGGGCATGCTGCTTCCTCCGTTCGCGTTGGCAAGGTGGCAGCTTAGCTCGACTTTCCGAACTCTTTGGAGAGAGGCAGTAAAGTCGGTTGGTTAACCATGATGACCGGGTTGGGTTTTGCCCCTGTTGCTGTTGAACGCCACCGGGAAAGCGATCGCCAACCGGTTCGAACCCTGACATGAGGGCCGGATAATGGCCTTGGGCTTGATAGCGCTTGCGGTGCTTTCTCGGCGAGTTCACGTTCCGCTGGAACCGACGGCGCCACACCAGCGCAGCTTCGACCGCTGCTCGACATGACCCTGTGTTTGCCTCACGCCGCCATGCGGGATCTCGAGACGGATGAAAACCCCGGTTTTCGATTGACTTGGGTTTTTTGCGAGACCAGATAGCGAGACCAAATAGAGGGGCACGAATGCTTCGGCTCCACACCATCGGGAACGTGCAGATCCGCGTCTATCCGGACGACACGAAAAAGCACCGGAGGGGGATGCCGCACGTTCATGCGGCGTCTCCGGAGGGCGACATGGTGGTGTCCCTGCCGAAGCTTCAGGTGATCGCCGGGTCGGTGAAGGACCGAAATTCGGTGCTCGCGTGGGCGGAGATCGAGGGAACCTGAAGCGGCTCATGGACGCGTGGGACCGGGGCAACCCGACCGTTCCGGTGAGGAGACCGAACTCATGACGCCAAACTCCCGCAGGATCGCGACCGTCGAGGCGCAGCCGGGATACCGGCTGAAGGTTGCCTGGCAGGACGGCGGCGAGGCCGTTGTGGACATGACGGGTGTCGTCCACAGGCAGGCGTACTTCGCCGCGTTGAAGGACGCGGCCGTGTTCCGTCAGGTCGCGGTCATCGACTACGGCACCGGCATCGAGTGGGCGAATGGGATCGACTACTCCGCGGATTCTATCGAGGCGATGGCGAACGCGCAGGTTGCCATGACCGCCGGCGAGCTCCGCGCCTGGAAGCGCGAGATGGAGCTCAGCACCAACGAGATGGCCGACATCTTCGGCCTATCTGCCAGTACGGTGAAGGCTTACCTCGCGGGTGAGAGCCCTATCCCCGTCGCCGTCCAAATTGCGTGCAACGCCATGCGGGAGAACCGAGCGATCCTCTACGCCCGGTTCCGGCCGCGCGTCGCCGGACGCCCGCGCAAGAACCCGGTCGCAGCCTGACCAACCGTCTCGGATGCCGCGATGGACGGCACGTATCTGGGCGGCCTGTGCGCAAGGGTCCTCTCGAGAAAATAGATCGTCAACCGGTTCGAACCCTGGCATGAAAGCCGGACGACGGTCCCGGGTTTGATACGACGCTCGTACCGAGCATCCGGCGGTTCCCGCCGGACCCCGCGTCGCGTCACGTCCCCGGGAGACCGCTCCATGGTCCGCAAGCCCAGCCAGCGGACCGATACCGTTCCCGCCGCCGTCCACGCGCGAATTCTCATCGCAGCTGACACGCGAGCGCCGCTGGCTTATTCTGCCAAAATTGAGCGCTTCGTTGGCACTGGCCATAAAGGCTCGGCGCTTGGCCTTTAGCGGGTTCGACGCCGAATCGCCCCGGACCCCAAGACGCCGAAGCCAAGCAAAGCAAAGGTTGAAGGCTCAGGCACGACGTCTACTGTTAAGAGGCCAGGCCCGCCGTCGAGCGGCGAATCACCGCTTATGGTCACGCCGAAGCCAAGCCCACCCGACTCATACGCCCAGACGCCAGTAGTCGATACCCGGCGATCCTTGTCCAGGACGTATTTTATGTTGCCGTTCGGATCTTTGATTGGGTTGCCGTTCTTGTCGGTAAAGTATGCTAGAGAAGTGCTGGTGCCATCTGGGTTCCATGCTATAGGATGTCCGTGGATGTCATAGGCCTTCACAGTTGGGTCGAACACATCGACATCCTCGATTCCAGTCATCGTGCCAGCACTGAACGTTAGACTGTAGCTCCCTGCCGCGCCGAACGTTGTTACTCCCAGCGTTCCCGTCGAATAGACGGTGAGAATGTCTGTTGCCGAATTGTAGGTCCCAGAGTCGCTCAGGCTCAGCGGTTGCCCCAGATACGACGCCCCCGGTATCGACGTAAAGGAAAACGACATACCAGCCGTATCGACAATGCTGCTGAACCCAATGCTCCCGCTTGGCCCGAACAGCAGGCCGAGCGCGGAGGCGTCAGTACCCGCTTCCTCGATCATCAGTTCAGTCAGCTGGTCGGTGGTGAGTGGTGTCGCCACCGAACTTGTCGGGGTCGCTGCGATCGCAGTGAGGCCTGCGGCAAGGTAGCCCGTGGCACGCAAAAAGCACTTCGATGCGTCTTTCATGAAAGATACACCTGGTCATCCGTTACGCGAGCCTAGCCGTTCGCTGGATTGCCCTATGCCCCCTGGCCAGACTCGATCCGGCGGTGCGGCCAGCGCCCCTTACGCCGTAACCACCCGAGGCCCGCCAAGCCGAATCCGAACAGCGCGATCGACGCCGGCTCGGGGACAGCAAAATTGTAGTCCCGAACGATCGTGTACGCGGGAATGCTTGGCGGCGGGTCAGAGCAACCACAGAAACCGTCAGTGTAACCGTTCGTTGCGGTGTCAGCGCCAGGCCCCTGGTTTCCCCAAACCGAATAATAGCCGCCGGCCGAGTTCACGGTGACCGCCAGCCCGTTGATATCCAAGTCGTTTATCGTCGCCGGCCCCTGAAGGGCGACAGGATTGAAGAGGTTGTCATTCAAGATGCCATTCCAGGAATCCGTGTTGGCTGCTGCCAGGGTCGCTGGCGATCCACCGATGGTCCCCGTCACTGACGTGATCAGGTAGCCCTGAAAGCCAGTGCTCGAACCTGGAGACAGGTACGCAGGTTGCAGTATGGTGTCCGTGGTGAGATCGAGCACCGCGAGGGGCCCAGTCGGTGAGCCGATATTAAAGCTCAGGACAAAACTCTGCGTCCCAGCGGATGCCGGACCGGCCCCTGCGAGGGTGCCAACCGCGAGCGCGGCAGCCAAGGCATAGCCTGTTGATCGGGTCATAACGTCTCCTTGTCATTGGCACAGCGTCTCATCCTCGATGGGTCGAACCGCGCGTGCGATCAAACGGCGAGCGGAGCCCCCCATAAGCCGAGCGCATCACGTTCTCCCGTGCCAGCTTCCGTGTGGCTCGGCGGACCCCCTCTGGCAGTGGAAAACAACTGCCGTGCCAACAATTTTCCCCCGTCTTTTCAATAAGTTGCCCAACCCACCAATCACCCGTGTAAGACGATGGTATTCACCACCCATGATAAATCCCCATGGTTTTGCTTTCCTCGCTCGTAACTAACTGAAAGAAAAACAATTTCTTCCGGCTCGCGGGCTGGGCCTTGTGCAACCGCGGGCAGTTGGCCTGTCGGGATCTCTTACGCAGTCCCCACAGGCACGCTTGCACGCAGGGGCGCGGCTGGTGGCTGCGTGCAGCGAAATTCCGGCGGCAGGCGCGTCGCGGGTCCGGGGGCTCGCGCGCCGAGGATACCAAGGTTGGTGAGGTTCCGTGACCTGTCCCGCACGGAGCTCGTCGCGAGCCGACGTTGCGACATCCGGCGTCCGTTCGATCAGGCTGTTTGATCCGGGTCAACGCGCCGTGCGCGAACGCCACTCGCTGATGATGCCGCTGTCAACGCCGGACCAGCGATGGCCATCGCGGCGGCCCGCTGCCGCCCTGGATCGACCGTCAGCGACCGGCGATCGAGATGCGATGAACCACGCGGTTGCCGTGCGCCTGGTGCTGGACATGCCGGCTGGGATCGCGCCCGAGGCCGATCCTCGGGTCAAGCGCCCCGGGGCAGGCCTGGCGCACCCGCGCGACGACGCCGTACCGCGCAATGAATCGACTCTGGCGTCGATGGATTTTGCCAACGCGGTCGCCGCGCTGCACGAACGGACCGGGATCGGCATTCCAGGTGCCGGCTGTTCGCGGCCGTTCGCCCTGGATCGCCGGGTTGCCGATGCCCGCCGCTGAGTTGGAAATTGCGCGTCTTTGCCACACCAGATCAAATGCCAGCGGCTTGATCCAGATCAATGCTACCCTGACGACGTCGCTGTCCAATCGCAAACGTGTTAGGAAGCGCGCCAATGGCCACGGCTTGCGTCGCCCCGTTCGCCAAACTTGTCCGCCGGATCTTGATCAAGGAGCGGCGTGCCTCAGCGCGCGAAGTGGCCACGTCCCTGGGGCTCTCATATGGCGCTCTCCACAACAGGCTGAACGGCCGCGCGCAGTTCAACCCTGACGAGATCACCAGATTGCTGCCAGAACTTCGCGATGTACGACTGGCCGATTGCCTGCTCGGCCAATCCGGTTTCCTCGCGGTGCAATCACCGGTGACGGGCGAAAATCATCTTGACCGAACAGCCTCGAGAATCGGATTCTCCTGCGGCGCGGAAGTGCTGTCGGCGTTGCAGGGCATCACAGACTCGACCGCCCTCCACAGCCTCGAGCGGATGCAACGCGCCGAGATCGAAGACCACATTCACAACGCGCAGCGCGGCCTCGCCATCCTGCAGCTGGCATTGCCATATCTATCCACGCTGCCCGAACATGCTGTGTAGTCGCTGAGAAAGCACCGGGAAGGCACCGGCGGAACCGCAACATCGACGATGCCGGGGCTGTCGCGTGGTTGCCGTAGCGACAAATCATGCTTGATTGATGGGTGCGAGATCAGCGACCAAAGCGCGAGCGGACAAACCGAAGCCAGTGCCGGTGGTCCGCTGGCGGACCGGCGCCTGGCCAGCCACGTCTCACCGCCAATCGCGGGGGCGGAGGCGCTCGGTCTGGGCGTTGCCTGCGCCCTGCTTGCCGCCGGCAGGGCGGACGCCCTCGCGTCCGACAACCTCCTGCCGCATTGCTGCATCGCCACGCGCCCGGATGGACGGCGCTTCGGCATCGCGGGGGATCACCAGTCCTCCGAGCCATACGCGATCACGCCGTGTCGGGACGACGCGGCGTCTCCCGATCTCGTCCGATCCGGTTTCGATCTCATGGCGAACGCCGGGACACTGCGCAGGCTGTACACGCGGAGGCTCGTCGATCGGCTGTGCGTCGGCAAGACGCTGAACCTGCCGATGAGCCTGCAACGCGCGGCGATGCATTGGGCTCCGGGGCAGCCCGATCAGCGGCGATTGAGCGGAACGGTGGTGGAGCTGAGGGGAATCGAACCCCTGACCTCCTCATTGCGAACGAGGCGCTCTCCCAACTGAGCTACAGCCCCGTCCCGCCATGCGCGGCGCCGGGCCATCGCAGGGCGCGGACAATGCTCAGCGGACCTGCCGAAGTCAAGCGGCGGCGATCGCGCGAATCGAGGCGAAGTCAGGGGTCTGCCAGGAATTCCGTTACGGGGGCTTTGCCTCCCTGGCCTCCCGGCGAAGGCGAAGCCCGCGTAGTCCAACCGTTTCGGTTGGGTGAGCAGTGGCGCAGGCTGGCTCCGGCTTATGCTGCCAATCGAGGGGTTCCGGATTGCACGGCAAAGCGCCTGGTTTCCATCGGTTGCCCGCGATCACCCCCGCAGGTTGCTCACCATTCCGCCCCCGGCTAGCTTCCGCCGACTCAACGGAGGACCACCCCTTGCTGACGATTCTCTTCGAATTGCTCGACATTGTCCTTCGGCTGTATCTCTGGGCCGTGGTTCTCGCCGCCGTGGTCAGCACCCTCGCGAGCTTCGGGGTGCTGGACACGCGCAACCGCATCGTCTGGACGATCGGTGACTTCCTCTACCGGCTCACCGAGCCGGCGCTGCGGCCGATTCGCAACATTCTGCCCAGTTTCGGCAGCATCGACCTCAGCCCGCTGGTCCTGATCCTGATCATCATGGCGGCACGCATGTTGCTCGCCCGGGTTTACGCCGGACTGGTGACCGGGCTGTGGAGCTCGGTCCTGCTGTGACGGCGTTCTGGAGGGCCACGCCGGACGGAGTGAACGTGGCGGTGAAGGTGCAGCCGAAAGCCCGCCGTCCGGGGCTCCAGGGTGCCGCGCCCACGGCCGATGGGCCGCGTCTGCGCATCGCCGTCAGCGAACCGCCCGAGGACGGCCGCGCCAACCGCGCGGCCTGTGCTGCCCTGGCCGGGGCGCTACGCGTCGCGCCCTCGGCGGTGCGGGTCGCCGCCGGCGGCGCCGCGCGCGAGAAACTGCTGTTCGTCAGTGGCGATCCGGCGGTGCTCGGTCCCCGGCTGGCAGCGCTTTGAGCGCGCGCCTGGTCGTGCGATGAGCGCGCGGATCATCGACGGCAAGGCGATCGCCGCCGCCATGCGCGCGCGCCTGGCGGAGCAGATCGCGGGCCTGACATTCCGCCCCGGTCTGACCGTGGTTCTGGTCGGCGACGATCCGGGCAGCACCGTCTATGTCCGCGGCAAGGACCGCGCCGCCAACGAGGCCGGGATCGCCGTCCGCACGATCCGCCTGCCGCGCGACACCGCCGAGGCGACGCTGCTGGCGGAGATCGCCCGGCTGAACGCCGACCCGGCGGTGGACGGCATCCTGGTGCAGCTTCCCCTGCCGCCGCGGATCCGCTCCCAGGCCGTGCTGGAGGCGGTCGATCCGGCCAAGGACGTGGATGGGTTCCACCCGCTGAACATCGGGCGGCTTGCCGCCGGCAGCCCGTCCCTGGTTCCCTGCACCCCGCTCGGCATCATGCGCCTGCTGGACGCCGCCGGCGTGGCACTCGCCGGATCCCGCGCGCTGGTGCTCGGCCGCTCCGCGATCGTCGGCCGGCCGCTGGTGTTCCTGTTGCTCGGCGCGAACGCCACCGTGACGGTGGCGCATTCGCACACCCGTGACCTGGCGGCGGAGTGCCGGCGCGCGGAGGTGCTGATCGCCGCGGCCGGCCAGCCCGAGCTGGTGCGCGGCAATTGGGTAGGGCAGGGGGCCACGGTGATCGATGTCGGCGTCAACCGCTTGGCCGATGGCCGTCTGGTCGGCGACGTGGCCTTCGCCGAATGCGCGGCGGTGGCGGGGGCGATCACTCCGGTGCCGGGCGGCGTCGGGCCGATGACGATTGCTTGCCTGCTGGAGAACACCGTGACCGCGGCGCTGCGGCGGCGCTGCTGACGCTCAGAAGTCGGTGCAACGCCCTTTCACTTCCCAGTCGCCGTAGCGGGTCGGCTCCGGCCCCTTGGGGCCGCCGATCTCCTTCGGCCGTGGTGGGGGCGCAGGCGGCTTGTCCGTTACCTGCTGTTCGTGCGCCGGCTGGTCCTTGCCGTTGTGTTCGTTCATGGGTGGCACATAGGCGACGAATGCGTCGCGGACAACTGTTGGTCGCGCCGCGGAGTTGCGAGGTGACCACCGGCCGGCGGCGGCCGACCCGCCTTGAATGAAACCGCGCAGGTTGCGGGGAGCCGGAGGCAGGAGACTCCCCCTCCCTCACGGGGAGGGGGGTTTGCTTCTTGCGAGGTGAACGGAAACAGGGTTGGGCGGCAGCGCGCCAGTTTGAATGCCGGCAAAGGGTGGATTGCGGAACTTCCGCGACATGAGTGGCTGACCGAAAATCAAAAGAATTATGAAACATGATTAGCGCGCTGAAAGCATAGGATTTTTGGGCGAACCGTGCTACTCTTGAGTGCCATGAGCACAGAGCCAAAACAGCCAGAAGACCTCGCGAGGCTCTATCGTCGCGCCTTCGACGAGTATGGGGCGCGTGCGCTCTGGAACATGCGCCCGGTCAGGAACCCGACCCCGGCGGATGCCTTGGCGATAACCCAGGCGTTGCGCACGCATGGCCGCATGGACGGGCGGCGGCTCGCGGAGCGCATCGAAGAGCTTTGCCGTGCCCATCGGTAAATTTCAATCGGACGTGTTGCGGCTGTTGGCAGCACAGCGCAGCCCCGACAGCTACATCGCGGGCGGCATCGCCATCAATCGGCAAGGCCCGCGCTTCTCCGCCGACATCGACATTTTTCATGACTCCGCCGCCCGGCAAGAAAGCGCCGTCAAGGCCGACGAAGCCGCGCTCGCTGCCGCCGGTTATACAATCACATGGCCGCGACACCAGCGCACCGGGAAGCACGAGGCGACAATCGAAAAAGACGGCGAGCAGATGCAGCTTGAATGGATGACGGATTCCGCATTCCGGTTTTTCCCGACGCAGCCGGACGAACTGTTTGGCTATGTGCTGCATCCGGTCGATCTGGCGACCAACAAGGCGTCAGCGGCGGCAGACCGTCGAGTGCCGCGCGATGTTGTCGATCTTGTCACCATCCACGAAAGCGTCCTCCCGCTTGGAGCCGTCGTCGCGGCAGCGTGCGGCAAATTCATCGGCACCACGCCGGAGGAAATGCTGGCCGAGATCACGCGGCACAGCCGATTTACGGGGGAAGAATTTCAGGCGCTGGCGACCGAGCAGCCGGTTGACGTACGCGGCTTGCACCGCCGGATCCGCAGCATGATCGAGGATGCCGAGAGCTTTATCGCCAGGCTCCCAAGCGATGCCGTGGGGGTGATCTTCATGGATGGTGACAAGCCGGTGCAGCCGGACGTGAACGCCCTCGACAAGTATCAGCGGAACCCCGGCGCGCCGTCCGGCTTGTGGCGGTCCTCACCCGACATCACGCGCGCCATGCTCGAACGCTACGGCAAGCCGAAGCCCTAGGCCGCCGCCCGCCACCCTTTCGGCGCTAAGCCGTGCAGAGCTTGAAGCTCTGCTGGCCGAACTGTTCGGTGAAGTTGCCACCCTGAAGCGGACGGTCGCCGAACTGCGCGAAGAGATCGCCCGGTTGAAAGGTCTGAAAGGCCGCCCGAACATCAAGCCGAGCGGCATGGAGAAAGGAACCGCGCCGCCGAATCCCCACAAACAGGCCGGAACTAACCAACTGGCCCTCTGGTACGCATAAGCCGTGAGCGGCCCTGTCGGAAAACCTATTCGCCAGGGTTTCCGCACAATCTGCCGATCCGACACGGATTTTCGTGCAAGCCTGGAACTCGATTTTTGAGGCCGATCCGCGCTCGATCCGGAGTATACGGAAAACATCTTATTTCCGACACCTCGGCCGCCCGAGCCGTTGATGGGGCAAAGCATTTTTTGGTGGACTTCCGCGGGGCGAACGTTGGAGTGTTCTTGTTACGTCCCGTTATGCGTACCAGAAGGCCAGTTGGTTAGTTCCGGCCGACCCTCGGGCGAGTTTCCCGTGCGCGTTGCAGGCCTCCGCGATCCGGCGCACGGCTGCCTTGAAAATCGGGTGCTCAAGCTGGAGATGAACGCCAAGGCGCGCACTGAGGTCCGAGTGGCCATAGGCGATCATGTCGATGCCCTCCACGGCCGCAATCGCCTCGACATTTTCCAGGCCCATTTGCGCGGCGTGCTTGTGCAGCTTCAGGGTGCTGCCCAAAAGGCGGCTGTCCTTCAAGCGCCCCGATGATCGGGCAAAGCAGCCCGGAATCCGGCAGACTGTGCGGCACAAGCGAGCCAGAGTACCCCGTTGCAGCAATGCTGGCATTTCGTTAATATGCAATCAACCCAAGCACTCCAGGTAGTCTGACATCATGGCCTCGATCACCGTCAGGAACGTGCCCGATGAGGTGCATCGCGCTCTGCGCGTGCGCGCCGCCCGGCACGGCCGCAGCGCCGAGGCCGAAATCCGCGATATCCTGGAACGGGCCGTGAAGCCGGCAAAACGCGTTCGCCTCGGCGACGCACTTGCCGCCCTGGGCCGCAAGGTCGGGCTCACGGAGGAGGACATCGCGGCCATCGACCAGACGCGGGACAAATCGCCGGCAAATCCGTTGAAGTTTGAATGATCGTGCTCGACACCAATGCGATCTCCGAGGCGATGAAGCCGGCGCCAAATCCCGCCGTGCGGGCCTGGTTGAACGCGCAGGTCGCCGAAACGCTCTACCTCACCAGTGTCACCCTGGCGGAGATGCTGTTCGGGATCGCCGTGCTGCCGGCAGGCAGGCGCAGGAACAGCTTGACGCGCGCACTCGACGGCTTGCTCGAGCTGTTCGGCGATCGCGTGCTGCCGTTCGACGCCGATGCCGCGCGCCGCTACGCCGCGCTCGCTGTCGCGGCGCGCAACGCCGGTCGCGGGTTCCCGACGCCGGATGGATACATCGCTGCGATCGCCGCCTCGCGTGGCTTCATCGTCGCGTCACGTGATACGTCACCCTACGAGGCTGGCGGGCTCCGGGTTGTCGATCCGTGGCAAAGCTGACCCGGCGGCGTTACCGGGCCCCCGCTCTGACCAGCCCGCACCTCAAGGCACCGGCACACCGATCGATTTGAGCCGCGCCTGCGCGCGCCCAGCCCGCGCCTTCAGACCATCGAGATACGTGCTGACATCAGTACCCGGCAGGTTCGCCACCTTGCACCAGAACCGCTCGGCGACTTGCGTTCCATAACGCGATGCGTTATGGTTTGGCATGATCGTCGGATTTCGCGACCGGGAAACCGAGCGCATCTGGCGCGGAACGTTCAGCCGCGCCTTGCCGCACGACATTCAGTCCACCGCGCTACGGAAATTGCGGATGCTGAACAACGCCAAGGTGCTGCAAGATCTCGCCGTGCCGCCGAATAGCCAGTTGGAGGCCTTGAAAGGCGACCGCGCAGGGCAGCACAGCATCCGCATCAATCGGCAATGGCGTATCTGCTTCGTCTGGACGACAGGAGGTCCCGACCGTGTCGAAATCGTCGACTACCACTAGGCAAATCCCCAACCCCACCCCAGGAGAGGTTCTGCTGCTGGAGTTCATCGAGCCGATGGGTCTGACACAGAATGGGCTCTCGCGTGCGATCGGGGTGCCGCCGCGACGGATCAACGAGATCGTACTCGGCAAACGGTCGATCACCGCGGATACGGACTTGCGGCTGGCACGGTATTTCGGAGTCTCGGAGGGGTTCTGGCTTGGCCTCCAGGCCGACCACGACTTGCTGCAGCGGCGACGGGAGATTGATGCTGACCTGGCGCGGATCGCGCCGTATCGGCGGGCGGCATGATTGGAATGTGCCCGGTGACGTGCATCGTGCGCTGCGCGTGCTCGCCGCACAGCATGGCACGGCCGCGGCGCCGAGGCGGCGCGCCCTCAAGGCACCGGCACACCGATCGACTTGAGCCGCGCGTGGGCGCGCCCGGCCCGCGCCTTCAGGCCATCAAGATACGTGCTGACGTCGGTGCCGGGCAGGTTCAACACCTTGCACCCAAGCTGCCAGTATTCCTCGATCTGCGCCTCGGTTTCCGCCGACCCTCGGGCAAGTTTCCCGTGCGCGTTGCAGGCCTCCGCGATCCGGCGCACGGCTGCCTTGAAAATCGGGTGCTCAAGCTGGAGATGAACGCCGAGGCGCGCACTGAGGTCCGAGTGGCCATAGGCGATCATGTCGATGCCCTCCACGGCCGCAATCGCCTCGACATTCTCCAGCCCCTCGAGCGACTCGATCGACACGGCAACCACGATGTTGGTATTGGCCCACGGCGCATACTCGGTCGCGTGGCGCGCGCCGAAACTCCGGTATCCGGTGTGCATCCCCTGCCCCGAGATGCCGCGGTCGCCGATCGGCGGATATTTTGCCGCCCGCGCGATGGCGCGCGCCTCCTCGACGTTATCGACCTCCGAGACCTGCACGCCCATGATTCCCTGATCGAGGATCGCGGGGATCAGGTAGGTGAAGGATTTGTGGATACGCACGATCGCCGAGACGTCGGTGGCCTGAAACCACCCGGCGAGATCCGCGATCGTTTCGAGGTCGAAGGCGCCATGTTCGTGGTCGATCATGCAGTAGTCGAAGCCGGAGGCCGCGATGATCCACGGGACGCCGCGCGACGCGAACTCCTTGAGCCCGGTCCCAAGCGCGGCCCGCCCCTCGCGCACCGCACGCCTTATGCTGTTCTCTTTCATGGATCGTACGGGGCTCCCTTCGCGGAGCAGAGAATTGCACATTCGCCTTGTGACGCAAGTCCGATGACCCGCAAGCCGACGCCATCCAAACCGGAAGCGGACCGGCAGACATCCACCCTTTGCGGCCATGCAAACCGAGCCAGCAGCCCGCCCGCGAAGCCGCACCCCACCCCATCGCCTCCGTAACACCGCGGCAAGCGCGCCGCGCTCCAGCGATCATCGCCATCACGCCAGGTCGGCCAGCACCGCTTGCGTCGCCGACCGCAGCAGGCTCTTGCGCGCCTCCCACTGCCTGGCGGCATCGAGCGCCGCCAGGAACGTCACCTCGGTCCCGGGCAGCCACGCCACCGGCTTTCAGCCCTGCGATCAAGCAGGACGCCGCGGCCCCGCACCCTCGCTGCGGCGTGCGGCTCCGACGACCACAAATGGCGTCCGGGCGACCCGGGCCCTGCGACTGGGCGGCCTATCCCGGTTGGTAGGGTGGCTTGTCGAGATGGGCAGGCGACAGGGTGAAGATCTCCACGCCGGTCTCGGTCACGCCGACCATGTGTTCGAACTGGGCGGACAGGCTGCGGTCGCGCGTCACCGCGGTCCAGCCGTCGTCCAGCACCTTCACCTCGGGGCGGCCGGCGTTCACCATCGGCTCGATGGTGAAGAACATGCCGGGCCGCAGCACCGGGCCTTCGCCGGGGCGGCCGAAATGCAGCACGTTGGGCGGCTCGTGGAAGCGCCGGCCGATGCCGTGGCCGCAGAAGTCGCGCACCACGGAGAAGCGGTGGCCCTCGACGAAGCTCTGGATGGCGTGGCCGATGTCGCCGAGCGTTACCCCCGGCTTCACCGCGCGCACGCCGCGCAGCATCGCCTCGTAGGTGACGTCGATCAGGTTGCGCGCGCGGGTGGAGGGCAGGCCGGCGGCATACATGCGCGACGTATCGCCGTGCCAGCCGTCCAGGATCACCGTCACGTCGATATTCAGCACGTCGCCCGGCTCGAGCTTCCGGTCGCTGGGGATGCCATGGCAGACGACGTGGTTGATCGAGGTGCAGATCGATTTGGGATAGCCGCGGTAGTTCAGCGGCGCGGGGACCGCGCCGTGGGCGGTGATGAACTCGTGGCAGAGCATGTCGAGCATGCCGGTGGTGACGCCGGGGCGGACATGCTCGGCGATCATGTCCAGCGTCTCGGCGGCGAGGCGGCCGGCCACGCGCATTCCGGCGAAGTCCTCCGGCGCATGGATCGTGATGCGTCTCGCGTCGGTTCCGCCGTCCATCGATGCCTGCTCCATCCTCACTGCGCTGGCTGGGGAGTGGCAACATGCGCATCCGGGGCGCGGGGCGCAAGGCCGATCGGCGGAGGGCGCGGTGGGGGAGGGGGAGTGGCCTCGGGGATGGCGGGGGATAGTGGCTGGCGCTTTGGCCATTCGGGGCCGGGTGCCGGTCTCGCCCTGGTTGCGCCGGGCCGGCCGCCATCGCAGCGGCCGGGGGCAACGAGAGCCGGCGGTCGGCGCGGACCCATGTGGTGCCTATGCCACGGACGCGATGCCAACCGCATCACGCCGGTCGCGGTTGCGCCGGTGTCGCCATTGCACTGGTACGGAATGCCGCTCGGTTCACGCAACTGGCGTGGCGAGAAAGGCCAGGGTGATCGACAAGCAAGGGCGGTTTCTCCTACGGTCGGAAAGGGAGTGAACAGGAGCCGGCCCAATCGGAGGGGCGGCCCCGGCCGTGATGCAACCAGGGAGAAAACCGATGAAAAACGGCTTCCAGGTGTATGATTCCGACACGCACATCAATCCCGCCGCTGAGATACTGGACAGGTATGTCGATCCGGACTTTCGGCCTCGGTTGCCGGAACTGGCGCCATACCGTTCCCCTGTCGGACAGGCTGTCGAGGGGCCGAGCGCGCTGCACAACTATCGCTCCGGCACCAAACACTACCGGCGAATCCTTGGCGAGGCGGCGCCGCGCGAGACGTTCACCGGCCGGGAGTCGCGGTGGATGGGCAGCAAGAAACCACGGCCAGGCATCCAGGACGACCAGGCGGAGAACCGCGTCCGGGACATGGACGATGAAGGCACCGACGTCCATTTCCTGATTCCAACCTCGTGGCTGAGCCTGGTTGGCGTTGACGATGCCTCGATCGAGGTGGCGATGATCCGGGCGTTTCATCGGCACATGGCGGCGTTCTGCGCGCCGCATCCCGACCGCCTGAAGGGACCGATCGTCGCCTCGACCCGCCGGGTCGATGAGGCGGTGCGCGAAATTCGTGCATGGGGCAAGGCCAAATGGGCGGTGGCAGTCATGCCGTTGCTCGCCGAGGGGATGCCCGCGGATCACCCGAGCCTGGAGCCGATCTGGCGGGAGGCACAGGAATACGACCTGCCGATCGCCAACCACAGCTTCACCTGGACCCCGCCTTACTATCCCGGTTATCGAGATTTGTATGACAACATCTTCCTTGGCCGGCTCGCCGCGCATCCCTGGGGTGCGATGCGTTTCGCCGCTTCGTTCATCGGCGGCGGGGTGTTCGACCGCTACCCGGCGCTGCGGATGGGCGTGCTGGAATGCGGCTTCGGCTGGTTGCCGTTCTGGGCGCGGCGCATGGACGAGCAGGCAATTTATGTGGGCGGCACCGCGCCGTTGAAGCTGAAGCCGAGCGAATACATGACGGGTGGACGTTTCTTCTGCAGCATCGAGCACCATGAGGGCGAGGACATGCTGGCGTCGGTCACTCGGTTCCTGGGGGACGGCGTGCTGATGTACGCATCGGATTATCCGCATTCCGAGTGCCAGTTCCCCGACTCGGTGTCGAACATCCTGGCCTGGTCGAGCGTTGATGGGGAGCGGCAGAGGAAGTTGCTGTGGGGCAATGCCGACCGGTTCTTCCGCCGGACCTAGCGGCAGCCTGCCGCGATCATCGGCGGCCTGGCTCGCTATTCTGGTTCCTGGCGGACTGTGCCATACCAGGGGCGCGCTCAATGCCATGCGGACCATCGGACGGGGGCAAAGGGGCCGATCATCCGGGAATCCCGGTTGAAATGACAGAAATTGGAGAATGCCATGCCGGACGGACTCATCTCGTGCGACGACCACATGGATCTCGGGCAACTGCCGGCGGATTTGTGGGAGACGCGGTTGCCCATCGCACTGCGCAACCGGGCGCCGCACATGGAGGAGCGCGACGGGCAGGCGATGTGGATCTGCGACGGCAAGGTCTGGGGCCGCTGGGACGGCAAGGCGCCGGCGACCGGGTCCGCGCGGCCGGTCAAGCCGATTTATAATGCCCTCGACCGCGCCGGCATTTACGACAACAGCGCGCGGCGGCCGGCGGACGCCAGGCTGCGCCTTGCCGACATGGACCGCGACGGGGTGCAAACCCACCTGATCTTCGGCCCGATCTTTCAGATTTCGACCGACGACCCGGTGCTGCGGGCGGCGTGCTATCGGGTCTTCAACGACTGGCTGCTGGATTTTTGCGCCGTGGCGCCCGACCGGCTGATCGGCGTGCCGATGCTGCCGGAAACCCCGGACGGCGCATTGCAGGAATTGACCCGGCTGGCAGCCAGAGGCGGGGTGCGGCAGGTCAACCTGATGATCGCCAACGTCAATCCCAAGCTCGACGATCCTGCGTGGGAGCCGTTATGGGCTGCAATCGAAACGAGCAATATCATCCTGGCGTGGCACATCACGGTCTTCGTTGGCCGCCCCGGCGATCGCGCGGCCGGCAAGGCGGCCAGCGTGTTCGAGAACACCAAGTTCTTCCTGGGTAACTTCCTGGAACCCTTTGTCGATCTGTTCGCCTGGGGCATTCTTGAGCGGCATCCGAAGTTGCGCATCGTGATGGCCGAGGCGGGCACCGGCTGGCTCCCCTGGCTCATCCAGGAGTTGGACTATCGCCACTGGCGGCTGTGGGAGGCGAAGGAATTCTGGGCCGACAAGGGTGGCAGCGCACTGGTGACGAAGCCCAGTGAATTGTTCCGGCGGCAGATTTACGCGACGTTCCAGGAAGATTACGTGGCGCTCTCGCTGCTGCCGTTTTTTGGCGAGGGGCATCTGTTGTGGGCATCGGACTATCCGCATCCCGACAGCGTTTGGCCGCACTCGCGGGACGCGATCGAACGGCAGATGCGCAGCCTGACGCCGCAGATGCGCCGCGCGCTGACCCATGACAACGCCGCGGCGCTGTATGGGCTGGCGTGACGCGGCACTTGCCGGGCGGTTGCCGCACCATTGCCCGAGGACGTAGGGGCTGGTCGGGTAACATTCGCTCCAACCGGGGCGGCTGTGGCGATGTTGCCTGATCCGGTCAATTCCCGACAAACCCTTGGGGTGTTTGCGACAGTGAGACCTGCAATTGGAGGGCAGCCATGCGAGTGAGCGCGATGATCCGTGTCGATCCCGGCATGGAACCGCATGACCGGATGCTGGGCCGAATGGCGGATTATGCCCGTCGGATCGAAGCCAGCGGGTTCCCGGGCATCTGGGTGGGAGACTCGCTTGGCCGGGGGCGGCCGACGTTAGATCCTCTCGTCGAACTAACGGTACTTGCCGCGGTGACCGAGCGGGTCGAGTTAGGTATCGCGGTGCTGCAGATTCCGCTGCGACACCCGATCGAACTTGCCCATCGCGTGCAGTCGGTTCAGGCCTTGTCGGGAAACCGTTTGCGGCTCGGGGTCGGCAGCGGCTCGACGCGCGCGGATTTCGAACTTCTCGGCTATGATTACGACCGCCGTTTCGGCACGATGAAGCGCTCGCTCGAAACCATGCGACACGCATGGCGTGGCGAGCCGGTGAATGCGGGCGGCACATTATCGTTGTGGCCGGGATGCGAGGGTGGACCGCCGATTCTTATGGGCGCCTGGCGCAGTCCGCGCTGGATCACCTTTGCAGCGCAAGAATGCCAGGGATGGACTCCCTCGGGCCGATTCAGCAGTTGGGACGATCTCGAGGCAGGCATGCGCATCTACCGCGAAGCCGGCGGCACCAACGCGGTCCTCGCCAACGTCGTCGTCGATCTCGCCAACCGGCCCGAATCCGCCAAACTCGCGGACGTCGCCCATGTTTCGCTGATCTGTCCGCCGGACGAGGCGTGCCTGCGGTTGAAGCGGATTGAGCAATTGGGCTTCGACGAGGTCCTGCTGTGGTCCCATGCCGGTGGGCTCGAGGATATCGAGCGGGCGCGCGACTTCCTCTGATTGGACGCGGTGCAGCCAACGAAGACCGAGATTCCTCAAGTCAATGCGAGGGCCGGCATGCGCTGTCGCCGGGATGACTGAACGGGTCAGGCCGCCGCCGCGGCGTTGAACGCACGCAGCCCGTCCTCGACCACGTCGCGCGGCAGGTCGCGCGTGATGAACATCAGCCGCGAGTTGCGCGGATCGCGGTCCGGCCACGCGGCGAGCGGCGTCGGCGGATGCAGCAGATGCCCGACGCTGTGGATCGTGACCGGCCGGTCCTGCGCCTGAAGCCGCAGAATTCCCTTCATGCGCAGCAGCGATTCGCCGTGCGTGAGGATCAGCCGCTCCAGGCATGCTGCCACCCGAGGCCAGGGGAGCGGCCGATCGAAGGTCAGGCAGAATGCCTGGATGCGCGCGTCGCGCCCGGTGGGGGCGTGCGGAGCTTCCGCGGGGTTCACCGCGGCGAACACCTCGGCATCCAGCCAGGCCCGCATATCAGGGGCGTTTCCCGCCGGACCGAACAGCCCGGCACCCAGCACCGCCGCCGGATCGACCACACCGAGCCGCGCGGCAATGATTGGCGCGCCCGGGTTCAGCCGCCGCAGCCGGGCGCGCAGCTCCGGCGGGTCGGCGAGGTCGGTCTTGCTCAGCACGATCCGGTCCGCCACCGCGACCTGGCGCACTGCCATTTCCCGCGCGTCCAGCGCCGCGACGCCGTTGACCGTGTCCACCACGGTGACGATGGCGTCCAGCCGGTAGGCGCTGGCAGCGACCGTGTCGCTCAGCAGCGTCGCCAGGATCGGGCCGGGATCGGCCAGGTCGGTGGTTTCGATTGCCACGCGCCGCACCTCGTCGCGCCGCACCCGAGGCAGCATCGCGCGCAACGCCCGCGCCACGTCGTCGCGCGGCGCGCAGCACGGGCAGCCGGCGTTCCACCACACCGGACGATCCGGCGGCGCCGCCACCACCGCGGTGTCCGCCTGCGCCGGCTGGCGCAGCAGGTGGTGCAGCAGCGTGGTCTTGCCGGCGCCGGGGAGGCCGATCAGCAGGGTGATCGGGGTGACCTCAGCCATGCGTGTGGCCGGTCCCGTAGAGCTGTTCGGGCGCGACCAGCGGTGCGGCGATCTCCACCAGCGCGCCGTCCCGCACCGCGCGATAGAAGCACGAGCGCCGCCCGGTATGGCACGCCACCCCCTTCTGCTCCACCAGCAGCAGCAGCGTGTCGCCGTCGCAATCGACGCGCATCTCGCGCAGGTGCTGGACCTGGCCCGAGGTCTCGCCTTTGCGCCACAACCGATTGCGGCTGCGGCTGAAATAGCAGACCCGGCCGGTGGCGAGAGTCTCCGCCACCGCCGCGCGGTTCATCCAGGCAAGCATCAGCACCTCGCCGGTGTCGTGCTGCTGGGCGATGGCGGGCACCAGGCCCTGCGCATCGAACCGGATCGCCGCCAGGACGGCGTCGGGCAGCTCGGTCTCCGTGGCATCTGCGTTCATGGGTGCTAACATGAGGCTTCGCCGCCGTTCCGCAAAGGCGGCTGACGGTGCCGGCGTCAATGGCCCCCGATGATGCGGATGATGGCAATGAGGAATCCGGCCAGGGTGATCTGACCCCCGAGCATGGTGGCGACCATCGCCCAGGTCGAAGGCAGGTTGGCGACGCGGCCTTTCAGTTCGGCAATGTCGGTCTCCACCTTCCGAAGCCGGTCATCGACGCCTCGCAACAGGGTCTCGATCCGCGCGTATTGCTCTTCCAGCCTTGCCATCCGGGCATCCATGTCGGGACCATGCGGACCCCCCCCCGCCGGAGGCAACCCCTGCGATGGGCCGCTCGCCGGCGGGAAACCGGAACACGTTGCCGTGCTGATCACCACTCGGCGGGTCGGGCATACCGCACCTCCGCCGTGACCTGATTGTCGATGATTGCCTCCACGTGCTGGCGGACGTAGCCACAATTGGTGCAGGCAAACGAATAGGTGGAGGTGCTCCGACCACCCAGCAGCATGACAACCGTAGGAGAAGGACGCTGGTCCAGGAAGAACCAATTGAGGTTGTCGCAATACGGGCACGAGGTTCGCTTGATCTTGGCGCTGATCCGGGCCTCGATGAGATTGGCTTCGTCGTCGGTCGCGTCGCTCACCTGTCAGCCTCCCAGGACGTCGGCGTGTTGCCCGGCGGTTTTGGTCGCCGTCCATCAGGATATAACGTCGCACGACCGTGACACCAGGACGGCGTCGGTGGCATCTGCGTTCATGGGTGCTAACATGAGGCTTCGCCGCCGTTCCGCAAAGGAGCCCGCATGGGGTTCTCGCCCCACACCGAGACGCTGCTGCACCGCGCGGGGGAAATCTGTGCCGCGCGTGGCGCCCGGCTGACCGATTTGCGGCGGGAAGTGTTGGGGCTGATCCTCGACGCCGGCGGCCCGGCCGGCGCTTACGACTTGCTCGGCCGGCTGCGCGGCTCGCGCGGCGGCGCCGCACCGCCGACCGTGTATCGCGCGCTGGATTTTCTGGTGGAGCAGGGGCTGGTGCACAAGCTCGAGCGGCTGTCGGCGTTCGTCGGCTGCGTGGCGCAAGCGCAGGAGCATGCGGCGCAGTTCCTGATCTGCCGGAGCTGCGGGCGGGTGACGGAGCTGGAGGACCACCAGCTTGAGCACGCGCTGGCCGACGCGGCGGAGCGGCTGGGTTTCACCGTCGGCAAGGCGACGATCGAGGCCGAGGGCCAGTGTGCCGCCTGCGCTTCGGGCGCCGGGGCGGCAGCGAGGGCATAACCCGTCAGATCAGGTAGAAGCGGCCCCTCGGCACCAGTTGTTGCAGCCAATCGAAGTCCCGGCGGTTTTCGGTCAGGACCGGAACGCCTTGCTTCAGCGCGGTGAGATAGATCAAGGCGTCGTTGAGGGCATCATTGCGCTGGTATGCCTGAAATCCCTGCACGCGGGTCAGCATGCCCGCCAGGAGTCCCGCGGCCGCCGATGTCTCGGCGTCGGGCGCGTAGGTCCGGGTCCTGGGCAGCTTGGCAAACAGGCCTTCCCAATATTGGCGCTCCTCTGGCCAACGGGGGGCCGAAACGTCCCGGTCGGCAAGGCCGACCGTGATTTCGCCCAGGCAGACTGTACAATGATGCCGCTCGACCCGCACAATGATGCCGCTCGACCCGCGCGAGCTTTTCCCGCTGTTCCGGTGCCAGAGTCCCCGCGGCCTCGGCGATGAAGATGCCGGTGTCGAGCAACAACCTGGTGCCGGCCCGCACGGTGAGGGCGTCGAACGCGGGCAGGTCCGCCCGGTCGCGGCGTGGCAGCGGATCGAGTGTCCTCTCCGGCTTCTGCCGGCGAAGCAAGGCTGCGAGGTCGATGCTCACCGCGGATCAGTATTCGAGCTTGTAGTCCTTGCCAAGCACCCCCCAGTGCTCGTCCACGTAGCGGCCGACGGGATCCTTGATACGGGGTTTGGCCGGAGCCGTTTTCGCGATCGACCCACGACGCGTCGTCTCGCGCGCCCTGCCCGCGGCGGCCTCGGCGGTCTTGCCCTTCGCACTCGTCGTCTTCATTGGCATGGTCCAAGAGATAAGCGAGAAACGCCCCGGTAACATCCCCGGGCCATCCGGCCATGGATGCGACCTTACCGCCGCAACGGCGGGAGTTCCACCAATGTCGATCCATCCCCTGCTCACCGACGATCTCGCCGCCCTGCCGTCGCAGTTCCCGAACGACGCCTTGCGTGACGTGCGCGACCTCATGGCCGAGACAACGTCATACTCTCCCTTCCCCACGGGCCGTGCGGCGGAGGTACACAGACTTCCGCCGACAGCCGATCTGCGGGCGCACGCCGCGGCGCTCGCCGACGGGGTGCCTTATTGGGCGTCGCACGATGTGTGGCGGCTGTTCGGCAGCACACCGACCTGGCGCGATGTGGTGCTGCAGGTTGCCAAATCGCTGAGCGTGAAGTTACCACGGGACGGCGACGGCACTCACGCCTGGCAGATCGAGGCCGCCATTCTGCACAGGGCGTTGGCCGACTGGGAGGAGCTCTCGCCTGGACAACGCGAGGAGGCGCTGCATAAGTCTGGTGGAAGTTGGAGGCCGGCCCGAGGCGCTACCATTTCTGCCACTGCCGCCGGGCTGGTGTCGCGGCACCGGGGTTACTGGACCTCCCCGCCGGGATCGGCGGGATGAGCGCAGAGGGCGCCGCCGCTGCTGCCGCCTTCGTCGCCGCTGAAGCCTTCAAGGATTAACATGACCGCCCTATCCGTCACCGCCGAAGCCGGTCAGGACATCATTCGTCGTTTGTCAACAGGCGAATACCGAATCCGTGGCATCGAAGTAACCGACCGTGCCACCGGCGAAATTCGACCTCCCGACAACGCGTCCCGTATCCTTAAGGAAGCGGCAGAGACGATCGAGGATATGCGGACGAAGCTTCATGCGGCGCTGACGGATCCCGAGTTCGTGCTTCGCCATACCAACCCGGAACTGGCTGACACGACCAAACTTGTCACGGCCGGCAAGAAGCTGCTCGACAATCTGTGCTGGATGGGCGGTCGTGCTGTCATGATCGACGCTGGCCTTATGAGCGATGACCCGTCTGCCGCCGAGTTCGAGACGGTGCTCGGCGTGGACGTCCTTGTTTTCGAAACGATAGGACAATCGGCGCACGGCTGACCAAGCCGGGGCAAGAGAAGCGGCGGTGTCGCTAGAGAAGCGGCGGTTGCGAACCTCGTCAGGCTGGGGAAACATGTCACGGTTGTGGTGAGTCGAAAGGGACAGGCATGACGCTGGTCGCAACGGCCGAGGCGGCGCGCGCCAATCGCCGGCGCGCCACGGCGGGCGACGGCATGGGCTTCTGGCACACGCTGTATCTCGGCACGACGCGCTACAACATGGCTGCGGGCGAGGCCGATCCGGCGCCCGAAGCGGTGTTCCCGATGGCCTTCCTGGTGGAGCAGGACCCGGGCGAGGTGGCGAACGCGCATTTCCACCGGGCGGACCAGTTTCAGGTGGTGGTCGCCGGCGAGGGCACGCTGGGGACACACGCGGTGCGGCCGGTGACGGTGCATTTCGCCGGCGCCTTCACCGCGTATGGGCCGATCCGCGCCGGCATCGCGGGGCTTACATATTTCACCTTGCGCAACGGCTTTGACCCGGGTGCGCGCTACATGATGCGCGGCGAGAGCCGGACGGCGCTGCGCGCGGTGGCGGGACGGCGGCATCGCGAGGCAGTGGCCGCACCGCTGGGTGCCGGCGGAAGCGCGGTGCTGCTTGGACCGGAACCCGACGGCATGGCGGCCTGGAGCTATCACATTGCACCCGGGGAACGCCTGCTTGGTCCAGCCCCAAAAGGCGGGCGTGGGCAGTATTGGCTGGTCGTCGAGGGCAGCATGTGGCGCGACGCGGCGGCACTCGGGCCGTTGTCCTGCGCTTTCTTGTATCCCGATGAGTCGCCACTCATGGCGACCGGCGGACCGGACGGGGCGATCCTGCTGGCGATGCAGTTTCCACGACGGGCGGCGGGCTGAGCGAACGCGCCACGCCGTATTGGCGGCATTCCGCCAGCCTGACGAGCGAAGCGACGGCCGGTGTCAGGCTCAGGGCAGTCGGCGGGTGCCGGGACGAACGATCCCGGCACCCAGTTTGCGCTAGATGCGCCGATCGCGCAGCAGTCCGAAACCGACCAACGCGGCCAGAGCGGACAGCATCAGCGGCAGCGACCCCGGTTCCGGGGCGGCGAACACCCCGATACAACCGTTGACGCAGGCGGTGTTCAGGGGATTGGCGGCGAACGGCATGAACACCTTCCCGGTGATCGGGTCCACGGAGATCGAGTGGTCGCCAGGCGTAGTCGGAATATTCCCGATCCATGTATCGGTCAGACCATTGATGATCCCGAGAACGGGCCCGCCCGGATTATTGCTGGCGGCAAGGAAATACAGGTTGTTGGTCGGATCGAATGTCACCTCATCCGAGCCGGTGACCTGCGAAATCACCTTCACCGAGCCGTTCCCGCCATTCGCGGTGGGATTGAGGATGATCGAGCCGGTGCTGCCGCCGCAGCCGACCAGCAACTGTCCGCCCGTGCCGGCCACCAGCCCGGCGGGCGAGCATGCGGTGATGCTGCCGCCGAGGAAGGTCGAGAAGTCGTAGATGTGCAGGATCGCGCCGGTTGTCGGATCGACCTCCGCCACACCGCCCGGGCCGCTGCCGCCGATCTGCGGCACCGAGACGAAGAACGTGTGGGTGGCGGAATCATAGGCCGGCTGCTCAATGCCGTTGGTCGCGTTCGGGGTCCCGCTGGTGCCGTCGAACGTGACCTGCTTCACGATGGTGCCGGTCGAGGCGTTGACCAGCGACGCGAATGGCGGCGTTGCCGCGTTGTTCGCGGCCATGATGGTGTTCGTGAGGGGATCGTACGCCATTTCGTCCACCCGGTTGGCGGCGAGCGGCCCGGTCACGACATTGGCGAACTGGCTGTAGCCCGGGATGCTGAATCCCTTCAGCGTGCTGTCGCCGTTGCCTGCCCAGACCTGATGCTGGCCAGGCACGTTCACCACGAGCACGCCGTCCGGGCCGGACGTGTTAAAGCTGGACGTCTGGCCGCTGAACAGGGGGGGAGCGCCCCCGCCGATGCGCCCCACCATGGTATTGGTGAGCGCCGAAAAGACGTCAACCGAGGCATTCGACCGGTCACCTACGTAATCGAGCGAGGTCAGCGGATCGAAGTAGCTGATATCAAAGGTCTTGAACGTACCCCCCGCGGTGTTATCCACCGACGCGGTCACCGGAATAAGCGCCCGGAGTGAGTATTCCGGTGTTGCCAATGCCGGGAGGAGACCGGCTCCGAGCCCCAGGCTCAAAGCGGCCGGACCCAGTAGGTATGACAGTCGCATGGACAGCCCCTTCCATTTCATGTTCCAGGCTCACCTGCGCGGCTGAATCAGCCGCACGGGTCACCCGCCAGGGCGGAAGCACAATCCATGCCAACAGCGAAACACTGTGAAACCATAAAGAAACCTATTACGGAATGGAAATGGCGTAAAGCGGACATTACACTGGCATGGTGAACCGGCGGGATCTCGTGTCAAATACCTCATATTCTCGAAAATATGCCTCGTTGTTCATCTCACTTCAGGCAGTAATACGATGAATGTGTTGTTATTTGCTTATCTCCTTGGATGTCGCAAAATCTGAAAATTTCGACATTTCTCACAAGGCAGAATCTCGCCCAACGTAATCGCGCTCTATAGCACAGCGCGGCGTCCGCACGGCGGAGTTGACTCATTCTCTGTTGGCGCAGTGATTAAAATATTGCATGTTTTCGTACTTAGTGAAGTCGCGCTTCCGTGATGTGGCGATTGATGTCACCGCAAGCCGGGAGCGGAATTGTAAAGCCTTCCGACATAAGAAAGCGTGAACAACTGCCTCGGCAACTTGGTTCCAGCAGCCAATTCGCAATCGCACCGCGGGGCGGAACCGGCGCGAGGCTCCGGCCGACCCCTCCGCCCTCCCTCAAGGGGAGGGAGAGTCTCCTGGCTGCTGCCTCCTGATTCCCGCGACCGGCGCGGTTGCATTCAGGGTGGGTCGGGCGTCGCCGGCCGGTGGCCAGCTCGGAATGACACGCCGTTCGGCACCCCCAGGCGTACGTCAACCTTTTGGGCGGCCGGTTCAGGTCCACTGATTCAGTGTGGGCGGCGCAGCGCGGCGAACGGATGCTCTTGCGCGTCCGTCTCGATTTCCGGCAGTTCCGCGCCCGGCGCCCGCGGGTATGGATCGAGCGCCAGCGCCAACTGCTCCGCCGCCGCCTCGCCCAGGTCGAGCACCCCGTCCACGCAGCCGATCTCGTCGTCCGCCTCCGGATCGGGATCGTCGGTCTCCTGTCCGGCCGGCACGAAACGGACACGAAAGCGCTCGTCGATGTCTGCCTTGAAATCGTCGAGCGAGACCACGCAGGTCTGCATGACCTTCGCTCGCAGCCTGCCCTCGGCGAGGACGCAATCGGCGGTGAGCCGGGTCAGCCGGAACACGCAGCGCAGGGCCAGGACGTCCGGCACTTGCATCCGGCGCGCCAGCGCCGCGCACTCCGCCGCATCGGCCTCCACGGCAACCTCGATCCCGCGCGCGCCGACGCGATCCGCCGGTATTGCGCGGTAAAGCTCCGCGGTCATGGTGCCGCCTCCGCCGCGGACCGGAAGAAAACCTCACCGGCGGCGAGGGCGCTCAATCCCTGGCCGTCCAGGTATGCGGCCTGCGCTGTGGCCAGCCGGGCCAGCGCCGCGGCACAGCCCTCCGGCGGGGCCGCGCCGCGCCAGACATTGCGCAGCAGCGCGGCCTCCAGCACCGCCGCGTCGCGCGCCGCCAGCGCCGCGTCATAGGCGAGGGCGCGGCCGTGGAAAGCCTCCCACATCGCGCGCATCCGCCGGCTGACCGACAGGTCGCCGACCCCCATCTCGCGCAAGCTCACGTCCATGTCACTGAACATCGCATCGAACACCGCCTGCGCCAGGGCCGGCCCGGGGTCCGCCTCGCGCTGCAGCCGCCGGACCAGCAGGACGGCGTGCAGGCATACCAGGTCGAATCGACCGTCCAGCGTATCGGGCACCGCGAGCGCCTGATACAGGAACGGCTCGCGCGCCGCCGCCACCGCCGCGGTATAAAGGTGGAGGCCGGTGCGCTCGTGACGGCCGCGCCGTGCCAGACCGAAGAATGCCGCCAACGCTGTTCCTTTCCCGACCCGCCGCACCCGCGCCGAACGCTTCGCCGATTGACAGCACGGGCGCGGACGTGACACGCACAGTTAGGATTGCGGCGGTTCCCCGTCCAGCCGAAGCTGCCGCCCGCCCTGAGGAATCGCATGCCCAGACCGTCCATCGCCCGCGCCGCCGCGCTGGGAGCCATTCTGTTGCTGGCCGGCTGCGGCTGGTTCGCGCCGCCACCCACGGTGCGCGGCAACCACCCGGAGGCGGACGAGCTGAAGGAGCTGGTGCCGGGCACCTCGACGAAGCAGGACGTGATTGCGCTGATCGGCTCACCTACCGCGCATGCCACGTTCGACGACAATACCTGGCTGTATATCGGCGAGCGGACCCAGACGCGCATCGGCGAGATGCCGGCGGTGGTCAGCCAGAAGGTCGTGGTCGTCACCTTCAACGATGCCGGCGTGCTGGAGCATATCGACACGAAGGACAAGGCGGACTCGCTGCCGGTGTCGGTGATCGCGCGCACCACGCCGTCGCCCGGCACCGAGGCGGGCTTCTTGCAGCAGTTGTTCGGCAACATCGGCAAGTTCGTGCCGGGGGCCGGGTCCAGCCCCGGCGTCGGCGGCGGCGCTCCGACGCCGTATTGAGGCGGGCCGTATCGAGGCGGCAAGAGCGGACGACGAGAGCGACAGCCGGACCGCAAGCGACGCAATCAGGTCGCGACCGACCCTCTCACCGCGCCCGGCACTGCGCGTCGCTGCCAGGGCCGGCACTGCGCGCCGCTGCCAGGGCCGGCACGCTCCGGCGATGCCCCAGCAGCATCCGGGTGCTGCGAAATGGCCCGATAATCACGCGGCAGTTGTCTGGTTTTGCTTAATTATCTGCCACGCCGCTTCCATTTCCTCCAGCGACAGGTCGGCCAGCATATTTCCCGCAAGTTCCGAGCGTTGTTCCATTGCCTGGAAGCGTCGCGCGAATTTCCGGTTGGCATGGCGCAGGCAGGCTTCCGGGTCGAGGCTCAACTTGCGTGCGAGGTTGGCGAGCACGAACAGCAGGTCTCCCACCTCATCGGTCAGCCGCGCCGGGTCGGCCTGCGCCAGTTCGGCGCGCAGTTCGGCGACTTCCTCATCCAGTTTCGCAAGCACCGCTTCGGCATCGGGCCAGTCGAAGCCGATGCGGGCGGCGCGGGCGGTCAGCTTGGCGGCGCGGACCAAAGCGGGCAGGGCGGCCGGCACTCCGGCGAGGACGCCGGTCTCGGCGCGGGCGGCGCGTTCGGCGGATTTCTGCGCCTCCCAGGCGGCGGTTTGCGCCGTGGCGTCGCGCGCCGCCGCGTCGCCGAACACATGCGGATGACGGCGGATCATCTTGTCGGCGATGGCGCGCGCCACGTCGGCAAAGGCGAAGCGACCGGCTTCCTCGGCCATGCGAGCGTGATAGACCACCTGGAACAGCAGGTCGCCGAGCTCGTCCGGCAGGGCGGCGAAGTCGCGCCGGGCGATGGTGTCGGCGACCTCGTAGGCTTCCTCGATCGTGTAGGGGGCGATCGAGTCGAAGGTTTGCTCGCGGTCCCAGGGGCAGCCGCCGGCGGGGTCGCGCAGCGCGGCCATGATCTCGAGCAAGCGGCGGAGTTCGGCCTCGGGCGAGGCGGGAGAGGGCGACATGCAGGGCGGATAAGGCGGGCAGGGGGTATGGCGCAAGAGCCGGACGCGCGTTACAGGACGTTGCCCTGGCTGTCGAAGCTGAATCCGCCGATCGCGTTGACCAGGGTCTGAAGGTCCATGCGCGACATGGTCAGGTTGGCCGAACTGCCGCAATCCGCGACGCCCGTGCTGGTGTGCGTGCCGGCCCAATGCACGCGATAGACCGGCTTGGTGAGCGACTGCGTCTCGACGACGATGCTGCCGCCGCCATGCGCCATGACCGCCGGATCGAGCGTGCAGGTTGCCGCCAGGGCGGATTGCGGGGGCAGGGCGGCGGACCGGGTGGCGGTGACGGGCAGGCTGTCGGCCACGCTGGCGTTGGGCCTGAACACCAGGATATCGCCGACGCGCAAGCCGATATGCAGGCTGCCGAACAGCGCCGCCAGGCCGCCGAGGCTGGCCAGCAGCAGGACGACGGTGCAGGCCGTGAGCAGACTGTCGAAGGTGTCCGCGGCTGTCTCGCTGTCGCGCGGGCGCCACTTCGGGAGCTTCATGGCACGTCTCCCGCGTGGCGGGCCGCTTGCTCACCGAGTGCCTGGCGGATCTCGTGCGTCAGGCCGGGCTCGAATGGGGCGTATCCGGCTTGAAGAAAGCCCGGGCTCGCGGCCGGGGGCAGCGCCGGTGGCCGCCGGACCGGCGCCTCGATCGGTTGGGCGAGGCGGAGAGGCGGGTGCGGCAAGGTGTTGAACAGACTGAACATACGGGGGAATGAAAGCATCATGGCGGAACCTCGGGACCTGCTTGACCTCCTGCCCCTTGGACGCCGCGCCGCTGCGCTCTTCCGGCGCGGCGGCGACGATGGGATACGACAAGAATATTGACATTCTCTTAGCAAGTGCAGCATCACGTTTTCGTGATAACGGCAACCTCGCCTGCCTGGGGCGGGATGGGTCAGGGCGCGAAACTCCGAGGGCGAATGCGCTCGGGTCGCGGCCGTCAGCCTGCGCTTCGTGCCGATCTCCGCCGCCGCGGGCGGGAGAGGCTATGACGCCAATCCGGCGACCCAGGCTTCGAGTTGATGCACGTCGGCGAACTCCAGCACGACCGACACGCGGCCCTGGCGTCCGGTGGCGACGCGCGCCTGGAAGCCGAGCCGCTCCACCAGGCGCCGCTCCAGCGCCGCCACGTCGGCGGCGGGGCGCCGGCCGCCGGACGCGGCCTTTCCGGTGGCGGCGCGGGAGGCCAGCGCCTCGGTCTGGCGCACCGTCAGGCCGCGGGACCGCACCACGCCGGCCAGCGCTTCGGGGTCCGGATGGGCGAGCAGGGCGCGGGCATGGCCGAAGGAGATCGTGCCCTTGCGCACCTCGGCCTGCACCGGCGGGGGCAGGTTGAGCAAACGCAGCGCGTTGGTGACGTGGGAGCGGGACTTGCCCAGCGCCTCGGCGAGCTTGTCCTGGGTCAGCCGCAGCTCCTCCAGGAGAAAGCTGTAGCCCTCGGCCTCCTCCATCGGGTTGAGATCTTCGCGCTGCAGGTTCTCGATCAGCGCCGCGGTGGCGGCCTCGGCATCCGACATGTCGCGGACGATGGCCGGCACCTCGTGCAGGCCGGCGATTCCGGCGGCGCGCCAGCGGCGCTCGCCGGCCACGATATAGAAGCGTTCGGGCTGGGTCGGGTGCGCGCGGGCCAGGATGGGCTGCAGAATGCCGCGCACGCGGATGGAGTCGGCCAGTTCGTTCAGGCTCTCCTGGGCGAATTCCAGTCTCGGCTGGAACGGATTGGGGTCCAGCAAATCGAGCGGGATCTGCCGCAGGCCGATATGCCGGGCGTCGGGCGGGGTGCTGGACGGCGCGCCGCGGGGCGCGACGACGATATCGCCCAGCAGGGATGCCAGTCCGCGGCCGAGGGCGGGGCGGGAGGGTTTCGCGGCCATCAGGACGCCGGCCGCAGCGTGTGCCGGGCCGCGTCGCGCTCGCGCTGGAGCAACTCGGCGGCCAGACCGATATAGGCCTGCGACCCGGGCGAGCGCGCGTCGTAGAGCAATACCGGCTGGCCGTGGCTTGGGGCCTCGCCGATGCGGACGTTGCGGGGAATCACGGTGTCATAGACCCAATCTCCGAAATGGCTGCGCGCGTCGTTCGCCACCAGATCGGACAGCCGGTTGCGGCGATCGAACATGGTCAGCACAACACCCTGCAACTGCAATGAAGGATTGAAGTTCCTGCGCACCACCTCCAGGGTATGCAGCAGGCTGCTGATTCCCTCCAAAGCATAAAATTCGCATTGCAGGGGCACCAGGACGGAATCCGCGGCCACCAGCGCGTTGAGCGTCAGCAGCCCGAGGCTGGGCGGACAGTCGATCAGCACGAAGCTGTAGCCGGGGTGGCGGCGGATTTGCGCGAGGCGTTCGCGCAGGCGGAACTCGCGTTGTTTGGTGCCGACCAGTTCGACCTCCGCGCCGGCGAGGTCGGCCTCGGCCGGAATGAGCCACAGGTCCGGGACCAGGGTCTGGCGGGCTGCCTCGGCCGCCGGCAGGCCGCCGAACAGCATGGCATAGGTGCCGCGCGGCCGGCCGGCGCGCGGCACGCCGAGGCCGGTCGAGGCGTTGCCTTGCGGATCCAGGTCGATCAGCAGCACGCGCTCGTTGCCCGCGGCCAGTGCGGTCGCCAGGTTGATCGCGGTCGTGGTCTTGCCGACGCCGCCTTTCTGGTTGGCGATGGCAATGACACGCGGCGGCGGGCGCGTGGAAATGTCGGGGGGACGATCGGGCATACGCGATCTCTGGGAGGTCGGGCCGGATGGTATCCGGTGCGGGGGTGGCGGGGAAGCGGTTGACCCAGCATCCCGATCGCCAGCTTCCGGATGGCACGAGCTGGGCGGTGGGCGTAGCGGGTTGTCGCCGGCACAACGCCGCGGCCTTTGGGGGGAGCTTTCGGTCGGTTCCCCGGAACGCGGCGCGGTGGGGAGGAGGGGAGTCTCATGGGTGTCTCGTTTCGCCGTGGCGGAGACGGTGGGTCGTGGGGTGAGAGGTGGACGGACCGATTCCGGAGTGTGCCGCGGGGCGCCGGAGAGCTGATGGCGTCTCACCGGCGTCTCGTTTCACGATGTGGGAGACGATCGCTCGGGGGGTGAGAATTGCGGGCGCGGGCGCGGGACCGGCTGCGGGGGGAGTTTGCGATCGCAGGGGTTTTCTCGCGGTCGCGCAAGGATTTCACAACGGAGTTAGGGCGGAAGGCCACGGTGGGCCACGGGAGTCGTGGCTGGACAGCGCGTGGGGGACTGGCTGGGGGCGGTCCGCCGGCCGGAGCGACGCACACTGCCGCATGCGCCCGGGCTTCTGTCGCGCTGCGTGGCCCTCGGGCTTTTTCTCGCGGTGAAAGTCTTGCGGTGTCGTGGCTTTCGCGGCCGCCGGGCTGCGGCTCAGGTTGGTGGCACCCAGGGTTGGTAGGTGTCGGCCCAGCGCAGGTTCGAGCCGGTGCCGGTGATGATGGCGTGCAGCACCTCGGGTTCCGGCGGCTCGTAATCGCAGTCCGGCGGCAGGCCACCGAGCTGGCGGATGCGCTTGACACGCATCGTGTGGAGGATCGCGTAGCGGTCGGCCTGCCGCCGGATGCGGTCCCGGTGCTTCTCTTCGTCGGACCACTCCTCGTAGTCGCGCGGCCGTGCCGGCTGGGGCGGCGGGGCTTGCGGCGGCGGTTCCGCCGCGGCCGGGGGCGCGGACTGGGGCGGGGGCGCGGCGACGGGCGGCTGGGGCGGCAGGCGCTCCAGCGCGTCGGTCAGTTGGTTGAGGACGCTATGCTCGGTCCAGGCGGCGGATTCGCGGTCGGCGTCGGTCGCCTCGCGCTTCTTACGCACCGCCTGCAGGGCGAACAGCTTGCCGAGGTAGCCACGCGCCTCGCGGCCCATGCTGGCGGCCTGGGCGCGGAGCTTCATGGCGAGCCTGAGGTCGTCCATTTGCTGCGCGGCCTGGCGCAGGCAGTCCCTGGCATGGGCCATGGCGGCGACGTGGTGGGCGGCGAGGTCGGTTTCCACGGAACTGGCCGGGACCAGGGCGGCGACCCTGACGATGGCGGCGCGGTGGCGGCGGGCGCGGGCCTCGAGCGTGTCGGGGTGCGGCGGGGGCAGCATCTCGCGCAGGGCTTCCATGGCTTCGTCATGGAGGTCCCGATCAAGCTGGATGGCGGGGTCGAGTGGCTGAGTGTCCGGGGATTGGTCCATGGGGGGAGTATAATGTTAGTTATAAATAGTGTCAATAGGGGCATTGCGGCGGGGGCGTGACTGGCGGCGGGCCTCGGTTTCGGGGCGGTGGGCCGATGGGCGGCTGGGGTGGGGGGAACGGCCGCGGCACTGGGCGGACGCGGGGGTTGCCCGGGCGCGGGGTACGGGCGGCCGGAAGGCGGCGTTCGGATGGAGGAAGGGAAGAATTTTCAGCCACAGACGCGTGCAGATGCACCGCGCGATCGCAACGACTGGGGCCATGCGGTGAGGCCGCGGCCGGTCAACCAGAGCGGATGGTTCGGGGTGTGGTCGGCCTGACCGTGAAAATCACCGGCCGAAAGCTGGCCCTCAACCGCCATTTTCACGCTCGCGCCGGCGGTGTCCCGAACCATCCGTTTTCGTTGACAGCTACGCGAAGCACGGTCCCACGGCCTTGCGATGGCCCTCCGCGCGGATGCTCGCTGCCGGATTGCGCGCGCCCATCCGTTGCCGGCCGATCCGGCGCATCATGGCGACGGGTGGCAGTGCCCCCGCGAATGTAGGCCGGTCGGCTCTCCCGACCTCAATCCCAGGGCGTCGCTGCTACTCGTCAGTCCTGCGCCGCGCCCATCGCCGCCAGCACCGCGGCGGCGATCGGTCTGGTGACCGCGCCGCCGGCGGCGAGCGCGGCCTGGTCCAGGCGGGCAACCGCCTCGCGCAGCGCGGCCGGGGAGCGCGGCAGGCGCAGCAGCAGCCAGTCCTGCAAGTCGGGGCGCACCGCAAGCTGCCGGTCCGAGAGCAAACGCAGGAGCAGGGCGCGCAGCAGGGAATCCTCCGGCGGCGGGATCTCGACCGAGGCGATGGCGCGCAGGCGGCTGGCGAGGTCGGGCAGGCGCACCGGCCAGCGCGTCGGCGGGGTCCGGGCGGCCAGCAGCACGGGCAGCCCCGCCTCGCGCGCGGCGTTCAGCAGATGCAGCAGCGCGGCCTCGTCGGGGATCGCGGCGGCATCGTCGAGCGCGACGCCACCGGTCGTTGGCGGCGCCGGCAACCCCTGCAAAGCCGGCCCCGCAAGCAGCGCGGCGCCGCGCGGGCCGGCCCAGAGCCGCAGCAGGTGGGTCTTGCCGCAGCCTGGCTCACCCCACAGCGCCAGGCGGTGGTCGGGCCAGTCGGCCGTGCGGTCCAGCCAGGCCAGCGCCGCCTCGTTCGACGTCGCGGCGAGGAAGTCGGCCGCGGCGTAGGCCGGCTGGTGGAGGAACGGCAGCGGGATCTGGTTGCGGGTCATTGTCCGATCGGTTGTTGCCGCGAAATGCGGACGCACACAACGACGCGCACAACGTGGACAGGATCGCGCCGCTGTCCGGCCGGCCCGCGGCTGGTCACGCGGCGTCGTGCCGGTTCTCGGGACCCGGCGCCGCGAACAAATTGGGGGCTTTGAGTGGTGGCCGCCAATTGGGGCCTGCCCGCCTGGTTCAACCGGACAATCGCAGCACGACCCTGTCCCGCGCGTTGTCCAGCACGGCGCGGTATGCCTGGATCGCGTGGGTCAGCGGAAAGCAGGACTCGTCGCGCACCGGGAACGGCCGCAACCGCAAGCTTGCGAAGCCCGGCAGCAGGTCGCGCAGGATGGCGGCCGACTGCGTGGCGTCCAGCGCCAGCGTGTCGATGCCGAAGAAGCTGTGCCGGCCGCGATAGAAGGTGAAAATGTCGAACGGCACCGACCGCTCGCGGGTGGACATGAGGATTTGCCGGGCGCCGTGGGCCATGGCGGCGTTTGCCGCGGCGAAGTACGGGCTGCCGATGGTGTTCACCACGATGTCGGCGCCGTGGCCGCCGGTCTCCGCGCGGACCGCTTCGACCACGTCCACGGAAGCGGAGTCGATCATGCGCACCGGCACGCAGTCTGGCCCGGCAAAGGGTTCGGCGCGGCGGGTGACGCCGAACACGCGCGCGCCGCGCCATGCGGCGATCTGCGCGGCGGCTTGCCCTACCTTGCCGTTCACCGCCATGACGAGGACCACGTCGCCCGGGTGCGGCGCGCCGGTGTGGCGGAACCCTTCGGCGGCGGTGACGAAGGGCACGCCGAGCGCGCCCGCCTCGGCCAACGACAGCGCCGGCGGCTTCGGCACCGCGGCGGCGCGGGGCACCACCAGCCGGGCGCCATGCGAGCCGTCGCGGGTGATCCCAAGATCGCCGCCGGTGCCGAACACCTGCTGCCCGACGAGGTCGGCCGGCCCCTCCAGCACGACGCCCGACCAGTCGCGCCCCGGCGTGCGCGGCCAGACCGCCCGCGGCATCACGCCCATCGTGGCTCGGACGTCGGACGGGTTCACCCCGGCGTAGCGCAGGTCGATCAGGACGTCCTCGGGGCCGCGCGGCAACGTGCCGACGGGTTCGAGCACGAGCTCCAGGTCGTCGAGTGACGCGGCTTTGCGGAGGACGCGCAGGCGCTGCATGCGCGCATCATGCCCGGATGGCTGGGAGAGTCCAATGCCGGAGAACCGGGGATCGCGGTCCTGACGGCGGTTCGCCGCACCGCCGGTGCGGTCCTGGCGAGGCGGGCAAGACAGCAGGCAGGTTCACCATAAAGGCGAAGCCTGGCTGGCTGCGATGCACCCCGATGCCGCGGGCATGCCGCCTGTCCCGGACGCCGGTGCGGAGCGAGCGGGACCGGGTCGCCGCGCTGCTTCACGCCCCGGCCGCGGAAGCCGGCCGATTGGGTGGACATGGCGCTGGGTTCGCGGGTGTGGTCTTGTCCGCGGTCTGCGCTGCAAGGCGGATTGCCAGAAGGAGGGGGAAACGATGGCAACGATCGTGCTGATCCACGGGGCATATCAGGGCGGCTGGATCTGGACGCGCGTGGCGCCGATCCTGCGCGCGGCGGGGCACAACGTGTTCGCGCCGTCGCTGGATGGCTGCGCCGAACGCAAGTACGCGCTGCGCGCCGGCATCACCACCGAAACGCATGGCGCGGAAATCGCCGACCTGCTGTATTATGAAGACCTGCATGACGTGGTCCTGGTCGGCACCAGTTCCGGCGGCATGGTGGCGTGCCGGACCGCGGAGCAAGCGCGGGAGCGGATCGGACGGGTCGTGCTGGCGGACGCGCTGTCGCTGATGAACGGCGAGCGCATCTCGGATTTCGTCAAGCGGACCGGGGCAGTGAGCACTGCGCTGACCACCGGGCCGTCGCCGGAGGATGCGCGGAACCGCATGTTCGCCTCGCTCGATCCGGTGACGCTGGACTGGGCGCTGGCGCGCTATACGCCGCATCCGATCGCGGCGATGCAGGAGCCGGTGACGCTGGATAGCTTCTGGGAGCAGCGCTGGAACGCCACGGTGATCTGGTGCCGGCAGAGCGTGAACCCTCCGGTGGCGCACCAGCGCCGCGCGGCCGACAAGCTGGGGGCGCGCTGGTTCGAACTGGACACCGGGCATTACCCGATGCTGACCGAGCCGGAGGCGCTGGCGCGGTTGATTCTGGCGACGCAGGCGCCATAGCCGGAGACGGCGGCGGCGATGCGGCCGGGGGTGGCGGGTGCGCGGCAATCCGCCGCGGCCATTGCTCAGCGGATGACGACGGGCGGCGGGGCGGCGCCGGGATTGTCTTGGTGGACGTCGCGGGCCACGCGCTGACGGCTGTCGCGGGCCTGGGTCATGCCCTGCAGGATCACTTCGGCGTCGAGCGCCGCCTGGGTGGAGCGGGCGCCGTCGCCTTGCAGGAAGCCGCCGCCGGAGCGCGATTGTTCCAGCGCGCAGGCTGCGACGATGAATGCCACGATAAGGGCGAGGGTCAGGCGCATCAGGTTCACGCGGTTCACGGAGGCCGTCATGCTACCTTGCAACGCGCCGGACCACCAGCGCGCGATTGGTTTTTTGCCGCCGTTCTGGCCAAATTCTCCCCGCCGTGTAGGTTGCCGCCGGATGTTTGCCTGGAGCCGAGGGAATGGTGGCCACCGAGACGACGACCGAAGCCGGGACGACCGAAGCGGGACGCGACTTCATTCGCGACATCATCCAGGCCGATATCGGCTCCGGCCGGGTGAGCGGGGTGATCACTCGTTTCCCGCCCGAGCCGAACGGCTATCTGCATATCGGCCACGCCAAGTCGATCTGCCTGAACTTCGGTGTCGCGGCCGAGTTTGGCGGACGCTGCCACCTGCGGTTCGACGACACCAATCCCGCCAGGGAGGAGCAGGAGTATATCGACGCCATAGCGCGGGATGTGCGGTGGCTGGGGTTCGATTGGGGGCAGCATCTGCATCATGCGTCGGATTATTTCGAGCAACTTTATGAATGGGCGGAGCATCTGATCCGTTCGGGCGCGGCCTATGTCGATGATTCGACGCCGGAGGAGATCCGCTCGATGCGGGGCACGCTGACCGAGCCGGGGCGTGAAAGCGCCTACCGCAACCGGTCGCAAGAGCAGAACCTGGATTTGTTCCGGCGGATGCGGGCCGGCGCGTTTCCCAACGGCGCGCGGGTGCTGCGGGCGAAGATCGACATGGCGTCGGGCAACATGAACCTGCGCGATCCGGTGCTGTACCGCATCCTGCACGCGACGCATCCGCGGACCGGCGACGCCTGGTGCATCTATCCGACCTATGATTTCGCGCACGGCCAGTCGGACGCGATCGAGTGCATCACGCACTCGATCTGCACGCTGGAATTCGAGGACCACCGGCCGCTGTACGACTGGCTGATCGAGCACCTGCCGGTGCCGTCGCGGCCGCACCAGTACGAGTTCGCGCGTTTGAACATCGCCTACACGGTGCTGTCGAAGCGCGTGCTGACGACGCTGGTGCGGGACGGGCACGTGAGCGGCTGGGACGATCCGCGCATGCCGACGCTGGCGGCGCAGCGGCGGCGCGGCGTGCCGGCGGCGGCGGTGCGGGAGTTCGTGCGCCGGGTGGGCGTGGCGCGCGCCTACAGCGTGGTGGACCTGGCGCAATACGAACATGCCGTGCGCGAGGTACTGAATCGCACGGCGATGCGGCGCATGGCGGTGCTGCGCCCGCTGAAGCTGGTGATCGAGAACTGGCCCGAGGGACGCACCGAAACGTTGGAAGCGGTGAACAACCCGGACGACGCGTCGGCCGGCACGCGGCGCGTGAGCTTTGGGCGCGAGATATTCGTCGAGCGCGAGGATTTCATGGAGAATCCGCCGCGGAAATTCTTCCGCCTGGCACCGGGACGGGAGGTGCGGCTGCGCTACGCGTATTTCATCACCTGCCGCGCGGTGGTGAAGGACGCGGCGGGCGAGGTGACGGAGCTGCGCTGCACCTATGATCCGGCGACCCGCGGCGGCGACGCGCCGGACGGGCGGCGGGTGCAGGCGACGTTGCATTGGGTGGCGGCGTCGGATGCGCTGCCGGCCGAGGTGCGGCTGTACAGCACGCTGTTCGCGCGGCCCGACCCGGGCGCGGGGAGCGGCGGCGACGTGATGGCGGACCTCAATCCGGAGTCGCTGGAAGTGCTGCGCGGCTGCCTGGTTGAGCCGGCACTGGCGTTGGCGGCGGTGGGCGAGGCGGTGCAGTTCGAGCGGCAGGGTTATTTCTGCGCCGATCCGGACGGCGCGCCGGAGCGGCTGGTGTTCAATCGCACGGTCGGGCTGCGCGACACCTGGGCGAAGCTGCAGGCGACCGATCGGCGCAGCGCGTAATGCCGACGGGCGGTGACAGTGGCTCGTCCGTCACCATCGACGCGGCCATCAGGCGGACATGAGCACCGTCGCGACTTGCCCTGCGGGCAGGGCGGGAGCGTCCGCGTAGAGAAAGCAGGCAGCGGCGCGGTTCGGCGCGGTCTGGAACAATGGCGGCGTGGCGGTCAGGCAGCGTGGCATTGCCGACGGACAGCGATCGGCGAATTTGCACCCCGTCGCGGAGACGTCCCGTTCCGCCCGCGGCTGCTCGGTCGCCCAGTCGCGCACGGTGCTGACGCGCGGGATCGAGCCGATCAGCAACTGGGTGTAGGGGTGCTGCGGCGCTTTCACCACCGGCTCGACATCGCCTGCTTCCGCCACCGCTGCCCGGTACAGCACCAGGATGCTGTCGGCGACCTGATAGGCGGTTGCGAGGTCGTGGGTGATGTAGAGGATGGAAATTCCGAGTTCCTCGTGCAGTTTGCGCAGGCTGCCGAGGATGGTGGCGCGTAGTGAGGCGTCCACCATCGACACCGGCTCGTCGGCCACGATCAGCCGGGGCCGCAGCAGCAGCGCGCGGGCGACCATGATGCGCTGGCGCTGGCCGCCGGAAAGCTGGTGCGGAAAGCGGCCGAGGATTTCTTCGGGTTGCAGCCCGACGGCACGGAGCGCGTCCTCGATCAGTGCGTGGCCCGCGGCCTTCGACCGCGCCAGGCGGAACTTGCGCACCGGCGTGGCGAGCACGTGGTCCACCCGATAGAACGGATTGTACACCTCGTACGGATCCTGGAAGATCGCCTGCACGTGATGGCGGAAGTCGCGCCGGCCGGCCGCCGAAAGCGCGGGCAGGGCGCGGCCGTTGAACCGGACCTGACCTTCGGTCGGCTGGATCAGGCCCAGCAACAGGCGCGCCAGCGTGGTCTTGCCGCTGCCGCTTTCGCCGACCACCGCGGTGACGCGCGGGCGGTCCGGGTCGATCGTGAAGGAAAAGCGCTCGAGCGCGACCTTGCGTTCCCGTCCCAACACGCCGCCGCTGAAGGTCTTGGTGACGTCGCGCAACTCGATCAGCGGAGTCATGCGAGGTGGCACGCCACGGTGGCGCCCGGCCCCATCGGCCGCACGGCGGGTTTTTCGACCCGGCAGCGTGCTTCCGCCGCGGGGCAGCGCGGATGAAACGCGCAGCCGGGCGGCAAGTCGCGCAGCAGCGGAGCCAGGCCGGGAATGCCGCGCAGCCCGCCCTTGTGTTCCAGCGACGGCAGGCTGTCGATCAGCAGGCGGGTGTATGGATGGCGGGGCGCGGCGATGATGTCGTGGATCGGCGCCACCTCCACCAGCCGTCCGGCGTACATGATGCCGAGCCGGTCAACGAACTGCGCCATCAGTCCCATGTCGTGACCGACCAGGATCACCGCGGCGCCCAGATCCGCCTGCACGCGGCCGAGGGTTTGCATGACCTGGCGCTGCACCACGACGTCCAGCGCGCTGGTTGGTTCGTCGGCGATGATTACCTTTGGCCGCAGGCAGATCGCGATGGCGATGCAGGCGCGCTGCTTCATGCCGCCGGACAGTTCGTGCGGGTATTTTCCTCCCATTTCCGGCGCCAGCCCGACCTGGCCGAGCAATGAACCGACGCGGGCGGCAAGCTCGCGGCGTGCGAGTTTGCCGCCGTGATCGGCGAGCGCGTCGCCGATCTGGTCGCGGATGCGCAGGACCGGATTGAGCGAGTTCATCGATCCCTGCGGCACCATGGCGATGCCCGCCAGGCGCAAGCGCCGCATCGCCTCCGGCGCGAGTTGCGAGAGAGAAATGTCTTCCAGCCAGACCTCGCCGCCCTCGATGCGGCCGGGCGGCTTGATCATGCGCAGGATGGCCAGCGCCATGGTGGATTTTCCCGAGCCGGATTCGCCGGCCAGGCCGAAGCGTTCGTGCGGGCGGAGGGAGAAGCTTACGTCGTCCACCGCATGTACCGCGCCGCGGGCATGGTCGTAGGCGACGCGCAGGCCATCGACGCGCAGCACCGCGCCGTTCGTGCCGGGTGTGGGCGGCGGCGGCGCATCCATCACGCAATCCGCCGCAGCCTGGGATTGGCGATCTCGTCCAGCCCGACGGTGAGGAAGAACAGGCCGAGGAAGACCATCACGATCACCACCAGCGGCGCGGTCCACCACCACCACCAGCCGTTGATGATCGCCGCGTTGAAGAACACCCAGTAGAGCGTCATGCCCAGGGTCGGTGAATCGACCGGGCCCAGTCCCAGCACCTCCAGCCCGACCGAGGCGAGGATGGCGGCGGAGACGCTGCTGACCAGCGTGGCGGCGAGATAGGGCAACAGGTTGGGCATCAGCTCGCGGACAATGATCTCCGGTCCGCTCATGCCGTTGAGCCGCGCGATTTCGACGTAGCCACGCTCGCGCAACGTCAGCACCTGCGAGCGGATGGTGCGAGTCGGGTTGAGCCAGGCCAGCGACGCCACCACGATGGCCATCTGGTTCACCGTGAGGCTGCCCTTCAGCGACACGGCGATGATGATCAGCACCAGCAGGCCCGGTATGGTCAGGCCGACATCGGCGATGCTGCGGATCAGCGTATCGACCATGCCGCCGTAATAGGCGGCGGTGAAGGCCAGCACGGCGCCGACGCCCACGCCGATGAAGCCGGCGACGAAGCCGATCCACAGGGTCAGCGGCGTTCCGGCCACCATCACCGCCAGCAGGTCGCGTCCCTCGCGGTCGGTGCCGAACGGGTAATCCCATGACGGCGGCAGCAGCGCCGGCACCGACAAGGGCTGGGCGTTGCTGGTGTCGATGGTGAACGCGCCGCCCACCATGAACACCACCAGGATGCCCAGCAGCACGAGGCCGACCGCCAGCGAGGTGTTGCGGCGGAGATAGCGGAGCATCGCGGTCAGCCTCGCCGGTAGGAGATGCGTGGGTCCAGCCAGGGATAGAGGATGTCGAGCAGGAAGGTGGCGAAGCCGAGGGCGACGATGACGGTGAACACGATGCCCTGGATCAGGAAGAAATCGTTCTCCTCGATCGCCTGGAACAGCAAGGCGCCGATGCCCGGATAGCCGAAGACGACCTCCACCAGGACCGCGCCGGACAGGATCTGCCCCAAGGCCAGCGCGAGACCAGTGGTTTGCGGCAGGATCGCGTTGCGGATGCAGTAGCGGGTGAAGATGGTGGCGCTGCGCAGGCCCTTGGCCTCGGCGAAGGTGACGTAGTCCTCGCCCATCGTGGTGACCATCATGCCGCGCATGGCGAGCGCCCAGCCGCCGACCGAGACGAGCACGATGGACAGCGCGGGCAGCACCGCGTGGCGCAGCACGTCGAGGACGAAGGTCCAGGTCAGGCCCGGGCTGGCGCCGGCACTGTAGCCGCCGAAGATCGGCAGGAACTGGAACTGGAAGGCGAACAGGTACATCAGCACCAGCCCGAGCAGGAAGAACGGGATCGCGTGCAGCGCCCATAACGGCGGCATGAGCCAGCGCATCCAGCGCGGCGCGCCTGGCCAGGCGAGCAGCGCGCCGAGGATGGTTCCGGCGACGAAAGAGAAGACCGTGGTGAGGCCGAGCAATCCGATGGTCCACGGCATCGCGTCACGGATCATGCCGGCGACGGTGCGCGGGTAGTTGGCGATGGAGTAGTTGAGGTTGCCGTGCGCGACATCGGCGACGTAGTTGAGGTATTGCCGCCAGAGCGGCTTATCCAGGCCGAACTTCTTCTGGTACACCTTCACCATGTCCTCGATCCCGGCATGCACGTAGCCGCCGAGCGAGGCTTCCTCCAGCAGCTTGGTGCGCACCGGGTCCTGGCCGGACAGCTTGGGCAGGAAGAAGTTGAGGGTCGCGGCCAACCAGACGATGAGCAGAAACACCCCGAAGCGCCTGACGACGTAGATCAGTTGCATGGCGCCTCACGCCGGCACGTGCCCCGGGGCGGTTGCGTCATCGTCGCGTCAGGCTTTCGCCGATTGCACGTTCCACAGCACGAGATTGTAGGTCAGGTGCCAGGAGGCATTGTTGACGATTGGGTTCTCCTCGGTTGCCCAGTTCTTCCAGCGGGTGAGGTTCAGCGGAATCCGGTGGTAGTTCTGCACGAGCTGGATGTCCGGCAGGGCCGGCAACCAGATCTCCATGGCGGCGCGGAACAGCGTCTTGAGCTTCGCCACGTTGTCCGGATCGGTGATATAGACCTCGTCAACGATCTTGTCGTATGCGGGATTTTTCCAGCGGCTGAAATTCACCGCATGTGCGCCCGGCACCGCGATGCTCTGGCTCTGGTAGAGCCGCAAGGTGTCATACGGTTCACGGATGCTGCCGCCGTGGCCATAGATCGAGCCGGTGAAGTCGCCCTTCTGGAACCGGCTGTCGAAATCGGGCGGCAGGCTCAGGCTGGCGGTCACGCCGTGCCGCTTCAGCATCTGCGACAGCACGGGACCCATGGCCGACCCGGACAGCCCGAAGCCGATGATGCCGAGCGTGAAGGGCTTGCCGTCCGGCATTTCCCAGGTGCCGCCCTTCTTCTTGAAGCCTTTCGCCTGCAGCAGGGCGTCGCCCTTCTTCGGGTTGAACTCGATCGTGTTGTATTTGACGAGCAGATCCTTGACCACGTCGAAATACGGCAGCAGTGGCTTGTAGGGCGGCATCGGCAGCCGGGAGACGGTCTCGGCGCCCAGATAGGCGACCTCGATGATCTGCTTGCGATCGACATAGTGGCTCAGGGCCCAGCGCACGTCCGGGTCGTCGAACGGCTTGACCTCGTTGTTGACGTAGAGCGAGAGCGGCCACCAATCGACGTAACCCCAGGGCGGCTTGCGGCCGGACCAGGTGGTGACCTTGGGGTTCTGCCGGATCACGGTAGGGAAGGTCGCGGGCTGCAGCGGGCCGCCGAAATCCGACCGGTTGGTGATCTGTGCCTGCGCCGATTCCTGCTCCCCCACCATCGGCAGCCAGATGTTGCGCATGATCCGCGGCATCGGCGCGAGCTTTTGGTCCGCCGCCCACCAGGTGTCGCGGCGGTCGAACACCTTCTGTTGCAGCGAGGATTCCACCACCTTCCACGGGCCGGTGGTGACCGGCCAGCCCTTGGCGAGGTCGTAATGCTTGAAGCTGGCCCAGTCCTGGCCCTGGAAGATATGCTTCGGCACCATGTAGATGCCGATATCGTATTTGTACGAGGCGAAGAAGAAGAACCGCGGCGAGGGAATCTTGAATTTCAGCACCACGGTGTTCGGGTCGGTGACGGTGGCCTCGTCCAGCGCCTGGTTGACGTCGACGCCCCATTTCACCTTGGGGCCGAGATCGCGCAGGGTGTTGAACGTGTAGGCGACGTCCTCGGCGCTGAACGGCGTGCCGTCGCTCCATTTGATGCCCTGGCGGGTCTTGATGGTGAGTTGCCGGAAGTCCGGCGTGTACTGGTAGCTTTCGGCCAGCCACATGTACATCTTGTCGGCGAAGGCACTGTAATAGGCCAACGGTTCGTAGATCAGGTTCGGTCCGTTCTGGTGGTTCGCGCCGATGGCGTAGGGGTTCCACAGCTCGTAATCGACCCAGCGGCCGTCGCGGCTGTTGATGCCGATCAGGATCATGGTCTGGTCGCGGGGAATGTTGGCCAGTTCGGCCCTGGCGACGCCCGCGGGGAGCATCGCCGCCGCGGCGACGGCCATGCCGCCCTTGATCACGTCACGCCGGCCCGCGTGGGCGCGCGTTGTCCTGCCTGCCATTGCCGTTCCCCCCGGCGCGGGCTGGTGCGTTGATCGCGCCGACCGTGCCGTTTCATGCTTACTCTGAGCCGCTGGGGCCGGAGGCTGTCAAGCCGTCGTTCTTGTCGTCATCCCGGCGCAGGCGGGCACCTGGGCGGCGTGGGTCCCGGCTTTCGCGGCGATGCCGTTGGCGACGGCGCCGCTTTGACCCGCGCCGCCCCGCCGCGCACACTCGCGCGGCGCCATGAGGGCAGCGAAACCAAGGGGGAACGCGGGAATGGCCGCAGCGCGCGACACGATCGACGCCGATTTCGTGATTGTCGGTGCCGGCTCGGCCGGCTGCGTCATGGCGGCGCGGCTGTCCGAGGATCCGCGCACCAGCGTGGTGTTGCTGGAGGCCGGGCCGCCCGACACGCATTTCTGGATTCACGTGCCGCTGGGCTACGGCAAGACGATCACGGACAAGCGGGTGAACTGGTGTTACGAGACGGAGCCGGACCTGAACGGCCGCCGTTTCTTCTGGCCGCGCGGCAAGGTGCTGGGCGGGTCGTCATCGATCAACGGGCTGGTCTATATCCGTGGCCAGCACGAGGATTTCGATCACTGGCGGCAGCTCGGCAATGCCGGCTGGTCGTTCGACGACGTGCTGCCGTATTTCCGCCGTGCCGAGGACAAGCTGGGCGGCGGCGGCGAATTCCATGGCACCGGGGGACCGCTCGCGGTTTCCGACATTCATCCGTACGATCCGATCAGCAAGGCGTTCATCAAAAGCGCGATCGACCTTGGCTTTCCGCGCAACGACGATTTCAACGGCGCGGCGCAGGAGGGTGCCGGCTACTACCACCTGACCACGCGCAACGGCCGGCGGTGTTCCACCGCGGTGGGCTATCTGCGGCCGGCGATGAAGCGGCCCAACCTGCGGGTGATCACCAATGCGATGACCGAGAGCGTGGTCCTGGAAGGCCGCCGCGCCGCCGGCGTCACGTTCCGCGAGAACGGCGTGGCGCGTAGCGTGCGCGCGGCGCGCGAGGTGATCCTGTGCGGCGGGGCGATCAACTCGCCGCAATTGCTGCTGCTGTCGGGGATCGGGCCGGCGGGGCACCTGGCGGAGCATGGCATCGGCGTGCGGCACGAACTGCCGGGCGTCGGGCGGTCGATGCAGGACCACTACCAGGCGCGCGTCGTGGAGAAATGCCGGTTCCCGATCACGGTGAACGATATCATGCTGAGCAAGACGGCGATGCTGCGCACGGGGTTGCAGTATTTTTTGCAACGCAAGGGACCGCTGACCATCGCCGCGGCACAGGCCGGGCTGTTCGCGCGCACGCGGCCGGAACTGGCGACGCCGGACGTGCAGTTCGCCACGGTGATCTTCAGCGCGGACCGGCCGGCCGAGGGGCTGCACAAATTCTCCGGCTTCTCGCTGGTGGTGTATCAGTTACGGCCGGAAAGCCGCGGCTGGCTGGAGCTGAAAAGCGCCGACCCGGCGGAGCCGCCGGCGATGCATCCGAACTACCTGGCGACCGCGACGGACCGGCGCACCATCGTCGATGGGTTGAAGCTGGCGCGGCGGTTGCTGGGCACGCCGGACATGCAGCATTACGTCGCGTCGGAATACATTCCGGGGGACGCGGTGCAGACCGACGCGCAGTTGCTGGACTATGCGAAGCAGTATGGCGGCACGGTGTTTCATCCGACCAGCACGTGCAAGATGGGCAGCGATCCGATGGCGGTGGTGGATGCCGAACTGCGGGTGCAAGGGATCGGCGGGCTGCGCGTGGTGGATGCGTCGATCATGCCGGCGGTGGTGTCGGGCAACACCAATGCGGCGACCATCATGATCGCGGAGAAGGCGGCGGATCTGGTGCGTGGGGCCGCGCGGCCCGGAGTCGTGGACCGGCAGGCGGCGTGAGGTCCGGCGCGGTCAGGTATCTGCCGCGAGACAATCGTTCCATGCGGCGCGATCATTCCCGCTCGTGCGTCATCGCCGCTTTCGCGGGGCTGACGCGGAACCACGGCCTGACGCCAAGCTTGCGCGAATTGACGCGATCGCGTTTTGACGCGCGTCCCGCAATGGTTGCAGGAGCAATCGCCGCAGCAAGCAAGTTCACTCCGGCAGCACCTCGATCGCGTCACCCGCAGCGAAGCGTCCGCCTTCCACCACCTCGGCGTGCACGCCCAGTTCGACGTGCCCGTACAGCGCGCGCAGCTCGGTCAGCGGCACTGCGTCGCGCTCCGCCGTCACGGGGTTCACCTCGGTGGCGGCGCAGCGGGTGATCGGCTTCACCACGCGCAGCACCGCGCCGCCGAGCTGGATCTGGCGGCCGACCCACTCCCGTTCGGTCCAGGCGCCTGCACCGGAGAACCACACATTGGCCCGGAAGCGCCGGCGGTGGCGCCGCGCGCCGACCCGCGCCTCATAGTCGCGCAGGCTGGCGATGTTGATCAGGCTCACCACCTTGCCCCGCTGGTCGCAGAAGCTATGGCCGGGGACGTGGTGGAATCGCGGCTCCCCCCGCGCTTCCTCGCCCAGATACGCCGCCAGGAAGGCGCCGATCCGCTCCCGTCCGGCCTCGCTCAGTGCGTTCTCCACCACCGCCGAGCCGTCGGGCGCGCGGATCGCCAGCATGCCGGAGCGCGGGTCGAAGAAGGAGAACAGCGCGGCGATTCGGGCGTTTTTCATCAGGCACATGAAATTGGCCTTCTGCCGCCAGGCCGGCGCATCCGGGTCGAAGCCGGAATCCCCCTGCGCCAAGGCGAAGGCGCGGTCCCAGGGAATGCAGCCGCCGGCTTCCACCTCGGCGGAGTCGAGCGCCTCGGCGGTCAGGCCCTTCACGGGATAGCGATACAGGTATTCGATGCGCATGCGGCAATCCCCCTTGAGCCGCAGTCTGCCCCGCCCCACCTGCTTTGCCAAAGGCTCAGGTTTCCGTTGCCTATCGGAGGGGCGGGAGAAGGGCGCGTCGCCTACGCAAAGGGACAACAAAGCATGGATATCGAGAAGTTCACCGAGCGCGCCCGCGGGTTCCTGCAGGCCGCGCAGACTATCGCCATCCGCGACTTCCACCAGCGCATCACGCCGGAGCATTTGCTCAAGGCGCTGCTGGATGACGAGGAAGGCGCCGCCGCGGGCCTGATCCGCACCGCCGGCGGCGATCCGAAGCAGGCCGCCGCGGGCGTGCAGGCCGAACTCGTGCGGCAGCCCAAGGTGCAGGGTGCCGGCGCCGGGCAGCCGCAGATCACGCCCGAGCTGGTGCGCGTGCTGGATGCCGCGCAGCAGACCGCGACCAAGGCGGGCGACGAGTATGTCGCGCAGGACCGGCTGCTGGTGGCGCTCGCCGCGTCCGACACGCCGGCCGCGCGGGCGTTGCGCGCCGCCGGCGCGACGCCGCAGGCGCTGGACAAGGCGGTCGCCGACATCCGCAAGGGCCGCAAGGTCGACTCGGCCAACGCCGAGGCGAATTTTGACGCCCTGAAGAAGTACGCGCGCGACATCACCGCCCAGGCGCGGGACGGAAAACTCGACCCGGTGATCGGCCGGGACGAGGAAATCCGCCGCACCATGCAGGTGCTGGCCCGCCGGACCAAGAACAACCCGGTGCTGATCGGCGAGCCCGGCGTCGGCAAGACCGCGATCGTCGAGGGGCTGGCGATCCGCATGGTCAACGGGGACGTGCCGGAGGCGCTGAAGAACAAGAAGCTGCTGTCGCTTGATCTCGGCGCCATGGTCGCGGGGGCGAAATACCGCGGCGAGTTCGAGGAGCGGCTGAAGGCGGTGCTGAAGGAGATCGAGTCGGCACAGGGCGAGATCGTGCTGTTCATCGACGAGATGCACGTGCTGATCGGCGCCGGGCGGGCGGACGGCGCGATGGATGCGTCGAACCTGATCAAGCCGGAACTGGCACGCGGCACGCTGCACTGCATCGGCGCCACGACGCTGGACGAGTATCGTAAGCACGTGGAGAAGGACGCGGCGCTGGCGCGGCGCTTCCAGCCGATTTTTGTGGGTGAGCCGTCGGTCGAGGACACTATTTCCATCCTGCGCGGCATCAAGGAGAAGTACGAGACGCATCACGGCGTGCGCATCACCGATCGCGCGCTGGTGGCCGCGGCGACGCTGTCCAACCGCTACATCACCGACCGTTTTTTGCCTGACAAGGCGATCGACCTGATCGACGAGGCATCCAGCCGGCTGCGCATGGAAGTGGACAGCAAGCCGGAGGAACTCGACGAGCTCGATCGCCGCGTGATCCAGTTGAAGATCGAGCGCGAGGCGCTGAAGAAGGAGAGCGATCCCGCATCGCGTGACCGTCTGCAACGGCTGGAGAAGGAGCTGGCGGATCTCGAAGACCGGTCGAACGCGATGACCGCGGCCTGGCACTCGGAAAAAGAGCAGGTGACGGATCGGCAGAAGTTGAAGGAGCGGTTGGAACAGGCGAAGAGCGACGTGGAGATCGCGCAGCGTCGCGGCGATCTGGGGCGGGCGTCGGAGTTGCTGTACGGCGTCATCCCCGACATCGAGAAGAACCTGGCGGCGGCAGCGGATGGAAAACTGGTGAACGAGGCGGTGACGGAAGAAAGCATCGCCGCGGTGGTGTCGCGCTGGACCGGCATTCCGGTGGACAAGATGCTGGAAGGCGAGCGCGCCAAACTGCTGCGCATGGAAGACGAACTGCGCAAGCGGGTCATCGGCCAGGACGAGGCGCTGACCGCGGTGGCGAACGCGGTGCGTCGCGCGCGTGCCGGATTGCAGGATCCGAACCGGCCGATCGGCAGCTTCCTGTTCCTCGGTCCGACCGGCGTCGGCAAGACCGAGCTGACCAAGACGCTGGCGGCGTTCCTGTTCGACGACGACCGGGCGATGGTGCGCATCGACATGAGCGAGTTCATGGAGAAGCACAGTGTGTCGCGGCTGATCGGCGCGCCTCCGGGGTATGTCGGCTATGACGAAGGCGGCGTGCTGACCGAGGCGGTGCGGCGGCGGCCGTACCAGGTGATCCTGTTCGACGAGGTGGAGAAGGCGCACGAGGACGTGTTCAACGTGCTGCTGCAGGTGCTGGACGACGGTCGGCTGACCGACGGGCAGGGCCGCACGGTGGATTTCAAGAACACGATCATCGTGCTGACGTCGAATCTCGGATCGGAGATCCTGGCGGCGCAGCCGGACGGCGAGCCGACGACGATGGTGCAGGGCCAGGTGATGCGCATGGTGCGCGCGCATTTCCGACCGGAGTTTCTGAACCGGCTGGACGAGATCATCCTGTTCCGGCGGCTGCAGCGGTCCGACATGGCGGCGATCGTATCGATCCAGTTGGAGCATCTGCGGAAGCTGCTGGCGGATCGCAAGATCGGGCTGGAGCTGGACCGCAGCGCGCTGGAGTGGCTGGCGAGCGAAGGCTACGACAGCACCTACGGCGCTCGGCCGTTGAAGCGGGTGATCCAGCGGAGTCTGCAGAACCCGCTGGCCGGGCTTATTCTCGAGGGTTCGGTGAAGGAGGGCGAGACGGTGCAGGTCTCGGCCGGCGCCGAGGGGCTGCGGATCAACGGGCAGTTGGCGGAGGCGGCGTGATCGCGGACGGCGGGGGCGTGGCCTGGAAGGGTCGCGCGCCCTTGTGAGCACGTTTGGCGTGATACGGTGCCGCCTGATAGGTTGTGTCGCGACGGACGGGGACACGGTGATGCCCACGGTTCAGATTTCGGACGAGGTGAAGGACATCCTTGACCGCCTTGTGGCCGATGGGGTCGCTGGAAGTGGGACGGAGTTTGTCGAACAGGCCGTGCGTCGCTGTGTGGCGGATCTTGAGTACGACGAGGATGAACTCATCGCAGCGGCCGAAGCCGGTCTCGCCGACATGCGTGCGGGCACGTACACAATTATCGACGGGCCGGAGTCGCGAACGGCATTCTGGGATCGGATCCGACACGAGGTAGAGGTAAAGGTCGCCGAAATGCGCTCCAACGCGGCGCACCAGAAGACGTAGATCCGGCCACGGCCTGGCCATGAATTGCCGGGTCGGCACGGGAGCACGAACGCAGATCGCCCAAATCCTTATCAAGAGCACTTTCGACCATGGCGATCGCCATGCGGACAATTACCGACTGCTGCTTGAAACGGCAATGGACGATATCGCAGCGTATCCGGATCGGCTGGGCGCTCGGTCGTTGCCGGGGTTTTCCGGGGTTTGGGGCTACGATATCCGCCTTTCCAAGAACCGGGTGGCGAGGAACAGCCGCATCCGCAATGCGTGGCGCAAGCTCATCTACACTCGAGGGCCCGGCGGAATCGTGGAAGTCCTCGCGGTTGTCGGACGTTCCTACCCGTCGGGCCGCGCAGCGCGCGAGGGGATCGCCGCCCGTTGACAAGGTCCTCGCGCACGTTCGCCGGAGCCCACGGTAAGCGGCGTGACAATCGCAGCGCTATAGTGAAACCCGTCATGGCTCCGAGAGCGGCGCATTTCTTCCCGCTCGGGAAGGACACACTTGAAATCACGATCGGGTGGCTAACGTCTTCCTGATCGGTACGATCGGGATTTGGTGACCCGTGACTGCGGAGGAGTTCGGCCTGCTGATCCGCATAAATCGCCGGCGATCCGACCGGCGATCGGCTGTTTTACTCTCGTTGCGGCTTCTCCGCCGCCGGGGCGGCCGGCGGCGCAGTCGCAGCCGCGCTTGCACCCGGCCGTGGCGTCTTCTCGATCGCCCCGGTCATCGGGATGAAGAACACCCCCATGTCGCGCCGGGAATGAATCTTCCCCGCCGCGTCCTTCGTGTAAACGTACAGCACCTGGCCGCGCCGGAACGGCTGGCCGATCGGAATCACCATCCGCCCGCCCGGCTTCATCTGCTTGAACAGCTCCGGCGGGGCATATTGCGCGGCGCAGGTCACGATGATGATGTCGAACCCGCCGCCGGCCTCCGGCCAGCCGTAATACCCGTCGCCAACGCGCGCATGCACGTTGTCGTACCCCAGCGGGGCGAAGATGCGGCCCACCGCCTTGCCCAACTGCTCGATGATCTCGATGGTATAAGCCTGCGCCACGATGCGCGACAGCAGCGCGCTCTGGAAGCCGCTGCCGGTGCCGATCTCCAGCGTCACCTGGCCCGGCTTCGGCTGGCACACCTGGGTCATGTAGGCCTGCCCCAGGTAGTCCGACAGCGCCGAACCCCAGCCGATCGCCCAGGGCTTTGGGTTCGCCTCATAGGCGTCCCCCGGCGTCGCCCGATGCTCGGAGTAGATGTAGTGGAAATACTCGCGCGGCACCGCCTGGAACGCGGCCATCACCGCGGGATCGGCACTGCCGAGGTGTTGCTTCAGATAGGTCCCGATCAGCCGCATCGCCGCGGGCTTGCGGCTCTGGATGGCGTCGAACTGCGCGTCGGTCAGGCTGACCGGCCGGCCGGAGGCCCGCATCGCCGTCTCATACGCCGCGCGGGTCCAGGCGGGCGCGGCGCATGCGGAGCGCCCCGCGCAGTACGCCGCCGCGGAGGCCATCGCGCCGCGGCGCGTCATTCGACCGATCGAAACTGCCACGTGCCGGGGGTTCCTGCCCTGATGCCGTCGCCGGAGCGGTGGTCCGGAACGATTGTATAGCACGCCGCGCGGCACAACGGCGCCTGCCATCCGCCAGCGCAACATTGGCCGCCGATCTTCAACGCATGTGCTCAGCCCGGTGCGGCGGGAATTTCCACCCGGGTCCGCGCCGTGCGGCCGGCCGGGAAGCACGTCAGCGCCACCGTATAGAGCACGGCCGCCGCGATCAGCAGGTCGTCGAGGCCCGCCTCGCGTGCGACCAGGTTCGCGAGCGGCGTCGCCACCACCGAGAAAGCGCCGTTCAACCCCCAGGCCCAGGGTAGCGCGCCGCCGGTGCCGACCCGCGCCAGGCCGAGCGGGAATGGCAGCCCCAGCGCCAGCGACACCGGCGCCAGCACCGCCAGCACCAATCCGGCGCGCGCCAGCCACGGCCAGTCCAACGTCGCCAGCATCAGCGGCTGCAACCCGACCAGCAGGGCGACGCACCAGGCCAGCACCACCAGCGCGGCGCCGGTCATCGCCACGCGCGGCGCCGCGGCCAGCCGATCCGCCGCCATGCTGCCGATCCCGGAGAACACCAGCATGCCGGTCAGCACGACGGCGAAACCACTGGTCTGGTCGTTCAGCCAGAAGCTGGCCCGTTCGATCAGCGCGATCTCGATGAACAGGAAGCCCAGCGCCAGTGCCGGGAAATACACCGCGGCCTGCAGCAACACCGCCCCGTCGGCGCGCAGCCGGCGCGGCGCCGCCAGCGGCACCAGCAGCACCAGCAGCGCGATCACCGCCGCCTGTGCCAGCACCGCCAGGTTCACCAGCCCGCCGATTTCCGTCTGCGGCAGGATTTCCAACCGGCGCAGCAGCGTCCCGAGCCGATCCAACCGCAGCGCCGCGTAGAAATACGGCCGGTCGAGCGTGAGCGGCGCCAGGTTGAACGACTCGCGTGACGGCGTATCGGCGCCCGCCAGCACCGCGCCCGCCTCGTCGGCGATGGAATCGTCCGGACCGCCGGATCTGACCTCGCCGCCGGCAAACGACACCGCCGGCAGGTCGTTGTAGATGCCCGCGCGCGCGGCAATCACGTCGATGCCGGGGTACCACGACACGTCGAACGAGCGGTCGTCGCAGAATTTCCGCAGTGTGGCGATGCGCGCGGCGGACCAGGCGTCGCGCGACAACAGCACGCGCACGCCCCAGGCCGAGCGGTACACCACCACATGCGCGCCCGGCCCGGCGATGCCGGCGCGCCGCAGAGCTGCGCGAGCCGTTGCCAGCACCCGCAGCGCATACACCGGAAAATCGCGGATCGACACCGGGATCGACACCAGCCCGCCGGGCGCCAGGGCGCGCAGGTAGAAGGCCATCGCCTCGACACTGAACGCGCTGGCGTTGGCATCGGCGGCGTCCAGGAAATCGGCCGAGATGTCGATCACGTCCCATCTCGTGCCAATCCGATCGTCCCTGCGAGCCGCCGCCACCGGACCGGAACGCGACAGCGTCACCCGTGCATCGCCCGGCCACGCGGGCGACGGGCCCAGCCCGTGCTCCAGCGCACGGTGCAGCACCGGCTCGGGTTCCAGGACCCGCACCCGTGCCGCGCCGAGCGCGAGCAGCTCGGCGATGCGGAACCCGCCTGACGCGCCCGCCAGCAGCACGCGCGCGTGCGGCACCAGCCGGTAGGGCAGCGCGTCCAGCGCCGAGGCCGCGTAGCCGGCGGTGGGTCCGGGCGGCCGCGGCAGCGCGGCGATGCGGTTGCCGTCGCGGTACAGGCCGAAGCTGCGCGGTGGGCCGGCGATGCCCAGCATGCCGGCGTTGTTGGACACGTCGGTGTCCAACCGCTCGGTGAAGTCGTTGAGCAACGCGTAGTCGCCTCGGGGGGAAAACACCTGCGCCAGGGTGCGGGCACCTTGCGTCTGCAGCGGCGCATAGATCGCCTTGAACTGGTTCACCTGCGCGTGGTTGTCCAGCACCAGCAGCGCCTCGCCGGCGAGCAGTGCCAGGGCGGCGGCCATGACGCTGCGCCAGCGTTGCCGCGCGGGGAGGAAAACCGTGCTCGCCGCCAGCGGCACCAGCAGCAGCGGCACCAGGCAGAACGCATGCACCGCAAACATCGCCGCCAACATCAGCGCCGCGCCGGCGCCCGCGCCGGTCAGGTCATAGCCATAGACGACGCCGATGCGCGACGCGTTGAGCACGAAGCTCAGGCTGACGAACAAACCCGCGAGGAAGAAGAACGGCAGCAGCGCCGCGTAATACCCGGCAATGTTCCAGAGCTGGCCTGCCCAGGTTGCCGGGTCCTGCAATTGCAGCGGATTGAATGGATTGACCGTGGTCAGGTGGAAGCCGATCGCGGCGCTCAGCACCAGCAGCGGCGGCAAGGCGGCCAGCAGGCGCATGCCGTGCCGCGCCAGTATGTCGCGCCACAGCGCCAGCACCACGCCACTGAGCGCAAAGCCGACCATGACGATGGAGATGACCCAGTAGCCGTATTGCGACCAAGTTGCGACAGCGAAATATCGTGTCAGTGCGGTTTCATATCCCACCGTCGCCAGCGAGATGAGGAACAGCGGCCACAGGCTCACGGCCAGATCCGGCGATGGATGAAACTTGCCAGCAGGGCGTTGAACCGCGGCGCGTCATCGATGAACAGGGCGTGGCCGGCATGGGCGAACAGCGCAGTTTCGGTATTCGGCCGGTTGCGCCGGAGGTTGGCGGCCTGGGCGGCGAAGCCGGGGCGGACGATGTACAGCACCGGTTTGACGGTGGAATAGATCGCTGCGCGCCAGTAGCTGCGCGGGACGGGGTAGGACAGCAGGGCGCGGCTGGCGGCTTCCGGGGTGTGCAGCGTGGCCTCGGTGAGGCGGTCCAGCCAGGCGGCGTTCTGCGGGCGGCGGAACATGCCCTGGACGAAGCGGCGCATCGCCACGGCGTGCGGCGGTGGCGGCCCGCGATGTGGGCGCGGCGGGCGGGGAATCGGCGCCGGCTCCTCGCCGACCGAATTGTCCACCAGGACCAGACCGGCGATCAGCGCATCGCCGTCGGCATGCACGTAGGCGAGCGTGTCGAGCACGCCGAGCGACCAGCCGACCACCAGCACGGGCACGGGTTCCAGACGGGCGATGAGTTCCGCGATGTCCTGGCCGCGGCGGCCCGGCGTATAGCCGGTGGCCGGCACGTCGGAATCGCCCTGGCCGCGCGGGTCGAAGGCCACGACGTGGTACCGGTGTGAGAAGGCCGCGATCTGCGGTGCCCAGATCCAGGCCGGCATGGTCCAGCCGGGGACGAACAGCAGGATGTGCGCGCCGCGCGGGCCGGCGTCGAGGTAGTGGAGCCGGACACCGTCGCTGGTGACGAAATAGCGGTTCTGTACGCGTGGGAGGGTCTGCGCGGCGCCCGGCCCGACTGCTGCCAGCAGTGCGAGCAATACGAGAAAAAGCAGATGCGGAAAGGGCCGGACGCGCATGCCGGGCACAAGACCGGGATGTGCGGTGGGCTGTCAACCGGAATGCGGCGAGCGCCGGCTTTCGCTTCGGTCAGACGACGCCGAAATCGATCAACTGCCGCACCGGCGCGCCCGACTTCAGATTCGCGAAGCCCTCGTTGATCTCGGCCAGTTTGATGTGCCCGGAGATCAGCGTGTCCAGCTTCAGCCGCCCCTGGCGCCACAATTCCAGCAACCGCGGCATGTCCACCCGGAACCGGTTGCCGCCCATCGAGGTGCCCTGAATCTTTCGGTCGCGCAGGAAATCCGCGCCGTGCAGCTCGATTTTGACGCCGAGCGGAATCATTCCGATGATCGTCGCCACGCCGCCCGGGCGCAGCATGGCGAAGCATTGCTCGGCGGTTTTCTTCAGGCCGATCGCCTCGAAGGAATACGGCACGCCGGCGCCGCCGGTCAGTTCCTTCACCGCTTCCACCGCATCGACATTGGACGCGTTGATCGTGTCGGTGGCGCCCATCTCCCTGGCCTTTTCCAACTTCGACGGCACCGTATCGATGGCGATGATGCGCGCCGCGCCGGCCAGCGCCGCGCCGTTCACTGCGGACAATCCGATGCCGCCGCAGCCGACCACCGCGACGGTGCTGCCGGGCTCCACCTTCGCGGCGTTGAACACCGCGCCGACGCCGGTCATCACGCCGCAGCCGACCAGCGCCGCGATGTCGAGCGGGATGGAGGCGTCGATCTTCACCACGGCATGCTCGTGCACCAGCATGTTCTCGGCGAAGGCGGAGAGGTTGAACGCCTGGTTCAGCACCGCGCCCTTCCAGGTGAGCCGCCGCGCCGCACCGGGCAGCAGTTTTACTTCGGTGTTCTCGCATAAATTGGTGTGGCCGGTCAGGCACTGCGCGCACTCGCCGCAGAACACCGACAGGCAGGTGATGACGTGGTCGCCCGGCTTTACGTAGGTGACGTCCTCGCCCACCGCCTCCACCACCGCGGCCCCCTCATGACCGAGCACGCAGGGCGTCGGGAACGGGTACAACCCCTCCATGAAATGCAGGTCGGAGTGGCACAGGCCGGCGAACGCGGTGCGCAGCAGCACCTCGCGCCGCTTCGGCTTGGCATGTTCGACGTCCTCGATGGTCAGCGGCTGGTGCGGAGCGTGAAAGACCGCGGCCTTCATGGCTGTTTCCTCCCGTTGCGTCAGGCAGGATGCTAGACCGGGGCGCCGGCGGGCGGAAGCGTGTCGCCCCGCCGTGACGGCGGCGCAGGGCGGATTCAAACGCCCGGCCGGACCAGCGCCGGTGTTTCCGGCAATATGGCTGGCCGCCGTCGCCCTTCGGCATGATCGCGCGGCCGGTCGCGGAATAGCCGGCGTGGCGCAGCCCATGCGCCTCGAAGTTCCGGCCGTGGAACGGCGAGTTGCCGGCGCGCGGCCGGATCCTGGTGCGGGCCGGACGACCATGGCGTCACCCGGGCCATGCCGATCTTTTCGCGCGGCTCGGGTGAAACGAGGTCCAGGCCGAACCGCCCGTCGCGCACCGCGCGGCGGCGTGAGTCGCTGGTGCGGCCGGTCGCACAGGGCTCCATCGCGTGCCTCCGATCGGGGATCGGCACGCGATGTTGCCCGCCGCCGCTTACATGTGCTTGGAGCCGGACGGCGACCCGCTGCCCGGCATCATGCCCGAGCCGTGATCACTCATGCCCCCGGCCCTGCTCCCCGACCCCATCCCGCCGGAACCGTCCCGGGCCGACCCTACCTGGAACGGATGGCCCTGCTTCGCCGCCCGCAGGCTCTCCTGGTTCAGGTGGGTGATCTCGGCATTCTGCGAGGCATCCGTCCGATCGGAGCGCGACGAGCGCATCGCATGCTGTGACCAGTGGTGCGTGTTGCCGGCATGCATCGCGCCGCGCGCGCCGTTGGTGTGGGAATGGCCCATCCCGGTGCTGCCGGACATGCCATTGCTCGCCGCGTGCGGCATGTTGCGATGCATGGCGTTCGACGAACCCATGTCGCCGGTTGTGGGGCCAGCCGCGAAAGCCGGTGCCGCCGCGAGCAGCCCCAATGCGCAGACCGAAGCCAGCAGGCGTCCCTTGAGCATGTTCTGTTCCCTTCGTGTGCCGTTGCCGAAGCGCTCGGCACCGGGCGGCATGCGCCGGCAGCGTCGCACTCGGACCGCAACCAACGTGGGGAAGGGCAGGGCGCCGCGCGCATCACATCCGGTTGCGCGGCGGTTGTGTCAGAGCACCAATTGCGTTTGCGTGACCTTCGCCACGAGCCGCCCGTCCTCGGCGGTGAGCCGGGTTTCCCATACCTGGGTGCGCCGGCCGCGATGCAGCGGCACGCTCTCCGCCACCAGCCGGCTGCCGACCGGCGCACCGGCAAAGAAATTGGTCTTGCTCTCCAACGTCGTGGTGGATTGTCCGGCCCGCAGGTTCAGCACGGCGCCGAGCGCGCCCAGCGTGTCGGCGAACGCCATGATCGCGCCGCCGTGAATGGTATGGCCGACCGTGCAGTGCTCCTCGCGCACCACCAGTTCCGCCACCACGCGCTCCGGTTCGGCCGCGGTCACGGTCATGCCGAGAAATTGCGGCAGGCCGAGCGATGCCAGCATCTCGGTCGGGTCCATCCGATCCTCCTGTTGCGCCGCCGTCATCCCCGCGGTTGGAGCGATTGTTCCATGACGATTCCTGAGCCGGCGGAGGCGGAGCAACGCAGGCGTCGTTTGGCCTTTGGCCGTGGGGGTAAATTTTTGGACTTGCTTCGGACGAGAGCAAGCAAGCAATTTCAGCCACAGATGCACGCCGATGCACGCAGATGCACCGTGCTGCTGCAATGAACGTGCACCACCACGCGGCAGGAGAACGCGCAGACCAATCATGTCGCTTGGTCTATCTGCGTGCATCGGCGTGCATCTGTGGCTGATAATTCTGTTTCCGTAACCGTTCACGGCCCCGCCGTGCAGGACGCGGCGCCGGCTGACCTAAACATTTGAATTTGCTCACTTTCGGTTTTTTATGAGGCGATCCGAGGGGGGAGTGTGAACGGTTACCTGTTTTCTGCTCTTTTGCTCAGGTTGCAACTGATTGCAACAGAGTTTGCGACGAGAGCTCAGGAATCCAAGTCGGCGGAGCCGGAACCAAAAAGGCAACATCTCTCCGTCGGCCGTGCGGGCAAATTCGGTTCCATGAGAGCGGCGGCTGGCAGTGGTTCATCCTTCCGTATGGCCAAGCGAAGCGGTTGCCTTGTATGCCGGGAGTCCCCAATCTCCCGCCGGCCGTTCCGCACATCCAGATACCGCACCATGCCAAGCGCCACCCGTCTCCCCCGCATCCGCGCCTGATGGCTGTCCTGGCCCAACCCATGCCGCGAGGCGCCGCGGTGGCGTCCGTGCCGGCCGTCCTGACTCCGGCGCGGCTACGCGAGTGCCAGCATTGCGCCCAGCTCCAGGTGCTGCCGCCGATGCCGCCTGCCACCCGCGCCGTCTGCCTGCGCTGCGAAGCCGTGCTGCGGCACACCCACCACGACCCGATCGGCATCCCGCTGGCGCTCAACGTCGCCGCCCTGGTCCTGTTCATCATTGCCGCCAGCAGCGCGTTGCTGACGGTCAGCCGCGCCGGCCAGACCCGTGTCGCCGATCTGTTCACCGGCCCTGCCGGACTTCAGCGAGCAGGGATGTGGGAGTTGTCCGCCGTTGTGCTGTTCACGACCCTTGCCGCGCCGCTCGTCAAGGTGCTTGCCATGATCGCGGTGCTGCTGGGCGTGCAGCTCCGCCACCCGCCCCGCGCGCTGCGCGGTCTGTTCGGCTGGGCGGAGCACCTTCGCCCGTGGTCGATGATCGAAGTGTACTTGCTCGCCGTTTTCGTCGCCTATGTGCGGCTCGGCGCGCTGGCGCGTATCCAGCTTGGCCCGGCGCTCTATGCCCTCGCCGCGCTGATGCTGACGATGGTGGCCGCCGACGCCGCGCTGGATGCGGAGGCGGTCTGGGAAGCGATGTACCGGCGGCGCGTCCAGGCTGTCCGGCCGGCGCGGCGCGGGTGGCAGCCAGGCACGCCGCGGCGGCTGGGCTGCGGCACCTGCCACTTCGTTACCCGAACCATCGCCGGCGCCCCCTGCCCACGCTGCGGCTTCGCGTTGCGCGCGCGCAAGCCGAACAGCGTCGCCCGCACCTGGGCCCTGGGGATCGCCGCGCTGCTGCTGTACATTCCGGCGAACGCCTACCCGGTGCTGACGGTGACCCAGCTCGGTGCCGCCCAGCCCAGCACGATTCTCGGCGGCGTGCGCGAATTGCTCCAAGCCGGCATGTGGCCGCTCGCGGCGCTGGTGTTCTTCGCCAGCGTCGTCGTGCCGGGCCTGAAGGTACTAGGCCTGACCCTGCTCCTGCTGACCACCCGGGCCGGTTCCAGGCGGGGGCTGCGCGACCGCACCTGGCTCTATCGCTTCATCGACCAGATCGGCCGCTGGTCGATGATCGACATCTTCATGGGATCGATCCTGGTGGCGCTGCTACAGTTCGGCGCGATCGTCTCGGTCGCGCCCGGGCCGGGAGCGCTTGCCTTCGCCGCGGTGGTGATCCTCACCATGCTGGCGGCGCAGACCTTCGATCCCCGGCTGATGTGGGATGCGGCCGGTTTGCGGGCCGGCGAATTCGACGCATGAGCGACGAGCCCCAGCCGCACCATCCCCGCGCGGTGCTTCGCTCCCCGTTGGACCGGCGGCGGCGGCTGTCGCTGATCTGGGCCATCCCGATCGTCAGCGCGCTGATCGGCGGCTGGCTGGCCTGGCGCACGCTGGCCGAACGCGGGCCGCTGATCTCCATCAGCTTCGAGAGTGCCTCCGGGCTGGTCGCCGGCCAGTCGCATATCCGCCACAAGGACGTCGATATGGGCCTGGTGGAGCGCATCGTGCTCAGCAAGGACCTGCGGCGGGTGATCGTGACGGTGCGGATGAACCGCGCGGCCGAGCCGCTGCTGACCGACAAGGCACAGTTCTGGGTAGTGAAGCCGCGCTTCTTCGCCGGCGCCCTGACCGGCCTGGAAACGCTGGTCTCCGGCAGCTACATCGAGTTGCAACCCTCGGCGTCCGGCGGCAAGCCGCAGCGCCACTTCACCGGCCTGGAGACGCCGCCGGTGCTGACCTCCGACGTGCCCGGACACACGTTCCTGCTGCGGGCGGCCCGCCTCGGCAACATCACGCTCGGCTCTCCGGTGTTCTATCGCGACCTGGACGTGGGCGAGGTGCTTGGCTGGGACCTTGGCAACATGGCCGAAACCGTCACCGTCCACGCCTTCGTCCGGGCGCCGTACGACCAGTACGTGCATGACAATTCGCGATTCTGGAACGCCTCCGGGGCGACGGTGGCGCTCGGTCCCAACGGGCTGGAGCTGCAGATCGAGTCGCTGCGTGCCGTGCTGCTTGGCGGCATCGCCTTTGACACGCCGAACCAGGGACACGGCTTCGCGTCAAGCGCGGAAAACCATGGGTTCCGGCTGTACGACAGCGAGGACGCAGCCGATTCCGCCGCCTTCACCCGCCGCCTGCACTTCGTGGCGTATTTTCAGGGTTCCGTCGCGGGCCTGGCGTCGGGCGCGGCGGTGACGTTGCACGGCATCAAGATCGGCGAGGTGAGCAAGGTCGGGCTGCAATACGACAAGAGCCTGAACAGCGTGGTGGCGCCGGTGACATTCGCGGTGGAGCCGGAGCGCATCGCCGCGCTGAACCTGCCCTCCGGCGGCGACCTGGATGCCACCATGCGCGACCTGGTACGCCGCGGCCTGCGGGTGAAGCTGGATAGCGCGAGTTTGCTAACCGGCCAGAAGCAGCTCGCCATGGACCTCTACCCCGGCGCACCCCCCGCCATGCTGACCAGGCAGGGCAACACCTATGTCATTCCGGTGCTGCCGGGCGGGCCGGAAGACGTCGTTGCGGCCGCCGGCGCGCTGATCGCCAAGCTCGATGCGATACCGTTCCAGAAGATCGGCGACAATTTGAGCAAGGCACTGGCCGGCGTGAACGGGCTGGTAAACGGGCCGGATCTGCGGCAATCGATCGCCTCGCTGCACACGACGCTGGCGGATGCCGACACGCTGGTGCGGCACCTGAACGCCGCCACCGGGCCGCTGGCGCAGCGGCTGCCGGCGATCATCACGGAGCTGGATTCCACCGCCAGGCGGTTGAATGCGCTGGCTGGCTCGATGCAGGCGGGGTATGGCGGCAATTCGGGGTTCAATCGCGATGCCACCCGGCTACTGGTGAAGCTCACCGATACCGCGCGTGCGTTCCGTGTGCTGGCGGACCTGCTGACGCGCCATCCCGAAGCGCTGATCCGCGGCCGTCCCGACCAGGGGTCTCCACCATGAAGAAACCGTCGCCGGGAATGCCGATCGGGCGCCGTGGCGCGCTGTGGCTGCTGGCGGGGCTGCCGGCTGCCTGCGCGTCTCCCAATCCGATATTGTACACTCTGGCGATCGTGCCCGGCGCGACGCATCCGGTCGCGCCGCCGCGCATCGAGCTGCGGGAAATCGCGGTGGCGCACTACCTGGAGCGCTCGCAGATCGTGCGGTCGTCGGAGGATTTCCGGCTCGACGTGCTTGGCAACGACTGGTGGGGCGAGCAATTGGATGCGATGCTGAGCCGCGTGCTGGTGCAGGAATTGTCACAGCGGCTGCCGTCCAGCACGGTGTTCGCGGAGAATGGCGCGATCACCGCCACGCCGGACGCCGCGGTGGAGCTGAACGTCCAGCGCTTCGACGAGGACCGCAGCGGCGCGTTGGTGCTGCTGGCGCAGGTGGCGGTGACGGGGCGCGTGACCGCGATGCGCAACGTGCGGTTCTCGGTGCCGCCGCCGTCGCCCGGGACGGTGGGGCTGGTGAGTGCGATGAGCATCGCGGTAGGGCAGCTCGCGGACGCGATCGCGGAGTCAGTGACCACGCATGCGTCGCGGGGTTGAGCCGCGCCGCGGATCGACGCGCCGCGAAGCGGCGGGTGAGGGTGATCGGGTCGTCCCGCCGCACCGTTACCCTCGGCGCTGGCGCGCCTCGGCCTTCCCCGCTTCGTGGGCGAGGCTTTTCAGTTCGCCGCCGAGGAACGCCGCGATCGCACCCGGACCCGAGCGCGCCGTTCCGGCACGGTCCGCCCGCCGTTCCGCGTCGGGATTGTAGTTCGTGTTGGTGTTCACGTCGTACACCAGTGTCCGGCCGGCATTGTCGGAGATGAACTCGATGCCGGCGACCTCGATTCCGGCCCCCGCGAGGAAGCGCTCCAGCCGCACCCGCAGCGTGTCCGGAATGTTGTCGATGATGGTGAATTTGTGGTGCGGCGCTTCGCCTGCCGGGCAGTTGGCGTCGCCGATCGCGCAGGCATCGGCCGGGCAGAGTTCGAATCCGTCGCTGGTATCGACCTCGACCGCATACAGGAAGCGGCCGCCGACGAACTCCGCGCGGGTGATCACCGGACGTGGCGCGCGGACATACTCCTGCAACAATGTCAGCCCGTCCACCGGCGCCTGCCACGCCTCGCTTGCGACAAACGCCGCGAGACTGTCGTCGCTGGCGAAAAGCTGCACGCCGAGGCCCTTGCCGCCCCGGTTCGGCTTCAGGATCACCGGCCGGCCGGAGAAATGCCGCCGCGCGGCAGTCACGACATTGCCGCGTCCCGCGACCAGCACCGTGCGCGGCGTGGCGACGCCGTATAGTTCCAGCGCGGCGTATTGCCGCACCTTGCTGATTTCCAGATCGAGCGCGCCGGGACCGTTGACCACACGGCGTCCCCAGCGCGAGAGCCAGGCCAGCACGGCGGCGGTGAGTTCGGCGGCGTAGCGGTGGTCGCGCGTGTGCGATGAAGCGCTCATGCGGCTGTAGAACACGCCCGGAGGCGGCGGCGACGCGAGATCGAAGACGCCCTCATGCAGGAACCACTCGGTCCATGGCAGGCCGTTGCGGTCGAAGGCTTCGGCGAGCGGCGGCAGCCAGGCGGGGTTTTCGTGCAGGACATGGATGCGGGGCACGGCCGGAACTCCGTATGCGTTTGGCTGCTATGAAAGGACTTTCCGACGTCGCGCAAGATCGGGCGACAAGATAGAATATTCGCCTATAATATGGCTCTATGTTGGGGTATAATTCTATTATTTCTTTGAATGGCAGAAAGCCCTGCTTTCCGGCCGTGACCGACTCACCGGGCCAGGGCGATCGCATTTGCGACCATCGCATTTGCGACCGGGCAGGATTGTGCCACGGAGTCAGCCGGCGGCCGGGGCTGCTGACGAACTCCGTGGCAAAATCTTGCTTCTTGCCACCGCGGCGCCGGCTTGATTGACTGCCGGATGCGACCAACCAGCAAGGGGAACCGATGCAAGCTGCCCGTCTTGCCGTGGATATCGGCGGCACGTTCACCGACCTCGCGCTGGAGCATGCGGGCAGGCGCACCACCATCAAAATCCTGACCACCCAGGGGACGCCGGAGCAGGGGGTGCTGGACGGCGTGCGCGGCATGCTGGCGGCGGGGGGGACGACGGCGGCCGAGATCGGCATCGTGATCCACGGTACCACGCTGGCGACCAACGCGATCATCGAGCGCAAGGGGGCGCGCACGGCGCTGGTCACCACGCAGGGCTTCCGCGACGTGATCGCCATGGGCAACGAGAGCCGTTACGACCAGTACGACCTGAACATCACGCTGCCGCAACCGCTGGTGCCGCGGCACCTGCGGCTGGGCGTGCCGGAGCGGCTGGACAACGAAGGCAATGTCCTGCTGCCGCTCGACGAGGCGGCGGTGCGCGCGCTGGTCCCGGCGTTGCGCGACGCGGACGTGCAAAGCATCGCGATCGGCTTCCTGCACGCCTTCGTCAATCCGCGCCACGAACAGCGGGCCCGCGAGATCCTGGCGGCGGCGCTGCCCGGGGTTCCGGTGTCGCTGTCTTCGGAAGTCTCGCCGGAGATGCGCGAATGGGAGCGCTTTTCCACCACCGTCGCCAATGCCTATGTGCAGCCGATGATGGCGCGCTACCTGCGCAAGCTGGAAGCCGGGCTGCGCGGGCTGGGCGTCGCGGCGCCGGTGTTCCTGATGCTGTCGGGCGGCGGCCTGACCACGATCGAGACCGCGTGCCGCTTTCCGGTACGCCTGGTGGAGAGCGGGCCGGCGGGCGGCGCGATCTTCTCGGCCTGGATCGCGCGGCAATGCGGGCTGGATAGCGTGCTGTCCTTCGACATGGGCGGCACCACGGCGAAGATCTGCCTGATCGACGATTTCAAGCCGCAGACGGCGCGGGCGTTCGAGGTCGCAAGGGTCGGGCGGTTCCGTAAGGGATCGGGTCTGCCGCTGCGGATTCCGGTGATCGAGATGGTGGAGATCGGCGCCGGCGGCGGCTCGTTGGCGCATGTGGATGCGATGGGGTGCATCGCGGTGGGGCCGGAGAGCGCGGGCGCCGATCCAGGGCCGGCATGCTACGGTCGTGGCGGCACGCGGCCGGCCGTGACGGACGCGAACCTGGTGCTCGGGCGTTACGACGCCGCGCGCTTCGCCGGCGGGACGATGTCGCTCGACGGCGCGGCGGCGCATGACGCGCTGGTGGCGGAGGTCGGTTCGCGGCTGGGTCTGGCGGCGGAGATGGCGGCGCTCGGCGTGGTGGAGATGGTCGATGAGAACATGGCCAACGCCGCGCGCGTGCATGCGATCGAGTCCGGCAAGAGCTATGCGGGGCGCACGCTGATCGCGTTCGGCGGCGGGGGGCCGGTGCATGCCTGCCGGGTGGCGGAGAAGATCGGCATTGCCCGGGTGCTGGTGCCGTCCGGGGCGGGAGTCGGCAGCGCGATCGGTTTCCTGCGCGCGCCGGTCGGCTACGAGGTGGTGCGCAGCCTGTATCAGCGGTTTTCCACCTTCGACGTCGCCGCGGTGAACGCGCTGCTGGCGGCGATGCGGGCGGAGGCGATGCAGGTGGTCGCCGCGGGGGGCTTCGGCGCGGCGACGACGGAGACTTGCACGGCGTTCATGCGCTATGTCGGACAGGGGCACGAAATTCCGGTGCCGCTGCCGGCGAGGGCGCTGGTTGATGAAGATGTGGCGGCGGTGCGCGCGCGTTACGACGCGGAATACACGCGGTTCTACGATCGTCCGGTGCCGGGGTCCGACGTGGAGATCATGAGCTATGCTGTCGTGGTGACGACGGTCGTGGAAGATTTCGATGCGCTGCCGCCGGCGAGCGACCTGTTCGCGCCGGATGTTGTGGCGGCGGGTACGCGGCTGGTGCGCGACACCACGACCGGCGAGGTCGCACCGTGGTCGGTGTTTGATCGCGTAGCGTTGGCGCCGGGCGCGCGCGTTGCGGGACCGGCGATCATTGCCGAGGACCAGACGTCGACGCTGGTGTGCCCGGGTTGGGGCGCGATGGTGAACGCGCTCGGGTATATTGAGTTGGCCAGGGAGGGCACATGAACTCTCACTGTCATTGCTTCGTCGCTTTGCTCCTTGCAATGACAGTGAATCGCAATGACGGCCGATCGCCATGACAATCTGCATGTGACGCAGATGGAGTGTTGAACCGATGTCCCTTGAAACCAATGCCCTGGCGCAAATCCACCGGCAGATCATGTGGAACCGTCTGATCGCCGTCGTGGAAGAGCAGGCGCAGATCATGATCCGCACCGCGTTTTCGACCACGGTGCGGGAGGCGGGGGACCTGTCCGCGGGCATCTTCGACCTGCACGGCCGCATGATGGCGCAGGCGGTTACCGGCACGCCGGGCCACGTCAACTCCATGGCGGAAAGCGTCGGGCATTTCCTGGGTAAATTCCCAATCGACGGCATGTGCGAGGGTGACCATTACATCACCAACGACCCATGGCTCGGCACCGGCCACCTGCACGACCTCACCGTCGTCACGCCCGCGTTCCATCGCGGCCGGATCGTCGGGCTGTTCGCCAACACCGCGCATGTCATCGACATCGGCGGGCTCGGCATGGGACCCGAGGGGCGCTCGGTGTTCGAGGAGGGGTTGTATATCCCGATCATCAAATGCTTCGACCAGGGCCGGCCGAACGAGACCTTCTTCGACTTCATTCGCGCCGGATCGCGCCTGCCGGTGGAGCTGGAAGGCGACGTGTATTCGCTGTGTGCCTGCAACGACGCCGGCGCGCACCGGCTGGCGGAGATGATGGACGAGTTCGCGATGGACAGCCTTGATTCGCTGGCCGGGTTCATCTTCGACAGCTCGCACCGCGCGACGCTGGCCGAGATCGCTCGCATTCCGCGCGGCACCTACCGCGCGGAGATCTTCTCCGACGGCTATGAGGAACCAGTGCGTCTCGCCGCTTCGATGACCGTGCGGGAGGACGGAATCGAGGTGGATTACGCCGGCACGTCCGGCCTGTCGTCGCGCGGCATCAACGTGCCGCCGGCCTATTGTCGTGCGTATTCCTGCTTCGGCATCAAATGCGTGGTGGCGCCGGAGATTCCCAACAACTGGGCCAGCCTGGCGCCGTTCCGCATGGCGATTCCCGAGGGCTGTATTTTGAATGCGCCGCGGCCGTATCCGGTGTCGGTGCGGCACGTGATCGGGCACCTGCTGCCGGACCTGATGATGGGCTGCCTGCACCAGGCGGTGCCGGAGCGGGTGACCGCGGAGGGTGCCTCGGCGCTGTGGAATCCGCCGTTGCGCGGCGGCGGGTCGGTGTCCGGCCAGGCGCGCGGCAACCGGCCGGTGCTGCCGGATTTCGAGGTCATCACGTTCAACTCCGGCGGCACCGGCGCGCGGCCGACGCAAGACGGGCTGAACGCGACTGCCTATCCGTCGGGCGTGCGCACCATGCCCGTGGAGGCGACGGAAAACGTCGCTCCGGTGGTGTTCTGGCGGAAGGAACTGAAGCCGGATTCCGGCGGCGCCGGCCGCACCCGCGGCGGCACCGGGCAGGTGATCGAAATCGGCGGCAAGGGCGACCTGGAGTTCTCGGTGAACGCCTCGTTCGATCGCGTAGCGCATGCGCCGAAGGGGCGCGAGGGCGGGCTGGATGGCGCGGCGGGCGCCGTGCATTTGAAGTCGGGGGGGAAACTGCGGACCAAGGGGTTGCAGATCATTCCGGACGGGGACCGGCTGGTGCTGGAGCTGCCGGGCGGTGCGGGCATGGGAGATCCTGGTGTGCGTGACCCCGCATTGGTGGCGCGCGACGTGCGCGACGGGCTGGTGTCGGCGGAGAATGCGCGCGCGCTCTACAAGGTGGCAGTCGGCGCCGACGGCACCGTGGTGGAGACCGAAACTGCGCGACTGAGGAGCTGAAGCATGCGATGTAAATCACGCCCACGCCGCGCGCCGGAGAAGTCAAGGCGCAAGCAAAGCGAGGGTGAGGGTCATCGGACCGGCACGCGTCGCCCTCGGCCGCTGCGCGATGCGCGCCGCGTTGATCGGCGTCGCGACGTTGGTGCGCGGTCGGGGCCCAGGCTCGCGAAGCCGGGGAGGTGGGAACGATGCACTACGATCTGATATTCCGTGACGCGACAGTGTTCGACGGCACCGGCGCCCCGCGCTTCACCGCCGATGTCGCCGTCGCCGGCGACCGCATTGCCGCGGTCGGCGATCTCGGCAGCGCGCGTGCCGATCGCGAGATCGTTGCGACCGGCAAGGGGCTCGCGCCCGGCTTCATCGACGCGCACACCCATGACGACCGCGCCGTGCTGTGCGGGCCGGAATGCATGCTGTGCAAGATGTCGCAGGGCGTGACCACTGTCGTGGTCGGCAATTGCGGCATCTCGCTTTCTCCCGTCCGCATGCGCGCGCGCCCCGTCCCGCCGCTTGATCTGCTCGGCGACGAATCGTGGTGGATTTTCGACAGTTTCGGTGAATACGCCCAGCGTCTGGCGCGCGATCCGCCGCCGGTGAACACCTGCGCGCTGATCGGCCACATGTCGCTGCGCGTCGAGGCGATGCACGGCGACACCCAGCGCGCCGCCACCGACCAGGAAGCCGCGCACATGCAGCGCCGCCTGGCCGAGGCCCTCTCGCAAGGCGCATCCGGCTTTTCCACCGGCCTGTATTATCCGCCCAACATGCTGGCGCCGACCGACGAGGTGATCGCCGTCGCCGAAGCGTTGCGCGCCGCCGGCGGGCTCTACGTTACGCACATGCGCGACGAAAGCAACGACGTGCTGCTGTCGATCGAGGAAACCTTGCAGATCGGCCGCGCGGCGAACGTTCCGGTGGTTATCAGCCACCACAAATGCGCCATGCCGGAAAATTACGGCCGCTCGGCCGAGACCTTGCCGCGCATCGAGGCCGGCGCGCGGCAGCAGAAGGTGGCGTTCGACGTGTATCCGTATCACGCCGGTTCAACGGTGCTGATGCCGCAACGGCTGCGGCCGGATGTGCCGGTGCAGGTCACCTGGTCGGTGCCGCATCCCGAAGTCGCCGGCCGCATGCTGGACGACATCGCGCGCGACTGGGCAACCACCCCACGCGAGGCCGCCGAACGCCTGCTCCCCGCCGGCGCGATCTTCTTCCAGATGGACGAGCAGGATGTGCGGCGGATTTTGGCGCATGAGCTGGCGATGATCGGGAGCGACGGATTGCCGCACGATTCGTATCCGCATCCGCGGCTGTGGGGCACATTTCCGCGCGTGCTCGGTCATTACGCGCGCGATCTCGGGTTGTTCAGCATGGAGGCGGCGGTGCGCAAGATGACCGGCCACACCGCCGAGGTGTTCGGCCTGGTCGATCGTGGCGTGATCCGCGCCGGCGCCTGCGCCGATCTCGTGCTGTTCGATCCTGCAACGGTGCGCGACGCCGCGACCTTCGACGCGCCGACGCAGCCGGCCCTGGGCATTGTCGAAACCTGGGTGAACGGCCGCGGCACGTATGTGCATGGTGTCGGCGCCACGGCGGAGCGCGCCGGGCGGTTGCTGACTCGCAATCGCGCCTGACCGGCAGGGATATTGTGTTCAAGAGGCAGTCATGCTGTCCTACTCTGCATGGACAGCACGCTGCTCGCCCTGCTGGGCTTCGCGGTGGCCATGTACGTCACGCCGGGGCCGAACAACATGATGCTCGCCAGTTCCGCGGCGAACTATGGCGTGCGCGCGACGCTGCCGCACATGCTGGGCATCAATCTCGGCTTTTCCGCGATGTTGGTGCTGGTCAGCGCGGGATTGGGTTCGCTGCTGCTGACGGTGCCGGTGCTGCTGCCGATTATGCGCTGGGTCGGTGCGGCCTGGATGCTGTACCTGGCGTGGAAGATCGCCAGCGCCGCGCCGCCCGGCGAGGGCAAGCGTCGTCCGTTGCTCGGCGTGCCTGGTGCCGCGGCGTTCCAATGGATCAATCCCAAGGCCTGGCTGATCGCCGTCGCGGCCGCGAGCGAATTCACGCTGCCGAACCGTCCGCTCGGTGAGCAGTTGGCGCGCATCGGCGTTGTTTTCCTGGCGGTAGGGTTTCCGTGCATGCTGCCCTGGGCGCTGCTGGGCAGTGGAGCGAGCCGCGTGTTGCGTTCGCGAGCGCACCTGCGCGCATTCAACATCGCCATGGCGGCGCTGCTTGTTCTCTCCCTGGTGCCGGTGTTGAGTGAGCGGTGAACCGGCCGGGGAGACACGCGCCATGAAGATCACCCGCATCGATGCATTCCAGATTCGCTGGACATCGGGTGACAAACCGTCGCAGTACAGCGCGTTCGTGCTGGTGCATACCGACGACGGCCTGGTCGGAACCGGCGAGGCATCGCCGATGCAAGGCGGCCTCGCATCGCTGGTCATCATCAAGCAGCATCTTGCGCCGGCGCTGATCGGCCATGACCCGCTGGACCACGCGGTGTTACTGGACCGCGCGCTGCACACGCTGGTGAAGCTCGGGCCGGAAGGCGCGCTGACCGGGGCGCTCGCCGCGCTGGACATCGCGTTGTGGGACCTGAAGGGCAAGGCGACCGGGCTGCCGGTTTACAAATTGATCGGCGGCGCGTGGCGGACCGCACTGCCGTTCTATGCCTCGATCGGCGGCAACGGCGAGCGCGGCCTGGACGACGTGCTGCGCGTGGTCGAGACGCGGCTGAAGGATCGGCCGGCAGCGGTGAAGATCCGGTTCGATAACGACCGCACGCGGCTGGACGCCGACATTCGAGGCGACATCGCCAAGGCGCGCGCGGTGCGCAAGCTAGTCGGCGACGCGCTGCCCTTGGCGTTCGACGCCAACAACGGATACACCAGCGGCGGCGCCATTCGCGTCGGCCGCGCGCTGGAGGAACTCGGTTATTGGTGGTTCGAGGAACCGGTGCAGCACTACCACGTCAAGGCGATGGGCGAGGTGGCGCGCGCGCTGGACATCACCGTGTCGGCCGGAGAACAAACCTACACGCTGCCCGCACTGGTGGACCTGATCGACGCGGGCGTGCGCATGGTGCAGCCAGACATCGTGAAGATGGGCGGCATCACCGGGCTGCTGCGTTGCGCCGCGCTGGCACACGCGCACGGTGTGGAGCTGGTGCCGCACCAGACGCAGCCGATGGTCGGGCATACCGCGAACCTGCACGTGCTGGCCGCGCAACTGCACGCGACGAAGCCGGCGGAGTGGAATGATCCGTCAAGCCGCACGCATGCGGTGTTCGAGAACCCGCCCTGGCCGGTGGACGGGTTGTTTCACTTGCCCGACGGACCGGGGCTGGGGCTGGTGGTGAACCAGGCGGAGTTGGCGAAGCGGCGGGTGGAAGTATGAAATCCGCCCCCACTGTCATTGCGAGGAGCGCAGCGACGAAGCAATCCCCCGCCCGATGAGCTGCGGTCCTGCGTCATCGGGCGGGGGATTGCTTCGTCGCTGCGCTCCTCGCAATGACAGTGGGGGGGACGCGCGTCACTCCACCCGGATCACCACCTTGCCGACATGCGCCTGGCTCTCCAGGTGCCGATACGCGTCCTTCGCCTGTTCGAAGCCAAACACGCCGTCGATCACCGGAACTATCTTGTGCAACGCGATCGCGCGGTTCATCGCCTCGAACATCTGCCGCGAGCCGACATAGATGCCGCGCAGGATCAGCCCCTTGCGCATCGCCCCGGACGGATCGATTTCTCCCCCGGCGCCGGCCCGCACGCCGATCTGGTGCACCTGGCCGCCAACTCGCGCCGACCCGATCGAGCGCGGCAGGGTGCTGGCGCCGCCGATCTCCAACACGTGATCCACCCCGCGCCCGTCGGTCAGCCGCAGCACCTCCTCGTGCCATTCGGGATGGTCGCGATAGTTCACACCGTCGGACGCACCCAGAGTCCTGGCCTGCGCAAGCTTGCCGTCGCTCGACGAGGTGGCGATCACCCGCGCGCCTGCCGCATGCGCCAACTGCAACGCGAAGACCGAAACGCCGCCGGTGCCCAGCACCAGCACGCTCTCGCCGACGCGCAACGGCCGGCCGCCATACAGTGCATTCCATGCGGTGACCGCGGCGCAGGGCAGCGTGGCGCCTTCCTCGAACGACAGGTGTTCGGGCAACCGCACCAGCCCGTCCTGGCTGAACACGACGTATTCCGCCAGCACGCCGTGGATCGCGCCGCCGAGCGAGCTTCCCGCATGGTCCGGCTCGATGTCGCCGCCGAGCCAGGTCTGCATGAAGATGCCGGCAACCCGGTCGCCCGGCTTCACCCGCGTCACACCCGGGCCGATTTCGGTTACTTCCCCCGCGCCGTCCGACAGCGGCACCAGGTCGGGCAGCGGAGTGCCACGCGCATAGCTTCCCGTCACCACCATCAGGTCGCGGTAATTCAGTGATGCCGCGCGCATGCGCACCAGCACCTGGCCCGGTCCCGGGCGCGGCGTCGGTTTTTCCACCGGCACCAGGCTGTCGATGCCCTCGGGTTTCGGTAGTGTCCAAACGCGCATGGCGGTGTCCTCCTCAGTAGCCGCGCACCGTATCGAACCGGTTCGGCAGGAGTTGGTTGTCGCGCCAGGCCCGCAGGTTGTCGAGGAAGATGTCCAGGCTGCGCGGATTGTATGTCGCCGGATCGTCGGCCGCGGTATGCGGGCTGATGACCAGGTTGGGGGTGGACCACAGCCGGTGTCCCGGCGGAACTGGCTCCGGCGAGAACACGTCGAGCACCGCGCCGGACAGGTGGCCGTCATCCAGCAGATCGCACAACGCATCCTGGTCGAGCAATTCGCCGCGGCCGATATTCACCACGCCGGCACCGTGCGGCAGGAGGCAAAGTCGCCGCCGGTCCATCAGGTTGCGCGTCGCCGCCGTCAGCGGACAGGCCAGCGCCAGGCAGTCGGTGTGCGGCAGCACGTCGTCCAGCCGCCCGGTGCCGACCACTTCGGCGCAGTCGGGATGCGGCGCGGGATGCGCGCGCACGCCGGTCACCCGCATGCCGAAATGCGCGGCGTGGCGTGCCGTCGCGCCGCCCAGCGTGCCGAGGCCCACCACCGTCAGCCGCGTGCCGCCAAGCACCGTGCCCCACAGTTTCCGCCAGCGCCCGGCACGCTGGTGCGTCACCATCTCCGGCACGCGATTGGCCAGCATGAGCACGGCCATGATGGCGAACTCGCCCGCCTTCGCCGCGTGCGTGCCACGATTGTTCAGCAGGGCCACGCCTTGTGGCAGCCAGTCGAATGGCGCCAGTCTGTCAAGGCCGGCGTTGGTGACGAACAGCAATTTCAAATGCGGAGCAGTGCATGGGAAGTGAGCGCGCACGACGCTGACGTCGCACACCAGCGCCTCGGTGTCTTGCATCGCCACCGCGAAGTCGGCGTCGCCGGCGCCGAGGCTGACCGTGTGGCCACGGCCGATGTCGGGAGCGCGCGCGACGGCTTCGTTCCACATCGCACGGGAGAAGTCGAACAGCGGATCGTCGGACGGGTTGTGGATATGAATGCGCATGGCGGTATCGTGCCACAACGTCGGCAGGTCGGGGAGAAGCCACGGATGCGCCCAGCATGGAAATCCCACCCCGCGAGGCGGCTTCCGCTGGCGCGGCCGTCGTTGTCATGCGGTTCGCTGTCATTGCGAGGAGCGCAGCGACGCGGCAATCCCCCGCCCGCGGAGGCGCGTCTCCACAGGCAGGGGATTGCCGCGTCGCTGCGCTCCTCGCAATGACGGCGGAGCATCGCGCGCTGGATCACACTTGAGCGCCGTGCCCCCCATCCTGTTCCGTGACGACCACTTCGTCGTGCTGGACAAGCCGCCCGGCCTGCCGGTGCATGCCGGTCCGCGCGGCGGCCCCAGCGTCGAAGACTGCTTTCCCGCCCTGTCGCGTCGCAAAGACGGCCCCTGGCTGGCGCACCGGCTCGATGCCGACACATCCGGCTGCCTGGTCGTCGCGCTGCGCCGCGCGGCGCTGATCGCGGCGCAGGCGGAGTTCACCGCCGGCCGGGCGCAGAAGACCTACTGGGCGGTGGTGCGCGGCGTGCCGCCGGTCGCCGCCGGGACCATCGACGCGCCGTTGCGCCGGCACAGCAGCAAATCCGGCTGGCGCATGGTCAGCGATGCCTCCGGCCAGCGCGCGGTGACCGGCTGGCGCCTGTGCGGCCACGCCGGCGACATTGCCTGGCTCGAACTGTCCCCCCACACCGGTCGCACCCACCAGGTGCGCGCACACTGCGCATTGCTCGGCTGCCCCGTTCTGGGCGACCCGATCTACGGCGACGCGCAAGGTCCCCTGCACTTGCTCGCGCGCGCCATCACCCTGCTGCTGCAACCGAAGCTGGCCGCCACCGCCATGCCGCCACCGCACATGCGCGAGGCGCTGACACGCTGTGGCTGGCGCGCGTGACCATTGTGCGACGATGCGCCGCTTCGATCGGCGCAATCGGAAAAATCCATCATGGGGCCGCCTTTTGCCGGCTGCGCAAATGGTCTAACCTGCGTTCCGTTGCTGGCGCGACCCGCGCGGACCCGATCCGGGTGCGTCTCGCTTGCGGTCATCCGAGTCGAAAGGGAGAAATACCATGGCGGCACTCAAGGGCAGCAAGACGGAAGAGAATCTGAAGGCGGCCTTCGCGGGTGAATCCCAGGCGAACCGGCGTTACCTCTACTTCGCCCAAAAGGCGGACGTGGAAGGCTACAACGACGTCGCCGCGGTGTTCCGTTCCACCGCCGAAGGCGAGACGGGTCACGCGCACGGCCACCTGGAATTCCTCGAGGCGGTCGGCGATCCGGCCACGGGCCTGCCGATCGGGCCGACCGACAAGAACCTGGCGGCCGCGGTCGCCGGCGAGACGCACGAGTACACCGACATGTACCCGGGCATGGCCCGCTCGGCCCGCGAGGAAGGCTTCGACGAGATCGCCGGCTGGTTCGAAACGCTGGCCAAGGCGGAGCGCTCGCACGCCGGCCGCTTCTCGCGCGCGCTCGCCGAAATCAAATAGGCGTTCGCGCCGGCTGAACGCGAAGCGGGCAGGCATCCGCGCAGGGTGCCTGCCCCGAACGTCGTGACCGTCCCTTGGCGTGGCCCGGGACCGGCACAAAGAGACGGTCCGCGGCACCCAGAGAAGGCAAGGACAGGGCGATGCGAGAAGGCAGCCTGGATGCGCCGACGCGCCATCCGATCGCCTGGCAGGATGACGCGTTCTACGACCCGGCGGCGATCGACGCCGAACTGCGGCGGGTGTTCGATATCTGCCACACCTGCCGGCGCTGCTTCAATCTTTGCGATTCGTTTCCGCGCCTGTTCGACCTGATCGACGCATCGAAGACCGGCGAACTCGATGCGGTGGACAGCGGCGACCTGAAACCCGTCGTGGACGCCTGCACGCTGTGCGACATGTGTTTCATGACGAAGTGCCCGTATGTGCCGCCGCATGCGTTCGATCTCGATTTTCCCCACCTGATGCTGCGCTACCGGGCGATGGAGGCGCGGCAGGGCAAACTGGGTTTCGCCGACCGGCAGCTCGCCGCCACCGACCGCAACGGGAAGCTGGCGTCGATGGCGGCCCCGCTGGCGAACTGGGCGACGGATCGCGGCAATCACCTCACGCGCCCGTTGCTGGCGAAGGCCGCGGGGCTGGACCCCGATGCGGCCTTGCCGAAATACCAGTCGAAGCCGCTGACCGCGGCGGCGAAGCAGGCGCCGGAGGTGAACCGGGATGCGCCGGCGTTCGGCCGCAAGGCGGTGCTGTACGCCACCTGCTTCGGCAACTACAACGACACCGCGGTCGGGCTTGCCACGCGCGCCGTGCTGGCGCGCAACGGCGTGGCAACCGAAGTGGTGTATCCGCGCTGTTGCGGCATGCCGCTGTTGGAGCAAGGCCGGTTGGCCGAAGTGGCGGACAACGCCCGCATTGTCGCGGCTGCGCTGCAGGGCTGGATTGCCAAGGGCTACGACATCGTCGCCCTGGTGCCATCCTGCGCGCTGATGCTGAAATTCGAATGGCCGCTGCTGCTGCCGGACGACGCGCAGGTGAAGACGCTGTCGAAGGCGACCTACGACATCAGCGAATACGTCGTGGACATCGCGCGCAGGGAGGGCCTGGCCGAGGGGATGCAAGCGGTGTCCGGCGGCGTGACGCTGCACATGGCGTGCCATGCGCGGGCGCAGAACATGGGGCAAAAGGCGGCGGAAATGTTGCGGCTGCTGCCGGAACCCGACGTGGCGGTGGTCGAGCGATGCTCCGGCCATGGCGGCTCCTGGGGGTTCAAGCAAGAACATTTCGAGGTCGCGCTGAAGGTCGGGCGTCCCGCTGCGCGCCAGATGCACGATGCCGGCAAAGCGTTCATCACCTCGGAATGCCCGCTCGCCGGCATTCATCTGGCGCAGGGTATCGAGACGCTTGGCGACGGCGGCGGAAAGCCCCAGTTGGTGACTCATCCGATCCAGTTGGTCGCGCGGGCCTACGGCCTCGCGTGAGGGAGACATCGATGGGCAAGCACGAACTCGTGGCAGCGGACATCCTGCCGGCCGCCGAATACGCGAAGCACCGCGCCGAACACCGGCAGCGGGTGGGCGCGCTGAAGCGCAACCGCCGGGTCGAGGTTGGGCCATACGTGACGTTCTACTTTGAATGCTACGACACGATGTGGCTGCAAGTGCAGGAGATGATCCATATCGAGAAGGGCGGCGCGGCGCAGGTGCCGGACGAGCTGGCGGCGTACAATCCGCTGGTGCCGAACGGCGGCGAACTGGTGGCGACCTTCATGATCGAGATCGACGATCCGGAGCGCCGCCAGCGCATCCTGGGCGGGCTCGGTGGCATCGAGGAAACCGCCTTCCTGCGGGTTGCCGGCGAGACCATCAAGGCGGCGGCGGAAGCCGACCAGGACCGCACCACGGCGGCGGGCAAGGCGTCCTCCGTGCAGTTCGTGCATTTCCGGTTCACGCCGACGCAGGTCGCGGCGTTCTCGCGGCCGGGGGCGGAGGTGGTGATTGGCTTTACGCATCCGCAATACGGCCATATGGCGGTACTGCCGGAGAACGTGCGGGCGGAATTGACGCAGGATCTCGGGTAAGTCCCCTCGTCGATTTCTTTCCCTCCACCCAGGGGAGGGGGAGAGGACGATGCCGGATGCAGCCGCTTCACTCCACGCCGACTGCGGTCCCCAGCGTCTCGCCGATCGGGCGGCGCAGCACCAGGTCGGCGATGCCATCAAGCCCGGTGGGTTCGCGGTTCACGATTGCCAGCCGCGCGCCGTTGCGTTTCGCCAGCTCGGGAAATCCGGCCGCCGGATACACCACCAGCGACGAGCCGATCGTGACGAACAGGTCGCAGGCCAGCGTCTCCGCCTCGGCGCGCTGCATCGCCAAAGGCGGCATCGACTGGCCGAACGAGATCGTTGCGCTCTTCACGTGGCCGCCGCAGGCGCAGCGCGGCACGATGCTGTCGCGTTCGAAATCGACGCGCAGGTCGTCGATTTCATAGTGCTGGCCGCAGGTCAGGCAATGCGCATAGGTGGTGTTGCCGTGCAACTCGATCACCTGCGCCTGGGGGATGCCGGATTCCTGGTGCAGCCCGTCGATGTTCTGCGTGATCACCGAGGACGCGTTGCCGTCATGGATCAACTGCGCCACGGCGCGATGGCCGCGATTGGGCTGCGCGGCGCGCAGGATCGGCTGCATCTCGAAGCGCCGCCGCCAGGTTTCCCGCCGCGCCTTCTCCGAGCGCATGAAGTCGGCGAACTCGATCGGCACCTGTTTGGTCCAGATGCCGCCGGGACTGCGAAAATCGGGAATGCCGGATTCCGTGCTGATGCCGGCGCCGGTGAACAGCACGATGCGGCGCGCATTGCCGAGCATGCGGGCGAGCGAGACGATGTCGGGATCCTGGGCCATGCCGCAGGGTCGCAAAACCGCGCGCCGGCGCCAAGCCCCTGCCGGCGAGGCCTTGCTGGCAGGGCCGGCCGCGCGAACCGCGGGAAGCTCATGGATCGGCCCCGGGCAATACCCGACAGCCCTTGGTTCACCCGGTGGCCCCGGCACGAGAAAGCCAACCCCGCCGCGCTGCCGCCGCGGCACTATGCGGCTGCGAGCGCCCTCTGCCCCCATTTCAGTGCCGCGGCTGCGGTGCCTCGTCGAATACGGTGCAGGCCAGACAGACCAGTTGCTCGGCCGTGCCGGTGTATCCGGCACGGTCGGCATCCTGGGCCAGCGCGATCAGCCGGTCCGACAACACCAGCGGGCTGACGGCGCCCCGGCGAGGCGGAACGGGGGCAGAGCGCAGGTTCATGAAGATATTCTCCTTCTCGCGGCCATCCTGGCCGCATCGCCAGAATGCAACAGCATTCTTGAATCGATGGTTAACCGCCGCGGGATTCTCGCAATGCCAGCACGCGCAACGCCGAGGCCAGCGGGTGGCCCGGTGGCCGCGCCGCATCGGTTGCCGCTACCAGCGCCGACAGCGTCTGGCCGCGCGCCGTCGCGATGCTCGCCAGGGCGGCCCAGAACGCCCCCTCCAGGGCCACGCTGGTGCGATGGCCCGCCAGGGAAAAGCTGCGCTTCACCAGCCCGCTCAGCCGCCACCTCCCTCCAGGGTCGCGCCCGGCGCGGTCATTGCCGCCGGCACCACCCAGCGATCGAAATCCTCCGGCCGCACGAAGCCTAGCTTCGCCGCGGCGTCCTTCAGCGTGATGTTCTCGGCCAGCGCGGTCTTGCCGATCCGCACCGCCTTGTCATAGCCGATCCGCGGATTCAGTGCGGTAACGAGCATGAGCGATTTCGCCAGGTTGTCGGCGATGTGTTCACGGTTCGGCGCCAGCTTATCGACCATATTGGCGGCGAAGCTGTCCGCCGCGTCGGCCAGCAGCCGGCAGGATTGCAGCAGGTTGAAGATGATCACCGGCTTGAAAACGTTGAGTTCCAGGAAGCTCTGCGCCGCCGCTATCGTGATCGTGACGTGGTTGCCCATGACCTGGGCGGCGACCATGGTGAGCGCCTCGCACTGGGTGGGATTGGTCTTGCCGGGCATGATCGAGCTGGACAGCCCGTCCGCCGGCACCACCAGCTCGGCGAGCCCGGCGCGCGGGCCTGAGCCGAGCAAGCGGATGTCGTTGCCGAGCTTGGTGAATGAAACCGCCAGCACGTTCAGCACGCCGGACAGCTCCACCAGCGCGTCGTGCGCGCCCATGCCCTCGAACTTGTTGGGGTTGGGCGTGAAGGGCAGGCCGGTCAGCGCCGCGATGCGCTCGCAGAACACGCGGTCGAAATCGCGGTGCCGGTTGAGCCCGGTGCCGACCGCGGTGCCGCCCTGCGGCAGGGACAACAGCCGCGGCATCGCATCATTGAGGCGGGCGATGCCGAGCTCCGCCTGGCGCGCCCAGGCGGCAAACTCCTGCCCGAGCGTGACCGGCACCGCGTCCATCATATGGGTGCGCCCGACCTTGACGATGTCGTCCCATTGGACGGCGCGCGCCGCCAGGGCGGCGTGCAGCGTGCGCAGCGCGGGGATCAGAAGCTGCACCGCCTCGACCGCGGCGACGTGCATCGCCGTCGGAAAACTGTCGTTGGAGGACTGCCCGCGGTTGACGTGATCGTTCGGGTGCACCGGCGCCCGCGCGCCGCGCGGCTGGCCGAGCAATTCATTGGCGCGATTGGCGATGACCTCGTTGGCGTTCATGTTGGTCTGCGTGCCGCTGCCGGTCTGCCAGACCGGCAGAGGAAATTCGTCGGCCAGCTTGCCCTCGGCGATCTCACGGGAAGCGGCGACGATCGGCTCGGCGATGTCGCGCGGCAGTTCGCCGAGCAGCAGATTGGCCTCCGCTGCGGCCTGTTTCTGCAGGCCGACGGCGCGGATCAGGCCGGGGGGAAACTGCTCTGTGCCGATGCGGAACAGGCGCCGCGCGCGTTCGGTCTGCGGCCCCCAGTATTGGGCGGCGTCAATCTCGATGCTGCCCAGGCTGTCGGTTTCCGTGCGCGTCGCAACCATGACGGTGTTCTCCCTGCGTGGCCGTGCGTGCCGTCCCCATGACGTGGTGCGGCGGGCTGTCGCCTGATATGGTCAAGCACAGAATCGGCGGTAGAGGGACCGCGGCGATGGGCTGGTGGCGGGCGATTGCGATCCTTTGCCTGGCGCTGGTCGTGGCGGGGGCGGCGCAGGCGGCAACGCTGCGGGTCGGGCCCGGCAAACCGTTCAAGCAGCCGAGCGCGGCGATCGCCGCGGCCAAACCCGGCGATACCGTCAGCATCGCGCCAGGCCAGTACTATGACTGTGCCGTGGTCCGGCAGGACAACCTGACCATCGAGGGAGCCGCATCGGGCGCGGTGCTCACCGACCTGACCTGCATGGGCAAGGCGCTGCTGATCACCAACGGCAACAACATCACGATCAAAAACCTGACGCTGCAACGCGCCCGGGTGGCCGACCATAACGGCGCCGGCATCCGCGCGCAGGGCGGCAACCTCACCGTCGAGAACGTGCGTTTCATCGACAACGAGGACGGCATCCTCTCCGCCGACAATCCCGCCGCCACCATCAGGATCACCGGCAGCCAGTTCATCCATAACGGCGGGTGCGCACCGGGCGCGGGCTGCGCCCACGGCATCTATGTCGGCCGGATCCGGCTGCTGCAGGTGGAGCATTCCCGCTTCTTCGACACGCAGGACGGCCATAGCATCAAGTCGAGAGCCTTGGCCACGGGGTAGTGCGTCATTCTGAAATTCTCGTTTTGTGGACACGCGGCCGGTTCACGACCGGCGCCGCCGCGTCGATCAGCGCCACGATATCCATCATCGTCCAGAGGGTCGGCGACAGCCCAGCCGCCATTGCCGGAGTGCAGCGCAGCGTCTTGTGGATGCGAACGAAGTTGTGGAAGACGGTATAGAGGCTGACCATGTGGTAGTGGTTCTCTGCTTTTTTGCTGAACGCGTTGGTCAGTCTGGTGAACCGGCGCATCCCCATCCTGAAATTCAGGTTCTGCCGTTCCGCATATGACGTGCTGACGTGCTTCGGATCGGGCCGGCCTTCAACGCGCCGCTGTTCCGCGCCGACGCAAACGCCTGGGCTGTAGCGGCCTGGGGAGGTTGGGCCTTCGCCGTATTGCTTGATCAACATGGCGTAGTCGATGTCCGCGCCGAACGCGCCTTCGACCGCTTCCAGGTATGCTTTGTGCCCATCCGTGGTCATCTGGACCCGATTGGCGAGCCGATCGGCCACATCCTGCATGAAGGCGTTGGCATAGTCCGCGTCCCGGCCGCCGACCGCATAGGCGATGATAAGCTTGCTGTCCGCGTCCAAACCCATCCAGGTCCAGATATCGCCCGCGCCCTCGGGAGCGGCCTTCGCCCGTGCCGCCCCACCCAGACGGCCAAGCTGGGCAGCGGCCGACGGTGCGGGCGCGTCCTCCAGGTCTTCCGGTTCCTCACCCGTGAGAATGCGCATGACCTTCACGGCGTTGCCGATCACGTCGGCGGGGCGGCGTTCGCCTCGGGGGCCTCGGGGCATCAGCCATGCCCCTCTCTGGCCGCCAGACCGATCAACGAGCGCAGCATGTGAGCGAGCTTCGCCTCACCGATCTCGCGTGTCCCGACTGGCTCCGCAAAGATGACGCGCTCGCCTTGAATGATTGCAGCTATGAACGGAAGATCAGGAGAGGGCGGCGTATAAATGGCCGCCACCGGTTCCATCATCGCGTTCTCCTCGGCATCGACTCTGCTCCTGCTTGGCGGTAAGCATATCTTATCTGCGACCAGAGGGGAGAGGTCAATGGCACTCGTTCTAGAACGAACCGAGGGGCAGGATTTCTACATCCGAGACGAACGGTATGTGGTGACCAAGATCATCAGCCCAAAGCAATTCACGGTGCGACGGGATCGAGACGGCACGACGTTCGACATGGTTGATGGTCAATCCTATGAGCTAGCCCCAGACGCAACCGGTTCCGTCGGTTCGCGCGGTCAGCAGACCTTGGCGCGGATCAGCATCGAGGCTCCGCGATCGGTGGCTGTCCTGCGTGGCGAGCTTTACCGACCGAAGGAGTGACCGGGCCACGCCGTCCCATTCTTGGGATTTTCAAAGTGACGCACTACCGGCCACGGACGTGATCGACTGCGATATCGAGGACGGCCCGAAGGGCACGTCGAGCTATGAGATCGACGTGCCGTCGGGCGGCTCGCTGGTGGTCGAGGGTAGCACGCTGGAGAAGGGGCCGCAGGCCGGCAACCGCGCCTATGCGATCACCATCGGCGAGGAAGGCGTGCGCCAGCCGACCGCCAGGATCGCGATCCGCGACGATACCTTCAGCAACGACACCGGACATCCGACGACCTTCCTGCGCAATCTCACGGCCACGCCCGCCGTGCTGGTCGGCAACACGTTCAAAGGTCAGGTTCGTCCGCTGGAGGGCGATGGGTCGGTGCGGTGAGGCGGCATCCCGGCGCGCGCAATTGTTCGCACGCCCATGCCGCGGCTTCCGCGACCACCGGATCGGGGTCCTGCCGCAGCCGTTCGGCCACGGGCGCCAGCGCCGGTTCGCCGGAGTTGCCGATGGCGATCAACACGTTGCGCACGAACCGGTCGCGCCCGATCCGCTTGATCGGCGAGCCGGCGAATGTCGCGCGGAACCCGGCATCGTCCAGCGCGGCAAGCTGCGCGAGGTGCGGCGCGGTCAGCTCTTGCCGTGCGCGCAGCTTCGGCTGCGGCGTGGCGCGGGCGAAGCGGTTCCACGGGCACACCGCCAGGCAATCGTCGCAGCCATAGATTCGGTTTCCCATCAACGGCCGCAGCTCACGCGGAATCGGGCCGGCGTGTTCGATCGTCAGGTAGGAGATGCAGCGCGTCGCATCCAGCCGGTATGGCGCGGGGAACGCATCGGTCGGGCAGACCGACAGGCAGCGCGTGCAGGTGCCGCAGCGGTCGGCGTGCGGCGCGTCGGGGGGAATCTCCAGCGTGGTGTAGATCTCGCCCAGGAACAGCCAGGAGCCGTGCGCGCGCGACACCAGGTTGGTGTGCTTGCCCTGCCAGCCGATGCCGGCGCGCGCGGCGAGTGGCTTCTCCATCACCGGCGCGGTATCGACGAAGACTTTTGCTTCCGGGCCGAAGCGCGACACGACGAATTGCGTCAGGTGCTTCAGCATGCCCTTGACCACGTCGTGGTAGTCACGATTGCGCGCATAGACCGAGATGTTGCCGCGGTCGGGCTGTTGCAGCGTGGCGAGGGGATCGTCTTCCGGCGCGTAGGACAGGCCGAGCACGATCACGCTGCGGGCTTCCGCCCATAACGCGCGCGGCTGGCTGCGTTGGTCTGCGCGCGCGGCGAGCCACCCCATGTCGCCGTGTTGCCCGGCGGCCAGGAACGCCGCGAGGTGATCGCGCGCCTCGGGGGCAAGTGCGGCGTCGCTAAATCCAACCGCGTCGAAGCCCAGGGCAAGGGCGCGGTCGCGGATCGGCGGGCGAGGATCGGCCATGCGGCCCTATCCGGCCGCGGCATAAACCTCGCCCACATCGATCGAAATGCCCGGCGGATCGAGCAGGATGACGCCGGCATTCACCACGCGTGAGACAACCTCGTTGCCCACGCGGCTATGGTGAATGATCTCCGGTCGCCGCGCGCGCAGGATCAGGTAATGCCGGATCGACGGAACGCGGAAATAGTCGGCCAGCTTGTCGCTGCTGTCGATCGATTGGGTGCTTGGCGACAGCACCTCCACCACGATCACCGGATTGGTCGCAACGGTGGTGTCCGGCGACAATTTCGGGCCGCAATTCACCACCGCGTCCGGCTCATAATCGGTGTCGGCATCAACCTCGATCGTCATGCCGTCCGCCAGAGCCTCGCAGTCGAGCCCGGCCTGCCGGATGGCGCGGTCCAGCGCCGCCCATATCCGGCTCTTAACCCGGACGTGCTGGGCACGTTCCGGCGACATCGCCACCGGCTCACCGGCGACCCGCTCGTAGCGCTTCGGCTGACCTGCCACCCACCGAAGGTATTCCTCGCGCGTCAGACGTTGCTGCATCGTACTGCTCCCTTGCGCCGGTGCATTCTTAGCCGCGTCCGCGATACGCCGCCACGTCCTGCGGCGGAATCCACACGTCCTCCGGCGGCGCGCCGGACTGCCAGAACACGTCGATCGGCATGCCGCCGCGCGGATACCAGTAGCCGCCGATGCGCAGCCAGACCGGCGCCAACACGTCCGCCAGACGCTGCGCGATCTGCATCGTGCATGCTTCGTGGAACGCCCCGTGGTTGCGGAACGACACCAGGAAGAACTTCAGCGACTTGCTCTCGACGATCCAGTCGTTCGGCACATAGTCGATGACGACATGGGCGAAATCCGGCTGGCCGGTCAGCGGGCAGAGGCAGGTGAACTCCGGACAGGTGAAGCGCACGACGTAGTGCCTGCCGGGCGCGGGATTGGCCACGCGCTCCAGGGTCGCCGCATCAGGCGAGGCCGGGATCGGCGTCGGCCGGCCAAGCTGGGTCAGTCCGGCGTAGCGGTCGTCGCTCATGCGTCCTCCTGTGCCGTCCAGCCGGCGCGCACTGCTTCGGCGTGCCGTACGAAGCGGCCTTCGACGACCGCGGCGCGCAGTCCGCGCATCAGGTCCTGGTAATAGGCCAGATTGTGCCAGGTCAGCAGCATCGGCCCCAGCATCTCCTCGGCCTTGAACAGATGGTGCAGGTAGCCGCGCGGGTGCCGGGTGCAGGCCGGGCAGCCACATAGCGGGTCGAGCGGCCTGGTGTCGGCGGCGAAGCGTGCATTGCGCAGGTTGAACACGCCGCCGGACGTGTAGGCACGCCCGGTGCGTCCGGCGCGGGTCGGGATGACGCAGTCGAACATGTCGATGCCGCGCGCCACCGCGCCAACCAGATCGTCCGGGGTGCCGACCCCCATCAGGTAGCGCGGCCGGTCCGCCGGCAGCAGCGGCAGGGTGGCATCCAGCACGGCGTAGGTCGTCGCCTGGCCCTCGCCGATCGCCAGGCCGCCGACGGCGTAGCCATCGAAGCCAATCCGGGTCAGCGCGCCGGCCGAGGCGGCGCGCAACGCCGGATAGACGCTACCCTGCACGATGCCGAACAGTGCGTAGCCGGGGCGCGGCACGAACGCCTGTTGCGACAGCGCCGCCCAGCGCATCGACAGCTCCATGGAGGTGCGCGCCTCCGCCTCGGTGGCGGGGAAGGACGTGCACTCGTCCAGCGCCATGGTGATCGTGGCATCCAGCAGATGCTGGATCCGCATGGCGTGGGCGGGGGTCAGGCGGTGGGTGGCGCCGTCGAGATGCGACTGGAACGTCACCCCGTCCGCATCCAGCTTGCGCAGCTTCGCCAGCGACATGACCTGGAAGCCGCCGGAATCGGTCAGGATCGGACCGGGCCAGTCCATGAACCGGTGCAGGCCGCCGAACCGCGCGACCTGCTCCGCGCCCGGGCGCAGCATCAGGTGGTAGGTGTTGCCCAGCACCAGCCGGGCGCCGGTGGCGCGCACCGCGTCGGCGGTCATCGCCTTCACCGTGCCGGCGGTGCCGACCGGCATGAAGACCGGGGTCTCGACCGGTCCGTGCGCGGTGGTCAGCACGCCGGCGCGGGCGGCGCCGTTGGTGGCGGCGATTCGGTGGGAGAAGGCGGCATCCATCGGAGGGGTGATATGGCCCGGGCGGCGCCTCGGCGCCACCGGCCACATCCATCCAAGATGGCCGGGGAGGCGTGGCCCGATGGCACGTAAACCGTCTGTTGAGGACGCCGTGCAACAACGCCATGGTGCCATCTCATACCGAAACCTTCGGTCCTGTTCCGGTTCTATCGGGCCATGCCTGGCGCCGCCTGCGGGAGCGCGGTATGACGATCGTAGCTCTCAAGGAGGCTCTCTCCGGGGAACCTCGGCCGGGTACTACAGTTGGACCTGTGATATACTGGACAGAAGAAGTGCCGGTTGTCGTGGATCGCGTAACCGGATTGATCGTCACTCTATGGTGGACCGAATGAACGAGGCCGAAGCCCGAAGGATCGCAGCGGGATCCTTCCGGAATCGCGATCAGGTTACCGCGGCGCCGGGTTGTGGATGCTTTTATTGCCTGGCGACCTTTTCAGGTGCGGCAGTTCAGGCCTGGGTGGATGATGGCAAAACCGCGCTGTGTCCTCGATGCGGCATCGATTCTGTCCTGCCGGACGTGGTTGACGACGCAAGCCTGCGCTGGTTGCATCACCACCGTTTTGAAGTGGTATATCGCCTGGACGAAGCCGGCAGGCCGATACGGCTGGCTGGCGAATAGCCACCAGCGTCGTCGCGGCTACAAGCATCAACCGCTTCCCATAAAGGAAGGGCGGCCGCGGCGCAGAACTCCAGAATGGCCCTAATCCGCCGATCCGCCATCCGCTGTGGCATCGGAACCTGCACCCCGATGTGAGTCGCGGTGTGTCGGCGAGCCGGCATCCCGTTCCGACAGGTCGGCGAGCAGCGACCACACCCTGGCGGGGTCCATCGGCACGTCCGGGTCGTTCAACAATTGGTCAAGTTCAGCAAATTTCCGGGCACTCTCATCCTGCATCATAGGATCCACGTCTCCTGCTCTCACGCCTCGCACCCGGTCGCCGCGCGAGGTGGCGGCGACTGGGCACAAACATGAAGATAGGAGCCTTGCCGAATGGTTAACGGGGTGGGTCAATCACACCGGCGACACCGCCGCCGGGCCGCTACTTGCAACCCGGGGTGACGGGAGGCCGCGTCACCCCGCGAACCGCACCAGCTTTCCGACCGGCGCACCCAGCACCTCGTCTTCGCGCATCACCACATTGCCGCGCACGATGGTGGCAACCGGCCAGCCGGTGATGTCCATGCCGGCGAACGGGGTCCAGCCGCAGGGCGAGACGATCCAGGACTCCTCGATCCGCCGCCGCTTCCGGAGGTCAACCAGGGTGAAGTCCGCGTCGTAGCCGGCGGCGAGGCGCCCCTTGCCGACCGCGCCATAGACCCGCGCCGGGCCGGCGCACAGCAGATCGACCATGCGGGCCAGCGACAGCTTTCCCCCGTTCACGTGGTTGAGCATCACCGGCACGATGGTCTGCACGCCGGTCAGCCCGGCGGGGCAATCCGGCCAGGGCAGCGCCTTCTTGTCGCGCGCGTGCGGCGCGTGGTCGGAGCCGACGGTATCGACGGTGCCGTCATTGATCGCCCGCCAACTCGCCGCCTGGTGCTCCGGCCCGCGGATCGGCGGGTTCATCACGCCGAAGCCTTGCAGCCGGTCGTAGCAGTCCGGCGCGACCTGGGTGAGGTGGTTGACCAGCACCTCGCAAGTCGCGATGTCGCGGAAATCCTTCAGGTAGTCGAGTTCCTCCGCGGTGGACACGTGCAGGATATGCGCCGGGCGGCCGGTGGCGCGGGCCAGCGCCATCAGCCGCCGTGTGCCCAGGAACGCCGTCTCCACGTCGCGCCATTCCATGTGGCGGCGGTGCGGATCGCCTGACTTGAACAGGTGCTTGCGGTCCTGCAGCCGGTATTCGTCCTCGCTGTGGTAGGCGATGCGCCGCCGGCCGGAGCACATGACGCGCTCCAGGTGCTCGTCGTCCTCCACCATCAGGTCGCCGGTGGAACTGCCCGCGAAAATCTTGATGCCGCAGACGCCGCGGCCGCGTTCCAGCGCGGCCAGCTCCGGGATGTTGGTCTTGGTGCCGCCGACATACAGGCCCATGTCGCACCAGGCTTCCCGCCCGGCATAGTCCTGCTTCCAGGCGAGCCGCTCCGCGTCGGTGATCGATGGCGCGGTGTTCGGCATGTCGAACACCGCCGCCAGCCCGCCGAGCACGGCGGCACGGGTGCCGGTGGGGATGCTCTCCACGGCCTTGTCGCCGGGGTCGCGCAGGTGCACGTGCGGATCGATCAGGCCGGGCAGCACGTGCAGACCCTTGGCGTCGATGGTCTGATCGGCGGTGGCGTCGCCCGGCACGCCGAGCGCCGCGATGCGGCCGTGGCGCACACCGACGCTGGTGGCCTCGGCGCCCCAGGGGAGCATGCAAGTACCGTTGCGGATCAGCAGGTCAAAATGCGCTGGCATGCGAGGCACCTTTGGTTTGGCCGGCGAGGATCGTCATGGCGGCCGGCGGGTCAAGCCACATGGGCCGCAACAGGTGGGGCAGGTGGCGGGGGCCGCGAGGTTCAGGCGGCGAAGCGAATCGCCGCGGCGTTAACGCGATGATAGCTTGTTGCGCGCATTCCTCCAGCCGGCGGAGCCGTGCCGGCCGGAATGGCTTGTGCCCCCGCGTGAGCCGCTGCCGCGACGTTAGCCGAGGTGCGCGATGCAGAAGCCAAGTCCCGGCCCGGTCTGGCGGATCCTCGGTTGGGTCCTGGTGCCGCTGTATTACCCGGAATACCGCCGGCTGCTGATCCGCAGCTACGTGCTGTCGGCCCGCCTGGAACTGTTGTGCGCCCTGTTCGCGGTGACCGCGCCGTTTGCCACACTCGGTTGGCTGCGGCTGATCCGCCGTTGGCTCGGCCGGCTGCGCGAGGACGTGGCGGAGTTCGGCCGACTGGTCCGCATGCCGCGTGCCCCGGTCGCGATGCGGCGAGCACGTATCGCGCCGCAAGCCGGAAACGACAGCGGCTTCCAGAATCCCTGGACGTGACAGCGGCGACGGTCGCCGATCACGCTGTCATGGAGCAGCCTGCCGATGACCCGCGCAACGAGATTCCACGTATGTTGGAGCACCGCAAGCCGAACCGCAATGCGCCGTCGCGGGGGCCGGAAAAGCAAAGACCCCCGCACGCGTCATGCGTTTGAACGGGGGTCACTTTGCGAAGCTGTACTTCGCGCTCGGGCGGATAACGCCCGGCTAATACTCGGGCTTACGGGTTTCGCTGCCGGTGCCAAGCGGGCCGACAACCCCAAACATCCCAGGTGGAGTCATGCTGCTGATGCACCCTCCTTTCCAATGATGACATTAGTAGAGTTGTGGCGGAGAGGGGATGTTGTCAAGCCTCGATGCCCGGCGCCGCTGCCGATCCGTGCGAAAATTTTGCCGACGGCATTGCAAAGTTTTGGCTGAACGATGCAGGCGGGGCATGCCGCGACCGGTCCGCGATGCCGGAACCCGGCGAATTGGCACGATGGGCAAGACACGCCGGTGCAGCGGCGCGCTCGCCCGTGCTAAGCAGAGATTCGTGGCTTGGCCAACGGAAGGTCCCATCTTCTCACGGTTGAGCTCCTTGTCCGCTGCGTGGATCGCACCGCCAGACCGTTGGTCAACCAATCGGAATCTGCTTAGGTTGGGCCGATCGCAGAACGAGCCGAACCAGTCACGCAGGGAGGCCAGCCATGGCTGCCAACGAGAAGTTCTTCGCCGATCCCAACAGCCGGAAGGTGGCGCTCGGGCTGCAGACCGGCGCGAAGGAGATCTGGCTGAACCCGACCGGCAGCGAAACCTATGCGTTCCAGAACGGCGGCGTGCTGCATCCGAAGCGGCACGACATCGAGCCCGGCAAGGCGATCTTCAGCTTCACCAGCGTCACCAGCGAACTCAAGTGGATGATCGGGCGCGACTGGTGGGTGGAACGGCGGGAACTGGACCAGATCATCCGGTTTTCACAGGTCAACGATGTGTCCATTGGGCGTGCGGTTCGCGTGCTGTGCTGTGCGCCGTTCGAGTGGGGCAACAAACTGAACTTCCTGATTGCCGCCCGCACCAAGGTGACGCTCGCCGCATGGCGGGGGCTGGCCAATTCAGCGGCAGCGTCGGCCGACCTGGTCAGCCCGACCGGCCGGGTGATCGGCAGAGCCGGCTCCGAAACGCCGGCGCGCAACGATATCGCCGCGTGGCGATGCTGGCAGCTCTACATACCGGGTCTCAAGGCCTTGGGGGCGGATGCCACGGCCTGGCTGTCGCTGGACGGGCAATACCAGCTCGGCGACGCCGCGACCTGGCTTTACACCTGACCTGGCACGGCCGGAAACCACACCTGGTCGGCGCCGGCTCACACGGCGGCCCACAAATTCGGCAGCACCGCCGCGGAATAGCCCGAGACGAACTCGGTTGCCGCGCCGGTTGCCGGATCGAAGCCGTGCCGGCGCACCGTGCCGATATTGCCGCCGTAGAGATGGATTGAGATCGACGCCCGGTCCGGCAGCCCATTCGCGACCATGTGGATGTCTCCCAGCCCTGGCGACACGGCCTGCACCATGCCGGGCCGCAGCCAGGACGGCTCGCCCGCCGCCAGCGCGGTACTGCCCGGCCGGCAGGCGTAGGGTACGGCCTGCTCCACCCCACGCAACATGCCGACAAGCCCCCACATCAGGTGGTCGTGTACCGGCGTCCGCTGACCGGGACCCCAGACGAAGCTCACCAGGGTGAAGCGGTCGAGCGGATCGCCATACAGCAGGTATTGCCGGTAGCGGGCCGGGTCGGCGGCGGCGAAGGCTTCCGGCAGCCAGTCGTCATGCGCCACCAGCCCCACGAGCAAATCGCACGCCGGCTCCAGCACCGCGTCCTCGCCATTGCCCTGATGTTCGACCAGCCGGGTCATGGCGGCGACGCAGTCACGCAGGCGGGCGATCGACATCGGCGCGCTCCCTCGGCGAAAGGTGCTTGGAAAATTATCGCTTATTTTTGGTAATCGGAAGGGAATTCTCCCCTTTTAGCCGCAGTTGGTGGGGCGGTTTTCCGGAGCGTCTCGTCCGGAGCAACCGTTTCGCGGCGGCCATCAAAAGTTCTCGCCACGCGCGGCCTGCATTTGCCATATTATGCTGCACCGCAGCAGAGGGTGCTGCACGGCAGCAGGAGGCAGCGATGGGGAAGCGCGCAGTGTCCAGGCCGTCGCAGGGAACTCCCACCGTCGCGTTGATGCTGCAGGGCGGCGGGGCGCTGGGCGCCTACCACATCGGCGCCTACGAGGCGCTGGCCGAGCATGACCTGCATCCGGACTGGGTGGCGGGCATCTCGATCGGCGCGATCAACGCCGCGATTGTCGCCGGGAACCGGCCGGCCGACCGCGTGGAGCGCCTGGCCGCGCTGTGGGAGGCGATCTCCTGGCCGGACCTGCCGGCGCCGTTGGCGCTGACGCCATTGCAGACGCTGCACAACATCGCCAGCAACGCCGAGGCGCTGCTGTTCGGCCAGCCGAATTTCTTCACCCCGCGCCCGGTGAACCCCTACCTGCGTGCCCCCGCGCCACCGCAGGAGGTGAGCTTCTACGACACCTCGCCGATGCTGCTCACGCTGCGGCGGTTCGCGGATTTCGCGCTGATCAACAGCCGCGCCGTGCGGCTCAGCCTGGGTGCCACCGACATCGCCACCGGCGACCTCGAATTCTTCGACAACCACCGGCAGACGATCGGGCCGGAGCACGTGCTTGCCAGCGGCTCGCTGCCGCCGGGTTTCCCGGCGACGCTGGCGGACGGCAAACTGTACTGGGACGGTGGCTGCGTCTCCAACACGCCGCTGGATGCGGTCATCGACGAACCCGGCCATCCGCACCTGGTCGTGTTCCTGATCGACCTGTGGGACGCCGCCGGTCCGCCGCCGGAGACGATGAACGACGTGCTGTGGCGCGCCAAGCAGATCCAGTATGCCAGCCGCACGGCGCACCATGTCGATGGGGTGGCGACCAAGGTGAACCTGCGCCACGCCGTGCGGCTACTGAAGGCGGCGGGCGTTCCGGACGTGGCGGCGGTGCCGGACGATCCGGTGCTGACGGCGCGGCGGCTGGACATCGTGCACATCGTGTATCGTCCGGAAGCCGGGCAGATTCCCAACAGCGACGCGGAGTTCTCGCGCAGCTCGATCGCCGGACGGCGGGCGGCGGGGCTGCGCGACATGCAGGTCGCGCTGGCCGCGGAACCGTGGCTGCGGCAGCAGATGCCGGCACACCTCGGCGCGCTGGTGCACCGGGTGGAGCAGGGGAAGGTGGTGACCCGGCCGGAGCCCAATCTTCGGACGATGACCGACAAGCCGTAAGCCTCGCGCGCGAAGCGGTTCGACGCGGCATGAAGTGCCGGGTGAGGGACGCAGCGCACGCTCCGCTGCCTCGCGATCTCCGCTCGCCGACCCCGCGATGCAGGAGAGGCCGGCGGATTACGCCGCGATCGGCGGGGCGAGTGTGCCCGCGGCCGGGCAGCCCGCGCCCATTTTGTAGGGAGGCTGTAATGGATTCCGACATGACCTTCGGACCGGAGGTCCGCTGTCGCGGGTCCGTTATCACTATTCCGTGAGGTCATCGCTCACGGGCATCGGATCACCTGCGTGGTGTCCACGAACGCAGGAAGATCGCCGTGCGGATCGGCTGCTTTCCGATTCCGGAGTGTTAGCGCGGAGTGCCGACCCGGGGGTGCATGGTGCCGGCCGATTCTGTTCTGATGCAGGTGGAGAAATAATCGCGGGCCCTGCCGCTCGGGTGCCTGCGCGCATGGCCGTGGACAGCACCAATATTTCACCCAATTGAGCAGGGAACGTGTGATCCAGATCAATGATTGCGTCGCGGCGACCCAATTTCCCGGTCCGCGGGCGCCGGAACTGGCAACATTGTCGGGATTCTTTACAGGATGGGACGGGACGGCCAGGCCAACTCGGAAGATCCTTGTGTTAATAATACATTACACTCTGGCACGGTATTTGCGTGTAAATTGACCGGAAAATGACGATTCGTTAGGACGCGAGCCTTGGGCGGACGTTTCCGGATCGAGGTTGCCGTGCCGGCAAGCTGTGTGGCGCTTGCTCGCGTGGAGTGTGTGCCGGCACCGGCACGACGCGAATTCCTTGCCATGAGGAGAACAGACCGTGCTCATCGACCGATCGACCAATCGGCGTCCGCTGTGGCCTCTCGCGACGTGCCTCGCCGGGGGGATCATCGCCATGGCCAGTCATGCCGCGGTCGCTTCAACCATCCTGGTTGATCCGTCCCACATGGGGAACTGGACCTTTCAGCAAGACTCGGGAACGACCGGCGCGGGTTCGTTTGTGACCGGCCCCGGCACACCGCCCCTCGGATCGGGAAGCGCGCAACTGTCGGAGAGCAATTCGGCAAGCAGTGAAATCCTCTTTAACTATTCGACCAATGTCGGCACGCCACTCGCGGACATTTCGGCCCTTTCCTACTACAGCTACGTCGCTTCCAGTCCGGGCAGCTCCGATCAATCGCCGTCGCTTCAGTTCAATGTCGTCAGCAATAGCAGTGCGACGAGTTATGAGGGCCGGCTGGTGTTCGAGCCGTACTACACGAGTACGATCACTGCGGGCGTCTGGCAGGCGTGGGACGCCATGAACGGTGCCAACTGGTGGTTCAGCAAGGCATCGGTATTTACCAATGGTTGTACCATGAGCCATCCTTGCACCTGGGCTCAGGTACTCGCAGACTACCCCAATGTCGAAATCAACAACAGCTTCGGCGGGTTCGGCTTCAAGGTGGGCAGCGGGTGGACGAGTTTCGTCGGCAATGTCGATAACTTCACGATGACCGTAAGCTCGGTCACAACGACCTACAATTTCGACCCTGTCCCAGAGCCGGCATCGCTTTCGCTCGTTGGCGCGGCAGTCATCGGGCTCGGTGCATTGCGCCGGCGCCGGAGGAACGCGGCATAATCCGCCGCAGCCACCGCCTTCCGTCGGACCAGACCGGGCTGGCTCCGCGCGCTCGCGGCGTTCATTCGCGACGGGCCGCGGGTCCTCAACGGTTTGGACGGTGGCGATGACGTAGCCCATCTTATTCACCGCATAGCAGGGATTCGCTGACGGGCATGGTACAACCGTCTGGAATCGCGTAGCGATTGGGTGCTGACGCCAACCCCGGCACCCGGACAGAATCTGCCATGCCCGCCAAC